>WLWI01004185.1_pt1 | contig 12238 bp, 4 predicted proteins | sample 6701501 | NCBI WGS metagenome assembly WLWI01 (sample SAMN12718690, study PRJNA515312) | sponge metagenome | isolation source: marine sponge | host: Mycale hentscheli | place: New Zealand: South Island, Marlborough, Capsize Point | collected 2014-11-01
TAGCTGAAAGGAACTCTGTGAAGTTGTGTGTGAGGCTTTGATCCTACTCAAGATTTAATTATGATTTCATGCTCTAGATACTGAGATAACTGAGGAAGCTAATTCTGTGCTGCTCTGTAAAATAGATCATGTGTGTCAACCAAGGGAATTATAGAGTGTTTTTAATCCTCTCTTTGTGGCAGAGCCAGCGTGTGAAGTTGCTGAACTTAATTTATCATTATTTATAACCAAAACAACAACAACAGCAAAAAAAAAACACAAAAAAACTACCACAAATAAAAGCAAAAAATGGTGCTTATAAAGCATTATGTTTGTGTTTATTTTTCAGGTGGGTTTGAAAGGGTTTTTCCAATGGAAAAGCTGCAGACGTTTTACCCGCAGGAAGTTCGCCTGCTGCTTTGCGGCGAGCAGGCTCCTGACTGGACCAGGGACGACATCCTCAATTATACGGACCCCAAGTACGGCTACTCGCGCACCAGTCCTGGGTTCCTCATGTTCGTCAATGTCCTTACAGAGATGACAGCGGACGAACGAAAGGTGAGAAGCTGTTTTTTTTGCATGCGTTGAGGACTTGAAGATACAGTAGTTCCAGAGTGCATAATCTAGTTACAGGAAAATGTAGGTTTCATTAAACATATGTCTCGGTTCTGATCCTTGTCCAGGATGTGTTTTATGCTTTTCTGCCTTTGTTCTTGGTGCTCTGGCAGGGCAGTTAGTGGTTGAGTCGTGGGTGGGTGTCCAAGCCTACCGCTGTGTGGCCCCCTCCCATGGGATGGTATGATCTAGTGAGGTTGTCTGGCCACATGAAGAAGTCATTATTCTTGCTAAGGAATTAGCAGGTATATTTTCAATGTGACTTTATGAGACCAGAATGTGACAACTTGTGCCACTTCCTTGAGATCATTGGATGAAATGCAGGAGGGATTGTTTTAAACTACTTCAATTAGCTTGAAAGCAGAGATTGCTTAAAACTTCTAGGAAGGTGGAGAAAGGAAGGGAGGTTGACAAATAAAATAAAAAATAAAAATCAATCATCTCTTAAGATAAATGTGATAACACCAATCTAACCTTCTCTAGCTTAAGTACTTGTGGCTGTTATAACAATATTCACAAAAATTGTGTATTAAGGGTGAATGTGTGAGAGAGAGAGAGAGAGGAGGGGGGAAGCTTTGAGCCACCATGTACGACCATTCTAAGAGGATTTCGAGGAAATCTGGTTCATCTACAAGGAACTGAAGGAATGGTGTCAAGTTAGTGGGGAACTGTAGTCACTTCCCTTGTTCAGTAACAGTAAAAGGAAATAATTGTATTTATACCTTTAATACAGGCTAAAAAGCTTCATAACTGTGTGAACAACAACAACAAATCTAATCTACAATACACATTTTGTAGCAAGTACCCAATCTCTTCATACTTTATGTGCCTTAGGGCGATAATTAACTTGAATGATGTGGTGATAGGTGCTAATTTGCTAGATGGACTTTGAGCAATCTTAAGGAAAAAAAAGAAAGAAAAACAAAACTGGGTGTTGTTCAATTATGAATTTGTCACCAGTTAGAACTGTTCTGTTCTAAAAGTACCAAAGTTTTTGATAGAATTTGTTGATACTTGGTCAAGACTGGAACCTCTCTCCTTGCCCTGTGTATGTGTCAATGGCTGGCGTACTTACTTATTGGTTACTATTACGTGTCCACTTGTTGATTATATTTAGTCCATCAGCTGTAGGCCAGGTTGAGTAAACTATAATCATCTTGTTATGTTTGGGGGGGAAAAACTGCTTCAAGGTTTGTGTTTACAGTAGTGCAGATGATCAACAGGTCAAAGTTCAAGTAGCAGTGTTGCTCCAGTTGGTACAGTGGTGTGAGATGTGAACACAGTATTTCACAGGTAGGGAGGGAAAGTGGCAATTAATTTTCAGCTTCTAATTTTCCAGGAAGCCAGGTCTACCTCAAATTGACTTAATATACCATAATCGGTGCTTTTTGTGATATTATTTCTATATAGAGCATGTTGATAAAATTATAATGTTCATTAGGAGAGAGAGAGAGAGGGGGGGGGGGAAGGTCAAAGTTATTTATTATTTTATTATCCCTCCCTAACTTTGTCCTAATCCTTCTTTTGCAATGTATTTCTGCAGCACTTTATCCAGTTTGTGACAGGCTGTAGTTCCCTGCCTCCTGGTGGACTAGCCAACCTCCATCCTCGACTCACCATTGTCAAGAAGGACTCCACGTCAGCCAATGTGTACCCTTCAGTAAACACTTGTGTCCACTACCTCAAGTTGCCTGAGTATGAATCTGAGGAAATGCTCAAGACTAAACTTCTAGAAGCCACCAAAGAAAAGGGATTCCATTTGAATTGAAACGTGTATTCTCAAAGAAAAAAGAAAAGAAAAAAAAGAACAACAACAAATCCAATGAGAACCTTAATCTCTTCATATCCATCTGCCATTAGTTTTTGCCATTGTTATTATTATTGTATTGCATATTATTAATTCAAAAGATTGCAGAAAAATCCAAAGGCTTTGTCTATTTTTAGCCAACGGACTGTCCGTTGCGCGGAGAGTGTGTGATGCGCAGGAAGTTCATTTCCGGTCAGTGCAGAGTACAAAACCACTAACAAATGACCTTAAAACCGCAGCTTCCTGTAAGGTCGCTAGGCCACAGGAATGTGCCGACGTTTTTTTTATTCATTACTTTTTTTTTTTTTTTATTGCAATAGAAAAATTGTTAAATTGAATCATAGAGAATGTGAAGTGCCAATAGATAATGCAAATACAACATAAAAGTTTACTGCTGAATATTCACAGCTCTAAGACCTGACTCTCAGGCAGCATTTGTGCTCATTTAAGACCTCCTCTAGCATCTGCTTCTCTTCTTTTAGTCTGCGAATGTCTGCATCCAATTCCTCGTTCAAGTCCATGTAGCACTCAAACTCTGCTCTGGTCTCCTGCACTTTCTCACGTCTCTTCACTCGACATTTCTCAGCTGCTACTTTGTTCTTCTCTCGTTTCTGGATGACCTTGTCACGATCATCAGGAGAAAGTAATTCAACCTAAAAATAATTTATGAAAGAATATAAATGAAGGCAATGCTTTAAAAAATAAATAAATAAAAAAATAAAAAATAAACAATTCTTTTTAAATCTTCTAAACTTGAGCCATATTCAGATAATTACCTGTATTCGCCTCTTCCTGAGGGGTGCAATTGCACAAGGGTCCACAAATGTCTTGCGCCCTCTCTTCCTGGTGGAGATACCAGTGCTACTGCCGCTACTGCTGCTGCTCGTGCTCCCTGGACTTCCAGTATTGGTAGGTGGAGCTAGCTGGTGGGACCTGCTGTTACCTCCGACCAGGTTCAGTGGAATAGGGGTGATGTGAGTGTGAGGGCCGATCATCTGGTTCTCCAGAGCCACAGTTTGAGAATATGGTGGTGTGGATGGGGTAGAACGGTTGCTTGTTCGTTGTGGCTGCAAATAACATGATGCAACATATGCTCAATGAAGGACATGCAAGACATTATACTGGATCATTGCCTGACAGATAATCTGGCTTGTAATTGCATTTGTTTAATCATCTTCATTATTATTTATACTCTATTTCAGCATAATTCCACCAATGCTAGACAATGCTTCAGATACTGCTGAATATGTGTTGATGCACGACTAAGAACTTCTATAGCCTATCATAGACGTAGCTACTCAGTAATTCCAACAAGGGAAAAAAAAAAAGGATTCAGTTATCAAGACAAAATGCGCTGCTCTCAAGTTGCAGATGCTAAGCTAACATAGCTAGTAAACATACCTGATGCTGGCAAGTGACTGGCTTGTGCAGCGTTTGCGGTAGCCCCCACAGCGACATAGGAGTATCAGACATCATGCAATCTCTTTGCCCTAGAATATCGTAGTACAAACTCTGATCCATTTGAGCCAACCTTGTGAAAATGACTTTATATACTCAGATCACAATCAGGAAATTTGGTTTGCCTGAAGACTGAGATCATTTTCTTTTTATAATCTCGCCTGGAGCCACACCTCCGTAAGTGACGTGCTCAAACCAGCCACTTATCGGATAACCAATTTAGAACCACAAAGTTACGATAGGTTGTCACGGTTGGCCAAAACCGGACGCTACGTCACGCGCGTCATAACATATCATCTTGACGCATACTCCGTCAACAAAACCAAGCAAATCAGATTGGGAGAACATTGCGGATGCCCACGAATCCGGCTAAGGAATGCCACACTACACAATGTTTGCCAAACCTGTTATTGTCTGCTTGGTAACAATAATACTAATAAATGGAAAGGAAAAATCTATTAGCTAGCTCGAAATTTGATTCAGTTTAGCAGTCAATATTTTCCATTCTTCATGCCATTTTGAGAGAGGCATATCTTGGTACAACACCCATGGAACAGTCCACTGAGCAGGCTCAGTCCACCTATTAGCAACAAGCAAAATAGAAAAATCGGGAATAAATCCTTTATTAAGCAAAAAAAAAATTAGACCATCAATAAATTATTTTAATCAAAGTTAAGATTAAAAGACCTACCAATCCAACAAGACCTCATGTATGTGTGAACACTTGGCCAAAGCAGCTGACGTGTGAGACTTGCATTTGGTGATTGTGTCCACTCCACTGCCAAGGAATCTGTCGTCCAGTGCCCGGGAAGCTTGCAGTATACCTGTACAAGACAAATGAATAGCAGCCTCAAACTCATGGGATGGGAACAAAGGATACCAAAAGCATACAACAATTTTTGACATCAGTCCAAGTTGATCAGAATTATAACGATTTTCATATTACATTTGTTCCAATTCTTGCATCCTACAAGTGCTACTAGCTGGGATATGCCATATAACAGAATATTATATAATATTATATATTATATTAATATTATTATATATTTATCCATTAAGGCAGAAATATATTCTATACCACACCCACAAATGAGCAATTAGACAAGTAGATACTTTCTCACACTTTTTTTTTCTTTAAAACTATAATCAGCTATGATTAGTCTGCTATGGTGCATTTCAAACAGATTTTTAAAAAGTTCAAAACTAGGCCTGCCTACATTGTAAGGACCCAATATGTCTTTCCATCACTTCATTACACTAATATGCAACAAGCATGGGGCCGGAGATGGATGGGGGCATACACATCACTGGCTTGAATTTGTACACCACTGACAATGTCCGCTTTACTTGCTCTAATTAACTCCACCCATCTGTCAGAGTTAATCATATATTATATCTTGTAATTATTTTTTTAAATTCCCAATTTGAAATCTTTATTTTTTCTTTGCTAATTAAGATTACCTGTACTGTGTCACCAATTGCTCAGTTTACCTTGGCAATCGTCATCCTTCACCAAATGCTGCTTCACCTTCAGAATCAGTCGCTCCTGTTGACCAAGTTCTTGAGACAAACTCAACACTAGAACATAAAAAAAAAGAGAGCTAATAGTAAGGGGGAGGTGCAGCATAATCATTATCCATTTCATATATTATTTCTCCTATCAATAATGGTTCTTTTTATTGGGAAATGCATAGGGGGAGGGAGGAATTGGGGATGTAGAGTAATTTTTTCAGCTTCTATGCACCGTGAGATTAACTTTATGAATAGCATTTAACCATCCCCAGACAAAAAAAAAACACCCAAAGAAGCTATGAAAGCATCACTAAAAAAGGACTTAATACATAAAGAGAACCAAAACTACAGCAAACTAGCTATTATGTCCTAAAAAAGTGAATCTAAAAAATAATTCCAAATAAAGAGAGTAAGGAGAAGTTTTGATGATGTAGTTTTACATCAGCGCAGCATACTCCACCCGATTATTAAAACAATCACAAACACCTTCAGTACGTGCGTATAAATACTCGTATAAATTGAATACAGCACTCAATACTGAAGACGTGCGATACTATTTGTACTACTCCACACGTGTGTGAGTATAAATGATTATTACTCTAATTAATCAAACCTAACACCTTCAGAGTGTCACATTTAAAAAGGAAACCCCTAAGCCACGTGCACATCGTGAAAAACACTGTCTGTTCAATATACTTGAAACTGTAATAGCCCCACCCATACTTCCACACTCCCCCCCTATGCGCTAAGTTATAAAAATGGAGCAGTGGTATTTTTCCCCTCCTCCACAACCTGGACTTCCTGTGTTTCAGCAGCTCTAGCTGACTGTGTGCTGGCCTAGAATGCAGCCTACGCTTCCAACACACTGCAAGTGGGGAGGCTAGTGGAAACAGATAGTGAAATGCTTTTGAATGAGACTATAGTTGTTTATAACAATGCTAGAAATTGTCCTTGTTTTGATCTGCAGAGGCCATTGCTGGATATAATGTGAGGTTTTTGCAGTGTACTGTACGCCTAAGCATTTGAATTTTTTTTTGTAGGATCTTGATGCTTTTAAAAAAATAGCAATTGCATTATTCTAAGAATACCAGGTCTATTCAACAACAGCTAATACAGAATTCTAAAGCATGTCATCTTTAGTACTAATGTATTAAAAAAACCAACAAAATAATGGATCTTTATAAAATACTGTTCACTAATTGTTTGAAATTACACGAATACTTATATATATTTTTTTATACAAATACTTAAAAAGTCTATCATAATGTTGTTATGAAAGGAGTTCTTGTAATTGAAAGAGAATAAAGGAGAACAGGAGGAAGACATGTTAACTGACCTCGATCTGTGAGAACAGCAAGGTGAGAGAGAAGCTGGTTAGGAGAGATATATGGTGGAAGAGATAAGATGGACAGAAGCTCCTCCAGTTGAGGCAGTCCAGACGGTTGCTGTGCCTTTAGTCGGTGAATGGACAGTTCACACACTGGAGTACTACAGAAACAACAACAACAACAACTAATAGCTTTAACAAGGTTTCCAACATAACTTACATAACTGTGAATTATATCTCATAAGTTCATAGTTAATACAAAATTTCACACTTTATCAAACCAACCCATCAAAATGCACATTTATAAAAAAAATAATACCTATCATCACAAAAATATTACAAAATTAAATATATTAATCTCAAAGCCAAGAAAAATAAAAAGGTCTAAAGCCAAATAACAAGAATATTTCATAACAAACAAAACCAATAGAGTATACCAACTGCTTGCCATGGAGACGAAGAATACTGAAAACATCCTATGAAATATTCAAAGCTCCCATTAGGATATTCATAAATCAGTGAATGAGCTCATCCTATACATCTGAGCAATGGCAATGACCAGTGGTTCCCAAGAGCTAAGCCAATAACAATCAGGACATGGTAAAATGACTGTGTGTGCATCCTCCTGTGTCCCAGGTAACCCATGATAATAAACGAGGATTAAATTGCCCATGTGCAGATCACTTTACAACAACCCACATCCTTGGCTGTCAACTGCCTGCTGCCCACCAGGCCTACCCCAGTAACCCCATTCTGGATTGTTGATGCAACCTAACACTCTGGAATGTAAGGTAGGTTGCTAGGAGATCACAGGAAGCTCAGGTACAATCAGTTGCAGAGGAGCGGGAGCTGAGTGAGGCTGGATTAGTGGGAGCATCAACACCATTGTTACACTTGGTTCACACCATTCCACCCATGAACTCTGTGCTCCGTTGACTGATTTAAATTCAAAACAAATTACAATGACTCATTAAAGGAAATTAACAAGGCTGGTTGTTCTCTTGGAGGTATGGCAGACCAGCTTATTGAAGTGGGTCGGTATTTATTAAGATAAGGAGGTGTGGCAGGCAGATGCATCAGGAAGTGTACAGCGGGAGGGTCTCTATAAGCTGATCTAATCAGACATCCCAGAGTTTTTTCACAATTAATTTCACCTATATTGATGAACTTGTTGCATGTCAACCAACCCAATTCTTAACGCAGCAACTTTTTTTTCCACAAAAATAACATGTCAATGAAGAGAAAATGGGCATCCATTACTAATCATAAACTTACTTCATATTACATCCAAGAACTTCGCCAAGCCAGCCTGAAACCAAGGCCTGAATGACTTACATATAACAATAAGCAGAGCTGCTACCAGCACAAGGAAAAGGAAGTGACAGGACCTGGGGCTGTGCCTGTGCCTGTCACACAGGGAGGATGAAATAACAGTGCCAAAGTGTAAAGGCAGCGTTACAACGCAACTGAAACCAAAGCACGCAGGAAACAGGACTAGCCTTTGTCTGTAACATCCTCTCAATATGGGTTAGTCAATGGAATGTGAGAATAAGAGAGATGTCTTGGCACACGTGTATCTCATTGTTGGTGGATCGGATGATGTTGGTAAAGGGATATATAATGTTGGTTGTTGAATATGATATGCTTGCAACACTTGTACAATGACGCTTGCAACACTTGTATGATGGCGCTTGCAACACTTGTATGATGGCGCTTGCAACACTTGTATGATGGCGCTTGCAACACTTGTGTGATGACGCTTGCAACACTTGTATGATGACGCTTGCAACACTTGCAAGACGACACCTTAACTGCGAGATACTTGCAGGACAACACCTCAACTACTGCGAGGAGGTGACTCGTGTGAATGGAAGTAAGTTTTGACTAAATACAAAGGATTGAACGACATCACATGAAATCACAAATTAAACAACTGCTCTTGGCCAAGACTGCTGCAGTGTTATGTCTATGGCTCGAGAGATAATACAACATACACAGTATGTTTGTTCCAGGGCAGAAATGGTACAGTAGGAATTGCCAGCGATTGAGCAGTGTGGCTGGTCAAATTCGTTTACTTTAACTGTGAGCAAAGTAACCATATGGAAAGGTAGTATTGGCATTTATTTAATTTGCCTTATACAAAAATATAAATTTAAAGTAAGTTTGGTTATTAAACTAGAGTGTTGACAACATTTTGGTAACACTCACACACATATATATCAGGACAATTAAACAAAATCGATCCTTTTACCCTACTCCATTATTGCGCGCAGGTAAAAAAACAAACAAACAAAAAACCCACAATAGTCTAAATGGTCATGCTGGTAAATTACATTACACTTGATGGTTATACATTATAATTACAATAGAAGAACATCCACCATGAGACTCAAGGACTCTGTGACCAGTAAAGTGCTCGTAACACCGTATTTCCCAGCCATAAAAGTTAATGCACTCGATGTGGACTAGACTTGGTTCTCCCATATAAAGTAGAAGCCTGCAGGGTACTTTTAGAACCAAAATTGAGGGGGGGGGGGGGTCAAATTAATATTTTTAAATTTTTAGGGGGGGGTTCCATTTTAACTGGCCTAAAAACTTCCCTGGCCTGTATATAAACTAAAGGAACAGATAAGAGAAATTTCACCAGAGATGAAATAATCACACATTTTCCAATTTTACTGCAGCAAAAGTATTCAATGAAGAATTCCAAAAAACTTTGCTTATGAACAATAGAATAAATAATATCTAAACTTACCAATAGCTCACACGCTCATTGATGCAATGATCTCCTGAAGTCCTGTCTTAGTTTTACCCGCCATTAAACTCAGCAAGTATGAACACATTAACCTCTCAACTTGCATCTCCAGAATAGAAACCCAATGACATCACATCTCTGTCACAGCTGTACCTGTTCCCAAAAATACACCAGCTCCTAAACAACTCGCTCTATCTCACGCCTATTGCACCTTGTGTTTTCACTAATGCAGTAGCAGTAGTAAAAACCAGGTCGTACCTGACTTGGGTCAGGGTACAGCTTTCAGTAAGAATAGCAACAGGATTTAAAAAACAAACAGAGTATTGACCAAACAGGAAACACAGAGGAAGCTATCGGACTGATAAGAGAGATGAAACTAATGAGAGGGGAGAGAGTATACTGTACAGTTGGCCGGGAGTGTACAATACAGGATCACCACGTAATATTCACTGGTGTTTGCTATCTTTAAGTGGTCTAGTAAAGTTTTTCCTTTCTTTTCTCCTGCTCACAACTCTCTTGATCGGATGATGTCATGGTTCCAGAATGAAGTTTCGGCGGCCGATTTGTCAACACATCCTGCGAGTTGATGTAACTAGGTGGGCAGTTGGAATAACTGAAGCATGAGAAGCCGAAATCGGTGGCTCGGATGCTTGGTCTTGTCTTGTGTTTTGATAGATACAGCTGGTGGATATCTTAGTGTGTGTGAAGCCAACAGTCTGTTCTGATAGCAGTTCTAATGGTTATGACGTGAAGCGGTTAAATTATGCTAACAGGCTTGCTTTGTTTTTCTCTCTTTATTTTGTTGCTGTTTTGGATATGAAGTTTCATGTATTTGAATAGAACAGAATAAACAGACAATTTAGAAATGAATAAACTCAATTGAATAAAACGTTAAGTCAATGCCTTCAAGAAAAGCTTCTTTTTTTTTTTGAAAAACAACAACAAAACAACCCTGCATTAATGTATTGACAGCTATCCTCCAACAGGAGACATTGTAACTTACTTTCCACAGAAACTCTGCTCAAATGAGGTACTGAAACTCTGCTCTTTCATATAGTGCAACTCATTAACATAGATTAATTCAATTCTTATTATTAAAAAGTGATATAATGCTGTAGTCAGCCAAATGAGTTTAATATAGTCGTAATTTTAAGGAGCTTGTGTCACCTGCCTTTATTCATTTTTTGCCTACGCTAAAGAAAATAATTTTAAAAATATTTTTATCTTAATTAATTGTTTTATTAATATATTCTTCTTTTTTTTTTACTTTTTTACGTAATATATTATGTTGAAGAACGTAGTAAATATGTCTCTCTATAATTAAATTTTTTTTCTTTGATGGAGGGAAAAGAAGTTGGATATCTTTTATCTGTGTGATTAAATGGGTGGAGTCTCACAATAGCAGGTTGTGTGAAGATAGCTGAATCTGGCTGACACATTCTGTAGGCAGTTCCAACACAAGCCCATTGTAATGAAGCAGCAGCAAAACTACCCTTGGAAATGAGGAAGACCTTACAAATAGTCAACCTGTGACACCTAGGGAGCTACACCAATGACAACCTAATCAACCAAATTACGGCTGCTGAAGACCAGGATAGACATCAACATAGCCAACACTCACTTCCTATCCTCCCACGGTAACTGAGCACGTAGACCAGGAAGAAGGGGTCAAGTGGAAGTCAAGACATGCATAAACTGGCTGACCACAGGACTATAATTCGATAAAGACTTCTTCAAACCAGTGAGCTTGAGATCGCTCTGACTACACAAGCTTGCAGAATGGAATGGTTCACTTCATGGGAATCTGCTAATGTAATTGGTCAACCAACCCATCACTAAAGAATGCAGGATACAGATATTTGCCAGTCAGGCTGAATCTCTGCTAACACATCTAGGACATTAATTACAGTCTCAGACATATGACAGATTAAATGGAGCTTAGCTTGGCCTAAGTTGGGCTTTAGACTGTCAAAAATGACAGTTTAATTTAAAAATTTCCCTCAAATATTGAATGCCATATAGAATTAAAACATTTGACTGAATTAAAATTAGCTTCGACTCTTTGCCATCCTATTTTCTAGCCTTCTAGGAAGCCAGCAATTACACACACTTCCTTTAGTTGCATCTTCTACATTTGCTTCCTTTCACACTTCAGAATGAATCTCTGGTCTTCTTTCCTTGGAGCATCAGGTCAAAGGTCTAAGTGTAAAGAGTGGAGGCCGGGGAGGGGGTGTAGAGGACAGTGTAAAGATCTCAATGTAATATCAGGGATAGAGGCACAATGATAGGGTTTATTGTAGGTTTTATTTATTTAATGGAGTCATCTGTTAGTAGTTAAAGGATTGGCGGACACACCCTTGATGTCCTGGAGTAATTGATGATGCACTTTCATTTGTGCCTTGAGTAACTCCTGCTAAGAGAAAGGAAAGACTGTAAGAATTCTGAAGTTCTTACAGCCATCCAGAATTGAAGCACGCCCATCCAAAGCACGCCCATCCAAAATTGAAGCACGCCCATCCAGAATTGAAGCACGCCCATCCAGAAATGAAGCATGCCCATCCAGAAATGAAACACGCCCATCCAGAAATGAAACACGCCCATCCAGAATTGAAGCACGCCCATCCAAAATTGAAGCACGCCCATCCAGAAATGAAGCATGCCCATCCAGAAATGAAACACGCCCATCCAGAATTGAAGCACGCCCATCCAAAATTGAAGCACGCCCATCCAGAAATGAAGCATGCCCATCCAGAAATGAAACACGCCCATCCAGAATTGAAGCACG
>WLWI01004186.1_pt1 | contig 12236 bp, 7 predicted proteins | sample 6701501 | NCBI WGS metagenome assembly WLWI01 (sample SAMN12718690, study PRJNA515312) | sponge metagenome | isolation source: marine sponge | host: Mycale hentscheli | place: New Zealand: South Island, Marlborough, Capsize Point | collected 2014-11-01
AATGAAAAATTCTGGCACATTAATGGGACTTAAAATGTCTAGTGCAACATTTTGATGCTTGTTTCATTCTTTGGGAGGTTGCCATCTTCGAGATCCGTGTGACAGAATGACCGACTGACAGACAAATAGAGTTCTCGCGCATGTGTGCTGTGGGTTAATTATTAGCTCACGTGATTATAACTTGATGAAAAGAGTACACGCAGAGCTGATAGCTTTGCGTTTTCTCTAAAAATCAGCCCAAATTTAAAAGTAACACAATAAAAGGTCTTCAATCTTTGTTCTGAGTAAGTTCCTACCTAAATCAATGGTAAATTGTCAGTATCTCTAAAATCACAGCGTGACAGACATACAGACACACAAACTGACAGGACAACAACTAGAACCCTGTCATGCATGCACACAAAGTTTAATAAATACAGTGAATAAATGGCTGACTGCACTCATTTACAGTTCTTCCACAAAATGAAATTCAGAACCGTTCATGAGACCTACTGTAACACTTTTATAAAACAATACATATCTTATCTACTATAATATGTGACCGTCTATAGAAAAACCAGGCACAACGCGGCACCCTTCGAAAAAATTTTTTTGCACTTACGGAGTTGTCGGCGTCCAGATATTGAGCTCTCCAAGTTTTATTGTCTTAGCTTAAGTCGTTCCCGCTATAATAGACCTAACCGTTCCCTTCCGTCGGCTTGAAACAATACATTTTTAAGAAATCGATCGATCTTTTCTCGATATTACGCACGCCGCGTTGTGCCCGGTTTTCCCGTAGACAGTCACATATGTGTTGGCGCTTCAAGAGCTTCATCAGGAATAATGAGCTAGTAAACTTCCTTATACATAGATGAATGAAATAGTACATGCATGTCAGCACTAACTCTTAATGTCTAGACTGACTTAATATTCCTGTGTAGCATTGAGGATTGTCATATCAACCTGCACTAATATAATTACCTGATAAAAGATCGTCCATTCCTGCTATACACTCTGGTTCTCTTTGAACGGAATCACATTTGGTCTAAGTACAGAACCCTCCTGCTGCTCAGAGGAAGGGATATTTTCTTGTCTACTCCATGGCTTGTTGGCTTTAACTCTGGTTGCTTACATAACCTATACATAAACTTATTGTTTCTGTGAACTCCTGGTTTACTGGTTCCAAGCTTTCAAATTGGCTATATTATACTGGCTTTGGAAAAAGCCACGAAAACCTCTGGCCTTATCCTTCTGCATTGCCTGGTAATTTGATCAGATTTTTGACCACAATAGGCTGATTAAAGACTGTAACTATATCAAGCTTGTGGTAACATAGTGAAATATTATGTGTGCTTTTTATATCCAATTTTTTTCTTTTAACGTATATGTTCATTGTCATTTAATTTTGTTTTAGTGTATTCCTGCTAGGGAATTAGACGTAATGGGAAGTCTGTCTTTGACCTCTGACCTCAGCTCCTTACGTGGTGACATGGTGTGTATGATAGGAATAGTGGGCAAGTATCAATTACATCATCTACAAGAACATGTAACCATGGAAACATTCACCGTAAGTAAGGGGGGTAAGATGTATGTGTATGTGTCTTACATGATAAGGGTATGATAACTGTATACACCAAAAAAATAACATTTCACCAAAAAAAACAACATTACACCCAAAAAATAATATTACACCCAAAAAATAATATTACAGCAAAAAAAAACAAAAAACATTACAAGTTCTGTACTCAACCAAATAAGGCCACACATTCCGAGTTTTTTTAAAAGGACCTCAGGAGTTTAAGGCAGCCTCAAAGGACAGTGGAGCTAGAAAGGGACCTTATTCAGATAATGACTTCGGTATCCGCCTCCACCAGAGTCCACTTGGTGGCTGCTGGGCTTGTCAAATAAGTAGTTTTTAAAATAATACACCAAACTTAAACATAACGGGACGAATATGTGGACTATTTTTACGATACAAAACAAACAATAAATAATACGTTTGTGTGTCAGTAACAACGACGACTGACAGTGTGTGTATTCATGAATAATTCATAATCTTTGGACGGAACTATCTTGCGGTAGGTAAAGTGTCGTCACTTTTAGTAGAAATTGCTGGTTAATTCTAAAAAGCGGGTGCATAGTCGATGGAAGGTGGTGTAGGTTTCAAAAAGGGAGGCGAAAGTATGAAAGAGAAGGTAGAAGATGATTAATCGTAACTAAAAAACGCGGGTGGAATCGGTGAGGTAAGGCCACGTAGGTTTAAAATGGAAGGGAATAGAAGGCGAGTGATTAATTGCAATTAAGAAGCGGGTGGAATTGACGAGTAAAAGTGGGTGTTAGTTTCCAAAAGGAAGGCAAAGTACGAAATAGAAGACAAAAAGTTTCTCAAAGTAGGACAGAAATTCAGAAGCAGGAAAGATAGGAAAAGGGGACTCCGTGACTCAGAAGAAGAGCTAAAGAAAGGAGAGGTGGGATATAAGAAAGCTCTGATACTTAAGAAAAGAAGAGAGCAGGAGAGGGAAACTTATGTAACCTAAACCAGTGGTAGATAATGGTAACTGAACAAGATAACTTGTGCTACTGCATTCTTACTTTGCAATACGTCAAGTGCCACTATGTGGCGGGGTACTTGTACAATGGAAAAAAAGGTGATCAGTACAGTGGTTTGGTGCCAATGTTTTTCAATGTGAATTATACATTGGCTGTTGCTGGTACCTTTTTTTTTCTTTTTTCTTTTTTTCTTTTTTTTCTTCTTTTTTTTTAATAGTAGCAAAAACCAGCACAATATACAGTGCTTCCAACTTAAAGAGTGGATTTTTTAAAACTACTGTATAGACCCTCACTACAGTCATTTAACATACACATACCTTTTCTTCATCCCAATAATGTTTGCAATAGTAAAACTGCCTTTTTAGAGAATGGAAAATGGAAAACAGCACTTTTCTCATTCACTCTAATATATTTTACGCCATTTTTGTTGACGTCAAGATTTTGCGGTAGTTCGTCATTAAACGTAGCTAGTTAACGAGCTAAGGTCAAACGGTTATTTCCCTGAGCGGTAAGACGGGACTTTCCCTAACTGCAAGCGGCTGTATGGATTCTCATCGTTCTACTAGCAGCAGTAAGCGAAGTCGAAATCAGTCAGAATTGTTAGCTGGTATTACTAACTTGGAGCCAAGCCTATCCAAGAGGTCCTCTTTTTCAAGAGCTGAAGAAAAGCTGAAGGAGTTTAATTCTCCCAAGGCTCCCAGCATTCGGTATTCTGACAACATCTGGGCGATTCAGTTGGAGTCCTACGGGTTGTGCAGCTCCAGACGGCAGCTAAAACGCTGGCCGTGATAGGCAGTAGCGCCGTAAAACTTGATACCTAGGGCCTGCGATACAACCGTAGCTAAATCAGCCATACCCGTACAACAATTAGCGGTAAACTGGCGCCCATGTGCCTTTATGACACAAATACGCATGCGCTGTTTTGTGACGTCGCGTTTACTTGTACTAAAGGCCCACAACCCGCTCTAAACGTCATCATTTGATGACCCTTACCGTGCGTTAATTTTTTTGGGTGAAAAACAGCCACAACTCACTTAATTTTCAAGGTATAGCTACCAAAGTTATACATAATAATTTTATGGCAATTTTACATCATGTGTCAAATTTTTAGAGATATAACTCAATAAATTCTAAAATCCTTTTTTTTTTTCTTAAAATTTAAAATATTTCGAGATTCAAATTTCGTGTGCCCACAAAATTAGGCTCATATGAAACTTCAGGTATTAAAATATCAGTATACCAAGTTATAGAGATAACCACAAAAATAACCACAAACCCACAAAATTGTTTTGTCTGTATGTTAATATGACATTAATGTATAATAATACAATTTTTTTGCTTTCTATTACATATACTTGAGAAATTATAGCAGAATTAGCAACCTTAACCAAAAAGCTAAAAAATCCACTCTTTAAGCTGGAAGCACTGTATAGTCTATTACAATTGTATAGCTGGTTACAATAAAGAAAAATAACTTTTCTTTCTTCATAATTAAGAGAGACACAACTGGAGTTCTTTGCACTTGAAAGAAATTTCATCTGGCATCTTGGCGAGTCTGAAAAAGAAACAAGTCTTATGATCATTAAATTACCAAAATATTTTTTTATTTCATTTTATGCTATCACAGTTTTTTTTCAATTATTACAATAAAAAATTTTGCAAGTCAGTTCAATACTTTTATGAAGTGACTTGAAAATTGGTAATAATAGCCGGAATATTATTGAGCTTAGGGGAAGGGCAATGCCAGGGTTACTTCAAAAATAGACTTCAAGCAAGAGAATCTTCAACACCTGATAGTACACTTTAGTCAGCACATTTATAGAGTTGAACTTGGGTGTGACATTAGCTAGTGCTACATCATGATAGTAGTAGACTGGACAGCTTCCAGTTAGTTCTGTACACACATACTTGCTAGAGTTAGCTAGTTACTAAAATAATTTGTTCTTACAAACTCGAGTGCTAAAACAGGCTCACGAGGCGCTAATTTGCACAACGTTTATTGAAATTGTGTGTTGTTGTTTTTCTCTCCTGTTTTGGTTCAATTGCGGAAACGCAACTTCCGGTTGTTTTGTTCGTACTATGGCTGTTTTAGCGAGATCTTTAATCCGTTTTCCCCCCACAAATTGTCATGCCCGTACTACGGCCGTTTTACGATGCCAAAACCGGCACTTTTTTTTAACGTCTACTGTATATGTCACTCAGAAATACTTCATGGCATTTTTTTACCTCACAATTGAATCATTTATTAACTTATCATTTTTCACTTTTTTGTTTGTTTGTATTTTGTTTTTTGTTGTTGTTGCTTGTTATTTTGCTAAATTTCAAGTAGTGTGCCAGTGCTTCTCACTGAGTTCTTAGAAGTAGCAGCTGCTCTGTTTCAATGCTCTAATTGACACTTCAAATGAATATGATATCACACACCCTCAAATAGATGTCACACTATAGATTAAAACGTGTTGACAACCATTACCAAATGTCTTGAATCAAATATTTTTTACCCAATGAAGTGCCCCAGCAAGTGATACTTAGCCCTTAAATTTCGTATTTTGCTTTGGTTGGCACTGAGAGTAATGGAGTTTTTTTTGTGCAAATCAATCATACAGTGGCAGGAATGTTGGTATAGACTCAAGAAACATGACAGACACAAGAGGTTAAAAATTTGAGTTATATCTGCAGGAGTAACATGTGTCTTGCACTTTGGCTATTAAAAAGAGGTTTATAAGAGTTTTTTGTTTGTTTGTTTGTTTAGGCTGTGGTGCGAGTTCTCAGGGAATGTGTTATACAAGAGAAGTGTCTGGGTGTGGTGTCCCAAGCACTGGATGCCATTTTTGACATATTCGGTGATGATTCTTGTCCCATGGAACTGTTCTCATCTCTGAACCTCTTATCTGTACTGGTAGCATGCAAGGCCACTTTCAATGCCAGGGTGAGTACAGGTCATAGTATGTGCAGTACTTATTAATGGCTTTTTTTTTTTCTTTTTTCTTTTTTACATACTGTAGTACAAAGTGGAGAGGAAGCAGCTGCAGTCTTCACTGAGTGTAGTTCAAATGGTACGAACTAACTTACCAAGATTCATTAGTTACATGAAGTCTAGAACCACATGACCAACTTCATCAGGAACTAATTATATATATACATGACAAAGAATGAATCAATTAATTAGATGGAAATCACTTATATTTGTCAGGTTTCATAAATTGTCTTTTACTACAGGCTGCTGTTAATTTATGATCTGAAGGCAACCGAGCAACATTACGTCTAAGAACTTGATGATTTATAGATCCCTTTATTTCATTTGTTTAATTTAGTTCCAGTGTTCTCTCTACGGCTTTTTTGAGTGGTGCCACATCATTTAGTTTGCATGATGCACCACTTGAATAATTATACATCACTTGGTTTACTCTGGAATAAAGAATAGCTGTCTATTATCATTTTCTTTTTGCTTCCACGTATATTTAGTGCTGAATTGTGTCATCTATGTGAACTTGGTGATAAAACATAAATTTTGTACACAAGTTTTATATGCCCTTATGATAATTTTGAGATCAGGACACGCCCACAATTCACACCAAGGTGACCACGAATTTGATAAAATTCTAACATTTTTCATTTCCTTAAAATAGTTGACCATAATACACATGCATTTTGTCCAAAAATCATTCACACCTTGTGATCACAAAATCCAATTTTGTATTGTAAACAAAACATAATATCCTTGTTCTTCACTATAGTCAAACATTCTAAACGCGTAGTGTAATTGCCCCAAAATCCAATGAGAACTTGCTTCCAGTTCACATGTTGGTAACCACAAAACTCAATTGAATTTGAATTGTTATTTATTTTAATATTTTAATTTTTGTAAATAATTCAAACTTTATGGTTAGATATACAAGGAGCCTTTATCAGTGACGAAAGTGAGAAAGCTACAATAGTGCAATCACTTGAGAACTATATGGCTAGTTTAGCTCGGGAGCATTTGGGAAATTATGAATCTAATAGTAGCACATACAGACAATAATTGTTTGACCACGCCTCTTTAGTGTTTTTAGAATATATTTTCTATGGTGTTCAGTTATCAGAACACCTCTCGATCCCTCATGTGTTCAGATAACTGACATTCTACTCTAGTATATTTGTTATGTAGTAATAAGAATGGATATGAAATAGTTCCTTTCTTAGTAGATTTCAATATATCTACTAATCTAATTGATATCCCTGAAGTCTTCTTTCTGGTCATTAACTGCCACACATGTGAAAGTTATGGTACTTGATTTTTGACTCCTTTGCCAGATTATCTGATCCATATCTGTGTTATTTGTCTGGTTTGTCTCTGTTAATGGTTTTCTATTGTAAGCTTTAAAAAAGCTGGTCAAAACTAGGCTAGTTTACAATGGGTTATAGAAAATAGGTTAATTTTTTTTCAAAACCTGGAAAATTCATTTTCTCTGAAGATAAATGCTACACTCAATAAAGCTAATAAACAAACAACACTAACAATAACATCCAGCACTGTGTAGACATAGGTATTAGCAATGGATTGCTAATAGCAAGGTGGAATAAAATAATTCATACAAAACAGCCTTTACATCACTTAGCTAGCTGCACTTCTACTTCCGCTGAATGTAACTTAAGAAGAAAAAAAACGGTATATGTAGTAATTTCTTATTCAAGTATTTTTATGGCTATTCTTATTTAAGGGCATACAATTTTTAAATTTTTATTTGTATTAGCCATGTGCGTATTTTTGTATGCGAAGTTATTCTGAAACTGCCCCTAAAGATTCAGATCAAATGGACCTCCTATACATAATTCGTATCCTTAAGGTAGTCTCTGAAGTATTTGAGAAGTCCCTCTCCAGCGCTAAATCTGCTCCGTTCTAGTTGGGCGGAGCCCAACCTCCTACCTGAGAGAGAGGTCGGATAACAAGACTGTACCACCCTGATTTGTTCTTGCTGGACGATGTTATGTGTAGAACGGCTGACCCTCACCTTTGACCTAAAACGCGGCCGATCCAATGAACTTTGAATCATAAGCGCATGCGCATATGACTGGCAATCGCTGTGGGGCGTGTGGTTTCAATTTGGGATTCTAACAGTTGAAGCAAATGTTATACTGTGTGATACATATTCTTAAGTCGACAGACCAAATCTCCATAAAGTGAATGGAGCAATCTAAATGTGTATGTATCTAGTAGTTGCAACAGTGAGAGCAGAGTACAGTACTTGTCCTGGGCCCATGCATCTCGCCTTTTCTTCCCTTCTACCCCCCCAAGTTGTTACTAGAAATGTTAGAGTAAATGGTAGCATTGTATTACTAGTTAATACTACACAAGACGTATGATCTATGTGACAACTCAATGCAGCACTAAGAGGTCACTAACTGAAGAAACCTCGAGTTCTATGGTAGTTTGAAAATGCATTGTGCTTGTAAGCTAGTATAACATTTCCAATGCCATTGACAAAATACTAATGAACTATTCTATAGAAATAAAATACTGTAAATTTCCAGTATGAAGAAGCTCTTAAATTTTCCTTCACACAAACAATGGAAACGTATCCACGGCAATTCCTTGGACACTTGCATCTCCAACCTGTAATAAAGAAGGGAAATTAATCACATGTTACCAAGGTTCTAGTGCTCCATTTAGGGATGCAATGCTGCTGTCACTACAGTACAGTACTTGACTTTACATTGCTCATCTGAACTCGATAAAGGTCTAGATAATAACCATTAAATATGAATGCTTAATTAGAAAATTAAATATGAATTTAAGAATAAAGAAAGCTAGAAAAAATAATTACCAAGATGAATGAGAGAGACCACAATGGCACTTTATATACTGTACACATACGTATCTGTACTAGTGTATACAATATATGAGATTGTACACCAGGAAACAGGTGTGATGAGGCCCACATCAAATTTTTTTTATTGGTACAGTATATAGCTATGCTTCTGACTGGCGAGCAACACATTTTTATGATCAGAGCAAAGTTTAGTGAAGCCATCCACATTTTGATGCCATGTTGTACATGATTCCCCTGATAGATACGAGCACAATGTTGCAATCACTAGTACTCTCTGTACCACATGCACATATAAGAACAACAATGGCATGTAAAATCATTGAGAAATGATAGTTTCAATTATTACAAATTATTGTATCAGCCCATGAGTAAATTTTAGAGCTTTGGCTGCTTCAGATGAACTCACTTTCTGTAAGGGCATGTTTTTTGTGGTTTGTATGTGTTCATGCGAGAAATCACATTTTTGAGTTGTGTCAAAATATTATGGGAGACTCCAGCCCCCAGAGCCCCCCTCCCCTTCCTTTGCCACTGAAACCATATCTTTTAAATATATGCCTGATATATAGGCACACTGACAAACTTCGGTTCCTTCCCCTGCTCTAAACTTTGTGCTGAAGAAGCTTGTAGCAGAGAGGTGAAAAGCACTGCCAGTATCATAATTACTGGGAGTTTTTAAAACCAAATTTGGTGGGACTACAGAGGAGGGGGCAGTTATTTGAATAGATGAATCAGGTAAACAATTAATGCAAAACTATAGCAGAGGCATTTGGAAAGCTGAGCAGAGGGTGAAGGATGGGAGCAGGTGGTAGCATTACATAACATCTCCATTTCCTCACTCAATTTACGCAGATGCCCATTGATTGGTGGGGTCAATTGATAAACAACAACAACAACAACAACAAATAACTTCATCAAGTGATATGGGTGAATTAATATGCTAGTAGAGATGTGTCAATTGGCAAGAAATATCACACTAATTCAACCCCTTCATCACAGGCAATAGTGCCTCACAGAGCTCTGGATTCAGTCAGCACTTAATAACCACACCAAAAAAAGCAAATTGTAGTTTAGTAGTTATCCAATATAAAGTTCCTTTTTTTGTACTGTTTCAACCTGTGTGTCTCCCTTTCGGTATCAAACAATGCAGAAAATCATTAGTGACCTTATTAATTGGTGCACTTTGTTCATGGAGCTCTATGGATGACAGAAGTTATAGCGACTCTTATTACAGTAATAAAGCACCAAAGGTGAGAACCCTCAGTGAATAAAATCTCAGACTAAAAGACAAACAAATCAATTAGCTATTTTAATGAGGCTTCAATATATCTCGAGCAATGAAAATGGTACATGGAAACACTGTCTTCATAAGAGAAGAAGCTAAACATGCCAGAAATACTCACTGGTATACATTTTCAACGCAAAAACTTCACTTCTTTCAACTCCATCAACTTCCCTGAGCATAAAGCAAACTACACTGCGGGCTGCAAGAAATTATTTGCTCAAATGATTATGACGTGACACTAGGGGGCGTTACCCACAAAAGCTGGTATCTACACGGTGCTGAAAGCTTCACATTTTCTCAATAATTAGCCCAAAATTCAAAAAGTAGCACAATGAAAGGTCCTAAATCTTCAATCTGAGTAAGTTCACACCTAAATCAACAGTTAATTGTTAGTAATCTCCAAAATCAGAGTGTGACAGACAGACAGACAAGACAGACAGACAAACAGACAGACAAACAGACAGACAAACTACTATTACCCTCAGTGCGTGAGGCAAAAAATAAAGCCTCTTGAAATGATAGTCAACAAGGCAGTATTAATCGTGACACTATCAAAAACAACGTACATTACTGAAGGTTTTCTTTACCAATAAATGTGAACATCTGTACATAAAAGTAGGCAAAAATATTATGCCTCCGTTAAATTATTAAGTTGAGCTTAGAGTGACAGGGTGATGGAAGTGGTGGTGGAATCAGGGTGCACTACCCTATCCCCAGATTTATAGCTACACACTAAGCAGATTTAAGTATGTATTGAATTGGTGAACTTGTATTTAGCTCAGTTAATATGAAGTTATATTTTTCATGAAATATAAATTAACTTCTGATGCATGACACGCCCCCCACTTTGAAGCAGCTTCCATCCCTCCTGAGTGATACAGTAGTTTGTACAATTCCAACATACACAACCAAACTGTCCCATTTTTAATACATTTTCACCAATTAAAACGGATCTTTGTTAGCGAACAATTACATGTGCTCGTGTGCTGCATCAGTGGCGTTCCCGTCCTAAATACCACAACAGAAGAACAATGGCTATTCAGGTTCTAACCCTTCACAAGAAAATAATAGTTCATATTTTAATTTTTTTCCCTTTAATATCGCATGCTCTTTATTGTGTACTGTCACTCATCGCCATTCATCGTGCATCATGTGTGCATCATCGTCAACTATTAAGAGAACTGGAAGAAAGTTATAACATTTATTTATCTCTTCACTGGGCAGTTTTATTGTTGTTGTTTTTGGAAGCACCACTCACTATTAAGACAGTTGTTTAAAAAAAAAATGATTGTGGATGCAGCGATCCGCCCCCACATGAACTTCCAGACTCATTCATTGGACACTGTGATTGTCACACGAGGTGGGAATGTATTTATAATGATTGGCTCCCGCCCTCATGGTTCAGAGTTTTAATTTTTGAGTTTAATCATTCAGTGTACGTAATGTGCACATGTTAATCAATACTTTTACATTGAACCATCAAATCGAAAACTTGGTGGCAACAATTTGCTACACCTTGTTGTGCGGAAATTTCGGACTAGCTACCAGGGGAATAGCAAGCCCCCACAGTAGACAGTCTTGAAAGAAATCACTGCAGAATTAATTGATTGTTAGACGCGAGCTATATTTAAACTGAATGTGATTTGCTGTACATCTTATATATACAAGTTCTGCTGAATCAGCAGTTTAGGTACTACTTCTCATCCAATGAATCTATCTTTTGTGTAGGCTGGCAACTAATGTAGAGCTAAGATGACAACTATGCTGTCCGAGCTGTTCTAATAAGTACCTTCAGAGGCCAAAGGAACAGTGTACGAGTAATGAAATGAGCTGTGGTAAAGGTAAATAATTGAAGTGCTAGGTGGTGTGTGTAGATGACAGTGATGTATGTATGTGTATGCAGATGACAGTGATGTATGTATGTGTGTGCAGATGACAGTGATATGTGTGTGTGCAGATGACAGTGATGTATGTATGTGTGTGTAGATGACAGTGATGTACGTATGTGTGTGCAGATGACAGTGAAGTATATGTGTGTGCAGATGACAGTGATGTATGTATGTGTGTGCAGATGACAGTGATGTATGTATATGTGTGCAGATGACAGTGATGTATGTATATGTGTGCAGATGACAGTGAAGTATATATATGTGTGTGTAGATGACAGTGATGTATGCATGTGTGTGCAGATGACAGTGATGTATGTATGTGTGTGCAGATGACAGTGATGTATGTATGTGTGTGCAGATGACAGTGAAGTATATATATGTGTGTGCAGATGACAGTGATGTATGTATGTGTGTGCAGATGACAGTGATATACATATGTTGTGTAGATGACAGTGATATATGTGTGTGTAGATGACAGTGATGTATGTATGTATGTATGTGTGTGTAGATGACAGTGATGTATGTATGTATGTATGTGTGTGTAGATGACAGTGATGTACGTACAGTAGCGGTCACAAAAAAGTTTCGAATTCCGTATTGTAGAACGGTAGTCGCACGCGTAATTGAACGGTAAAAAAACGGTACGGCAACGCCCGTTCATTTCGTACGCGAAAAACTATACCGTTCCGTTTCCGTCGTAAATAAAACGGTGTAACCGTCGCAGTA
>WLWI01004190.1_pt1 | contig 12229 bp, 10 predicted proteins | sample 6701501 | NCBI WGS metagenome assembly WLWI01 (sample SAMN12718690, study PRJNA515312) | sponge metagenome | isolation source: marine sponge | host: Mycale hentscheli | place: New Zealand: South Island, Marlborough, Capsize Point | collected 2014-11-01
ACATATGTGCCTTTCTGTCCCCTCCCTCCTGAACTTACTGAGGCAAACTCTACACTTCATATCACACACTTGCATAGTAGCCGGGATGCACTACCACCATCAATTCTGAAAGTCAATGAATCTTTAACCAAGAAAGGAATACTACAAGATTTCAATGCTGTGATGAAAGAGTACCTCAGAGCTAGTCCCTAATCAAGATCTCCTCCATCCTCCCAAGGATGTATTCTACTTACCCATTCATGGTGTTTTCAAAGATTCATCCACGACTACAAAGCTACGAACTATCTTCGGCGCGTCTGCTAGTTCATCCTCTGGCACGTCTCTTAACTATTCAGTGAATTTATCACTTTGAAAATCATACTGTTGGGAATTACGACCACGACAGTAGCTATAGTCTGCTGCAAGTGCCCATACTACCAGTTAAATGACTACTCCTCTCTAATATAAGCCCCATTGACATTTACTGCTTTTACAACCAAGTACTTATATTGAAGATGGCAAAGACTTGATTTTTAGTTGATGATGATTCACTGCGTTTGTGTTTGCAGAATTTGAATTGAGGACACCTCCAAAGGTCCACATAAGATAGTGGGAGTAGCCATGGTGGCTCTGTCTTCTGATAGTGGAGCCTCGGGTACATGGGTACATCGACTGACATCGGCGATGCTGAGCAGAATATCTATCGAACCTCCTAGAGGGGGTCTGCGTGTGGAGATTTTCCCTTGATACAGAGTTCTTCAGGTCGTTTGGATGATGTAATGGCTTGTAACTTGGGCACGACGTGGCATTTCACGGTGATGTACTCTGATTGACCTGAATTAATAGAACACAGATCAGTGTTCACTAAGTATTTGCTTACGGCTTGACCGTGACACCGGAGATATTCAGTCTCATAGATGTGAGTCAGGTCTTTCCAATTATAGCCAAATGTGGACTTTTTTGTGAGAAACTTGATGTTCTCATTTGCAATAGTTCGTGGTCTTCCATACTTTCTCTGCAGTGCCTTCATTGCGGCGCTATAGCTGTCAGAGCCAATTGATGCTGCTTTCACTACCTCCCTGGTCTTGGGAGTGTTCATAGACTCGAGATTTTTTCCGAATCGCAGAGAGTAGAATCCTTATCTATAACAGTTGGGTCCAAGAATCGTCTCCACTCCAGAGGAGAGCCATCGTACTTGGGCAGGGACACTTTCAGCCTGGAAGCCTTGGAATTGATAACTTATAGCATCAGCCAGGACTTAATCATATCTGTCCTGAAGGACGTTGTACAGAATTGCTTGAGGTTTGAGTTCGTCCAATATACGAGTGAGATCCACCACACGGAAGTTATAAAGAGGTTTGTGTTCGTATTTGTCAAACTTGCAGAAAATTTTGGTGAACTCATGAGCACGTTGTATAGTACACTTCTTGTTTATAATGTCCACGTCCGTAAGGTTTCAAACTTGTTCCAGTTGCTCCAGAAGTGAGTTAGATATTGCCATGGTAACAGATGCGAGTAGTCGAGACGAATTTGAATTAACAAGTGAAGAGATGAGACGACCACAACTGTATAATAGTCACTACGAGTGCGTAGAGAACAGTGTAGCTATTGGGAGTCAAGATGATATACTATCAGTTAATATTCCCCAGCCATTCGTTTGGTGGCTCAAGCCTGGGATTCTGTAAGAAAGAAACGGTTAGTAAGTTCGGGAAAGAGGAGTTACTCAACTGCCAGTTTGAAGATGAAGACTTGTTTGCTGATTAGGAAAGACAAGAAAAATTGCAAGTTATTAGTAATCACTGACAGATCGTCAAATTCTTGGAAACCAGTGTGCTGTGGAATGGATGAACACACAATGGAGAGCAGGTGGGCCAGACGGAAGTCCTGTTGGTGGACCAGCAGGTGGTCCAGACAGAGGTCCAGTTGGTAGACCAGCAGGTGGGCCAGACAGAGGTCCAATTGGTGGACCAGCATGTGGACCAGACAGAGGTCCAATTGGTAGACCAGCAAGTGGGCCAGACAGAGGTGGTCCTATTGGTGTAGACAAGCAGGTGGGCCAGACAAAGGTCCAGTTGGTAGACCAGCAGGTGGACCAGACAGAGGTCCAATTGGTGGACCAGCATGTGGACCAGACAGAGGTCCACTTGGTAGACCAGCAAGTGGGCCAGACAGTAAGACTTAAGATTCCACCAACATCCCCATTCTCTCTCAATTAATATCTAAATAGCATGGAAAAATTTGGAGAAAAGCTGAAAGAAACCCCGCTAGTAGGTGTTTTAGGTGCTATTACTCATTAGTCTAGAAACTCACCTGGATGACCTGACAGGCTGGGACATGTCCGTGCCAGACTCTCCTGGAACAGTTGGGCTAGTGCTGGTGACACTGTGGGATGGCCTGGGGTCCATGCATGGAGCTGATACAGGATGCTCCTGGAACACTCTTGGACCTGCTGTCACACACAGGAAAAAAAAAAAGAAAAAAAGAAAGAAAAAAAAAATGGGTAGCTACATACAGTACCAGGAAAACGACAAAACAAAACAAAAAAGTGCACACAAGAGACATGCTACAAAAGATTCAAATCATCAAGACAAAATTGCTTATCGAATCAACGTCTGTAGTCATACCGGTACAGCTTGTTGGGTTGCACTATTTCAGTGTAATGACTATGTGAGACTACAAACCACACATAACTAATTAATGACAACTTCATGTGTACCCACTGCTACTAACCTGGCGGAGGTCCAATTGGAGAGGTTGTTGGTAGGCCAGGTGGAGGTCTAGTTGGTAGACCAGCAGGTGGGACAGACAGAGGTCCAGTTAGTAGACCAGCAGGTGGACCAGACAGAGGTCCAGTTGGTGGACCAGCAGGTGGGCCAGACAGAAGTCCAGTTGGTAGACCAGCAGGTGGGCCAGACAGAGGTCCAGTTGGTGGACGAGCAGGTGGGCCATACAGAGTTCCAGTTTGTAGACCAGCTGGTGGGCCAGACAGAGGTCCAGTTGGTGGACCAGCAGGTGGGCCAGACAGAGGTCCAGTTGGTGGACCATTATGTTGCTCATTCTGTGGCCAAGATGGAGGTCCAGGAGAAGGGCCAGATCGCGGTTTGGGAGAGGGTGGCAAAGACTCCAACTCAGATAGTCTGTAAATCACACCCAACCAATTATAATTAGTTAGTTTATTATGCACATGTAACGAGCAGAGCGTGTGTAGCACACTACTTACCTCTTCTTGTAGAGAGTGACTTCACAGTAAGACTGACGAAGTTCCTGCTCCACATGCTTCAACTGAGTCTGTAAAGAAACACAAAAGCAACAACAACAATGACCAACAAACTAGTGTGCTAAGAAATGCAACCACTGACAATTTACGATATTACAAAAAAAAAAAGCCCAAACAATTACATATCTACAACAGAATTTTTTGCCTCACTCACTGTGGCGCCACTTGCTCTTTTCTCATGGTTCTTCACTTGCGTCATGTAAGTGAGCTCAAGGTCCTTCATCTGCTACCTCAACTGCTCCAGTTGCTCCTTCTCCTTCATTCTCTCCTCAGCCCTGGCGCTGTCTTTGTCTTTAGCTTCACTCACGAAGCCTTCAATCTTCTTGCGTTCCTGCTCGCCCACTTCCAGCTTGATGTGAAGATCCATTTCCTTCTTCTTGAAGTACTCCATGATGGCTGCCATCTTCACTTCCAGTTTACTGTGAGACTCGGTGGTCTCCCTCAACTCTTGCTCCAGGCGATTGACACGATCACGCAGTGCCCCAGTCTCTCCTGAACAATAGTGATAGTGAGACAAAGAATGGGGGGAAAATAAAAAAAATAAATAAAAAAGTAGTTTTGCCACCTCCTCTACAAAGAGTTTACGAGTAGTCTAAAAATATTTGCTATTTCCAATGTAATTTTTAAAAAATTTACAAAAAAAAGACAAACCTTTTCCCGCCCCCACAGTGCCGAAAAATAAAATTGTCACATATAATCTATATTTTAAATTTGTCGTTAAACATTACAAACACAATATAGTTCTAAACTGACTCATTCACATTATTCACAGTTCATTCAATGACAAACACACACCTATTTTTAAACATTATTAGAAAGAATTCCCTTATGAACTATTGAATATTTAACGCTCACCATTGGCCACCTCAAGTTGGGACTGAGTTGTCTGGAGGTTGGACGCGAGTGTGTCCCTCTGCTGTTCAGCTTCCTGCAGCTTTACCTGCAGCTACAGTACATAAAATACACAAACTCTTCATTCTCAGAATCACATGGTCACTACACCCCCGGCTACTACAGTACTTATAATTCTTAAACTTGATACATATACACTGTCCATTGACATTTATTATAAAGTAGCTATATTCTCAGAAATTTTTTTTTGCTAAAACCATTTATTCACTAAACAAATGAATATTTTTTCCCTCTAATTAACAGTTTAGTTTAATTACACTTCTTTATTGGAAATTCCTTGTTCTACTTTATTATGTGTAGCCGCTGTAAAAATGCGACTAATAAATCATACATCAAATTGTTTCCAAACATAAGACATTTCACAGCATACATGCATACAGTAACATTATGCTCTCACCTTGGTAGTGTTGAGAAGAGCCTCAATCCTCATCAGCTGAGCATTCCTCTTCTTCTCTTCCTCTTCCTCTCCCTCTTCCTCGGTAACCTCTCCATTGCTGCTGTCCTTAGCTACGTTCTCCTCGACCACGCCCCCTTCACTCTCATAGTCTACCTTTTCCTTATCGTCCCGGGTCATTCGTAGCAAGCAGTGGCGCAGAGTGCCCACTTCATCTCCTGTCTCGGCAGCCAGTTGTTGCTGCTCCTCCAGAGATGCCTTGAGTGCCGCCATGTCTTCCTCCAAGGACCTGTTGTTTGACTCCATCGATTTCATCTCTACTAATACCTAAAACAAAATGATATGTATGAATTTAGAATACTGAATATTGTTATGAATAGGTGGAGGGAAAAAGAAAAATCCGAAACCCCTTCCCCCCCCCAAAAAACAAAACAAAAAACAACAACGAAGTATCAAATTGGGCCAACCTGTTGATGATCCTTTTCCAGTTCACTGAGACTGGTCTGTGCAGTGTAGCGATCAGTTGTTCCTTGGTTGCCTCCAGTCCCTGCTCCGTCACCTGCAACTCGGCTACCTGCACACTCAGCATTTTGTTGTCTTTCGTGACGCGTGCCTTGTCTTCCATCACTGCTGACTGTTGTTGCTGCAGTAATGCCAGTTGGGACCTGAGTTGATCAGATTCCTGGAGGTATTGCTCCACACTGAGCTGGGTCTGCTGCAGGCTGTGGGTGATGGTCTTATTGCGATCCTGTAGACACACATACATTTACACTAAAAGCTTACTTAATAATTGATCTTAAGGCTCTGTGTTTAGTCTGTGCATGTATACATTTTAAATAATCCATTGTTTAATAAGACTACTAATATGTTGCCTATATTTTCACTGGTATCAAATTCTATTTTCTTAACATTTCAATTATCATCTATATACTTTGACAGTGACTTACGTACAAATTTTCTTTCTCTATGTTCCAACTTTCTTTCTCTTTGTTCAAACTTTCTATCTCTATTCTAAGGTCTTCTAAGGTCTTCTACGTCCCTATTCAGTCTCCTGACAGATTCCTCAGCCATCTTCCTCTTTTTTTCCAAATGGCAATGGAGAATGTTCATGGTGGTCCTTAACAATGCTACTCCATCTTTCTTGTTTCTCTGACTTCCCTTCTTTGTCTCTCTTCATAAAAGCATCTTCTCTCACATATTCTTCCTTGAGTTTCTCTTCCTCCAGCTTTTTTTCTTGTTTTTTTCTTTTTCTGCGTACTCTTTTTTGCTGCTCATTCTTCCAGTTATTCAACATATTTTCTTGATGTCTTAGTTCTTCCCTATGCCGTTCCTCTTCTAGTGCTTTCTTTTGTTCTAATTGCTGTCGTTCCGTTTGCTTCTTTCGCTCTTCTTCTAATTGCTGTTGTTCCATTTGCTTCTTTTGCTCTCTCTCTTCTAATTGCTGTTGTTCCATCTGCTTCTTTTGCTCTCTCTCTTCTAATTGCTGTTGTTCAATTTGCTTCTTTTGCTCACTCTCTTCTAATTGCTGTTGTTCCATTTGCTTCTTTTGCTCTTCTTCTTCTTGTAATTGCTGTTGTTCCATTTGCTTCGTTTGCTTTCTCTCTTCTAATTGCTGTTGTTCCATTTGCTTCTTTTGCTCTCTCTCTTCTAATTGCAGTTCTTCCATTTGCTTCCTTTGCTTTTCTAATTGCTGTTGTTCCATTTGCTTCCTTTGCTTTTCTAATTGTTTTTGTTCCATTGGCTTCTTTTGTTTTTCTTCTAATTGCTGTTGTTTCATTTGCTTCTTTTGCTCTTCTTCTTCTAATTGTTGTTGTTCAATTTGCTTCTTTTGCTCTTCCTCTTCCAATTGGTGTTGTTGCATTTTTCTTTTTTGTTCTTCCTCTTCTAATTGCTGCTGCTCTATTCGATTTTTTCGCTCTTTATCTTCCAATTGGTACAGTTTTATTTTTATTTTTTGTTCTTTCTCTTCTAATTGCTGTTGCTCTATTTCCTCCTCTACAAACTGCTGCTGTTCCACCAGCTCCCTTTGTTCTCCTTTCAACTCCATTCTTCTCTCTTCATCATTAGAATGGAATATCTCTCTAGTGTCCACTGCAATGGCTGTGTTAGATTGCATGTTTCCTGCTTCAGCATTTGGCTTGACCTGGTGATCTTCCTCGTTGCTGCCAAGCTGCTCTTGTTCATTTAAGTGCTCTTTTTCCAACAGTTTGTTAAACAATTCTTGGTCCTGCAAATTCTTTCGCTTTTCTTCAATATTTGTACATATGTCCTCTATTTTCTGCCTTTCCCCTGTAATAGCTACAATACTCGTTGTCTCCCCATGGGTATCTTGGCTGCCACCTTTTAAACTAGGAGTTACAATGGGCAGAGTTATGCTCACCAAGTTATATTTCATTGGTAATTCTGGAGACTTCATTTCGTCAAATCCATCAACTTTGTATAATGCTGTCTCACTAGAGACAACCTGTTTGGACACACTTGTTTCACCTGTGACCACATTTTCACCTGATTCTTTAAAGGAATCCTCATGTTCCTGGTGCCTATCATATTTCTTTTCACTGACTCTACCAACCATGTCAGTGTGCTGTCTACCCTCATTATCCTCATTCTCTTGAGACATTTTCAGATGTTGCCTTTCTTGCTGTTGGCTCTCTTTTCCTTCCTGATACCCTTCAGTTCTCTTTCCCTCACTACTGGCATCTTGGTGGTGGACACTGCCATCTTCCTTTGCTCCACTACATACACTAGCTGGGACACCTCCCCTATTATCTTCACCATCAAGATGTTTCTTGCTATCTCCGTGTGTCCCATAATTACCACCATCAATACGTCTCGCATAATTGTCTTTTGAATCGTCCACTTCATTTGGCAAGTTGTCATCTACCTCAACTGGATAATTTGTTATGTAATCTTGTGAATCAAATTTGTCATCTTGATCAAATTTATCCTTTATTTGATCAACTTCATCCTCTCGTTGATCCAGTTCATCATTTCGCCGATCTATACCATCAACATGTTGATCCACTCCATCATCTGCTTGATCTACATAATCATCTTGTGGATCATCCATGTCAACCTCACTTTCATTATGTACATCATACGAATCGGAATCCTCATATTCAAGCTTGGCGAGTTCATCATCATCCTCCTTCTGATTGCCAAGCTCATCTATTATGTTATTTCTGCTCCAAGTCGCGACCGAGGTTGTGAGTTTCCTATTTCACCCTCCACCTAATCATTGCTGCCTGAACCACTATCCAGAGATGGAGTACTATACTATCCAGTGTCAACTTCTGTTCAGTAGATTTTACCATGACTTTATCAGAATTATCTGATGGAAATGGATTCTGAGTACCAACTATTGAAGAATTGATTCTTCAATGCTAGTAGTATGCTCATACAGTGCAGTGTAGTGAGCAAGTTTCCCGCAAGTTGTTACAAGGTGCTGGTCGATATTACCATGTGCCATCTAATGAATTTACTCTTTATGAGCCAATTTATCCTTTATCTGTGTAAACCAAAACCAAACTGCCTATTGCTCAACCATGTGGCCCACCTGGCTGTGCAGTCCAACGGCAATGCAATGGTTAGCATATACTTTCAAGTACTCACAACAGGATGAAAAACATTAAAGTGAAGCTTATTGGTGTATATCTAAGTAAGGTTTTAGACTGTTTCTCTGAGAAAGTGTAAATGCCGTATCAACCGAACCGAGTGGTGCAACCGACTTGTACCACGGCTGATATGTACTAAAGGAGTCTGTAGACCCTTGGGCAAAACTTATTCACCTCCTAGGAGGTGTATAAGTGATTTATTCACTGCGATTGAGAAATTGGTAAAAATATAATCATACATAAAATTGGCATTGTGTTATAGTGAGAAAGATTAATCACTTTGCTCGCTCATCAATAATATGCTTAAATTATTTATTTGTTTCTACTCCTATAGTTTCATGTGAAGTGGCAAACTGCAAGATTTGCTCTGAAGTGGGAGTTTGTTTGGAGTGCATGAAGTTGTTTTCCTTAGATAGTGGATCCTGCTTTGAAGTAGCTGCTCAAGAAGTCGAATCTAGAACAGGTAAGTTATGATTCGGCATAGACAGAGAATTTTGGTGTAATGTCAAATGGAAAATAAAAATTATCTCACGTTATCATTGTTGAATTTTTTATAGTTATTTTAACTTTACGTTAGTATTAATTGTGGTCAAATTAGGCCATACAATGCCTATGCTTTGTCTTTCGAAAATTAATTTTGAATTTATTAAACGGAACCATAGTTTGTGATTTAACCACCAAAAGTCAATTGCACAGATAAAATCAGAAATTTAGCTAAGATGGATTGATTTAACTGATTAAAAGCTAACCCTCAACTCTTACATTAGACGAAACTCCACAAAAACTGACTTATTCACTGCACTACACATGAACATGTGAAGGTGTTCGTCATTAAAAATTGTCAGGACAAACTTCTAGTTTGTCAAGTCAAAATACGTTTGAAAGGACATGCTGTTCTTAACTTTATTAATTTTTTTAGGACGAAATCCTGAAGCCATATTTTATCCCATACTTGGAGGAGCAGTGATAATCATTATGGGGACAGTGGTACAGTACACTTGCCAATCAAAGAGCTAGTAAAAGTCCTCCTGTAAGTTACTTTATCTTTCTGGTTATAATTGCACCACACTATATATATATATTATTTTGTTTTGCTTTGTTTTGTTTTGTAAACCAGGCTCCCAATATATAATCTAACTAACTCTTCATAGTATACAAACTTCTTACAAATTTCACATTTCATGCTAAGTATTTCAGTTCTGCTGACAACTCTGTAGCTACTATCCAATCATTTTCAAGTGCAATTTGTATGAAATTGTATGATATATGCAAATATAATGTAAAATATATGTAATTATGTGTTATTAATATTAAACCAACTATATTCTTTGCAAATACTAATAAAGATGACCTCTTTACTGTCTGCCAAAGATGTAGTTTATACATAGAAAGATTGATACCTTGTATTTTGTTGCGTAATATATACTGACCTCAGCATCCTCTAGCCAATGACACTAAACTGCACATGAACCCTTAGACACACTGATTTTTTTGACGTTACTTTTATGACTTTACTCTACTACATGCCTCGGACAACAAGTAGTAATCAAAGAGGAATAGCTACTGCAGCGTCCGAGCATAGCGAGGACGTTGCTTGAGGCCGAGGATTTCTAAATGTTGCTGATTCAAGATATCCGAATCTAATTGTTTTAGAACGTAACAGAGGCTAACAACTAATGAAAGTGTCTGTAAGAGCATAGCAACAAGTGTCCGATTTTCTCGATTTTCGATGGGTACTTTATCCTTCGCATGGTCCAGAGAGTATAGTGTGGATTTTTGGTTGTTAAGTGGTAATAGCGAGAGAAAAAATGAACGATGCCCTTGAAACTTTACACCCTTATTTATACTGCTAGCATTAATATAGGTGGAGGTCCAGATCAGGAGAGTGAATAGTGGTTGTATACTCAAGCACCAGCTGCAGACCAAAATAGGAATACAAATGAATTTTTTTAAATTAAATAAATATAAATAGTTAATAATAAATAAATTATTGAATAGGTTTGATAACGATTCAATTTTTTAGTGGGTGACTAAATAAGTTTTCTAGCTGTATATATGAAGGCAAAATTATAATACTTTCAGTGTGAACAGTAATTTCTGTCTCACTCTGGTTTATCAATGTGTTTGTATTTCAACAATACAGTAAAACCTCACTATCCGAACCTCATTAATCCGACACCTCCCTAATCCGAACACCACCAGAAGACCAAAATTAATGATATTCATGTATATTTTGATGTTTATTATTTAGAATCCCATATAAAATGTACACCTTGCCATTCGGATTAGCAAGGTTCCACTGTTTAATGAGTTCATTTGGATGATTGAGCTTTGCTTGTATCTCAAATTTGCTATTCTAAATGTTCTATGTAGTTGTTTAAATTTTAAGCAAATTATTACTTCTATCGCTTGCAGTTTGTCTCCCTACTATACTACCATATTCTATTAAATATGCATTTAATTCAATGAAGAGTTCCCTAAACCACCCTTTTTTCCAGTATATTGCTCCTGTCTACATGCAATAAATACATCAAATTTCTATTTTTTTTTGTTTTCTCTGTGAATGTGGCTTGACCATCAGGTTTTGTGCTGAGCTGGCCACACACTACTACAAATAGATGTCTTCCCCAAAGATCTGCCTTCTCATAATAACAACAAATAAAAATACCACAAATCGCTATTGTGATTGTTGTTTAGCATGGATAAATCTGGTGATGAAAATAATCTTAGCATACATGCAAGGGAGATACACGCATGTAACTGAGAGTCGTGAACTACAATATTGATTTACATGCTGAATAAATTAGCTAGCACAACTTTCAAAAAATTATCGAACTAGCTGTACCCCTTTTCTTTAGCTACAATAAAAACAACAACCACCGTAATTTCAGTACCTCTTTGGGGAAAACCGCTCTTCCCTCTATTTCATATGTAAATCTTAATTTAGACCTTCAAATTATATTAGGTTTGATATTGAAAATTGTACACTATATTCAAGTATCTCAACAGCTTGATAAGATTATATTGTGTGTATTGTGAATACAAAAATAAAATATGACTACATGATGGTGTTTTTAATCACAATGATTAAATAGCCAGTTCATAGTCTATATACCTGTAAGGCTTGGTACTAAAACAGCAGAAATATTTCCGCCCATCCGAACGAGATATTTTCGCAAGCAATATACCAGTGGTCGAATCAAATGTAATAATAAAGGTTGTTAGAACTCCAGACACATTTTCATCAGAATTTTCGTCTATATTATCTTTCAACTCTATTTTACTGTCGCACACAGCAGGCTTTTCAGATTTTGCTTAGATCCTATTTTCTTTAACTGCTCATGAGCTCTTACCAGACTACTATGTAATTTGTATCCATCCAGTATGTAGCCCAAAATAGTCATGACATAGCTGGCACACGTGGTTTCAACAGAGAGTGTTTGGTAGCGCTGGTGATCATGCTTACCCGATTTGTTGGGAACAAATATTTCGAACTTAACCCGCTCATTTAGGGTTGTTTCTTGCCTCACAGTGCTTATTGCATTCCAATTCCAACTAGATTCTCTGCCCAGTATCGTATCTCCATAAATGTAACCAGCCAGCATCTACAGACAATATCACTTTCTGGTTCAAAGTCACCAATTCAGCAATGGAGCTTGGTATTTTCTTAAGAACACATGTGACTGAATGCAAGCGGCAACAACACCCATTTCTCGAACGAAGTCACAGAGGGCATCGCTGCTGATAACCAGTTCTAAAATCTCATCGACCTCATTCATCATGTCCCCATGCAGGCCCGTAGCCAGAGGTTCGCATTGGGGGGTTCGGATTTTAAGACGCAAAAAGCCACACTTACTTTTGTTTCCTCGTTAATTCTTTTACAATACTAAAAAACAAAAGATAAGTGCATTAAAGCTTATAATTTGTTCTAGGTATTCTACTTCAAAACTATAATCTGTTGATATTCGAGAGAAAAGCGGTATTATTCTCATGTAACCAATACAGTGCATCATTAATACGCCTTATTCGTACACTACAAGTTATTTAATAGTA
>WLWI01004191.1_pt1 | contig 12223 bp, 10 predicted proteins | sample 6701501 | NCBI WGS metagenome assembly WLWI01 (sample SAMN12718690, study PRJNA515312) | sponge metagenome | isolation source: marine sponge | host: Mycale hentscheli | place: New Zealand: South Island, Marlborough, Capsize Point | collected 2014-11-01
ACACACACCAGCAGGTGAGCAGAGCTGAGTGACACACACCAGCAGGTGAGCAGAGCTGAGTGACACACACCAGCAGGTGAGCAGAGCTGAGTGACACACACCAGCAGGTGAGCAGAGCTGAGTGACACACACCAGCAGGTGAGCAGAGCTGAGTGACAGTGGTGAGTGTAGTTGTGTGTTCTAAACATTGTTTTGCTGTCAGAGAACAGACGATCCTGCCTTGTACTTCAAGTAAACTTGTGTAATAGAAGTTTAGAGCTAAGTAAGTGTGCATCTTTCCTCTATTTCAACTATTATTCCTTGTGTGTGGATGTGTGTTTGTGTGCATATGTGTTTGTATGTGTTTGTGTACATGTGTGTGTTTGTGTGTGCTTATGTGTGTTTGTTTGTGTATATGTGTTGTTGTTGTTGTTGTTTTTGTGTGTGTGTGTGTTTGTCTGATCTATTAATTACTCACTTCCTGTTTTTGCCATATTTTTAACAACTGTTAACACTATTATCTCTTGGTCAGGTCATGTACAGTGCCATACTGTGTGTGTGCGTGCTCGCCTGTTGTGTTTGTGTGTGCCACTGCACTGATCCTCTAATCCACTTAATGGTCAGTCGGCTTCATGACTTAATAGCATTACTTTACCATCTGGCTCCGCTGAGCTTCCCTTGCTGCTGTCGCCACGGTAACCACACCAACACTAAGTCTTCTAATGCGTTTGTTGGGAAACACAAAAAGAAAACACAAATCATTTCTTTCTTTGTGTGACTTGATCGCTATGGTGAAGAAACGAGCTGACGTGTGAATAGTTAAATGTCGCAACCAAACATGGTGAAATAGAACTGCCCGCGACTCCTAGCCACCTCATGTGGAGGGTCCGCCCACTTTTTAAATTAAATATAATCTTTTTGTGAATCAACACAAGTTTATCTCAAAGGAAAAATGAGACGAGATTTATAGTATTAAAGGGGGTGTGGTTAAGGAAGGAAGTATGTGTGAAGTATGCAAGGTATTTATTTGAGTGGAAGCACATGTGTGTGTGTGTGTTTGTGTGTATGTGTTTGTGTATGTGTGTGTGTGTGTTTGTATGTGTGTGTGAGTGGGTGTGTGTGTAATGAAGGGGGAGGGGCTAGTGGTGTGAGCTAACTCTATATTGGTGTTGATGTTTGTGTTTGTTCTATTTGTTAAGGAATGTGTAGCCGTGTGTCTGTGGCCCACTAGGTCTGGTGAAGTCCCTCTCCTGTGTGGAGTGAATGAGAGTGTTTGTGTGAAGGAATTAGTCTATTGCTGGTGCGTGGTGGACCGGCTGGTGTGTTGGTGCCAAGAAACAACTTCTGAAGAGGATAAACAAATAGCTCTCTTTCAGTTGTTGTTGACCTATGACCTATTAACCTTTTGTATTGCTACTCCATCTCTGATTGCCATGACTAAATTGGGTGTGGCAGTTATTAATCATTGTTTGCTTATATCTAATGGACAGGAAACCATTGGAGTAGAATTACCAATTAGGTGTGTGGAGACTTCTAGCTTATGTGGAGACTTCCCAGATAAAGTAGCTTATGGTAGCTTACATGGTGCAAATCCTAGCCTAGCATTGCATTAACCACGCCCTTTCATTGGCACATATTGACCACACCCTCTCGTTGGTACGTATTGACCACACCCTCTCATTGGAACATATTGACCACACCCTCTCATTGGTAATGACCACACCTTCTCATGGGTAAATGTTGACCACACCCTCTCATTTAAAGTCCTACTGTATTCCTTTGCACTGTACAGTTCTCTCTGTCTGTCTCTTTATAGTTGACCTATGGCCTACCCTGTACCCCTCACTCACCACTTCTCCTTCATGGCTTCCATGTGCATATAATTAAATGTACTTCTTGAATGTTTTTGTACACTTTCTCCTCTCTCCCATTATACCTCCCTCCCTGGACTTTGGACTGTCTCCCTCCTTGGACTGTCTCCCTCCTTGGACTGTCTTCATTTCCTCCGCAGAGGAACTGAGGAGCTATTTGGTCTGCCGGGGTCAGCCTCCATTGTAAATTCTACTCTGGGCAAAGCTCTGGGAGGAGCTGCAGGAGGCTACACTGCAGGACCTAAGGAGCTCACAGACATACTCAGGCAAAGATCTAGACCTTACCTGTTCTCCAACAGTCTCCCCCCACCAGTAGTGGCGTCAGCTAGCAAGGTAAGTGAGGACTGCTACTACCTCTTGCTGGGAATAGGACTTGCCAAGTATGTGTGTGTGTGTGTGCTTATGTGCAGGTCTGAATCCATACCGTGTGTGTGTGTGTATGTGTGTGTGTGTGTGTGTAGGTATTTGACTTGGTCACGGGTCACAGAGGGCATAACTTGGTAGAGAAGCTCCACGAGAACACAGCGTTGTTTCGCAGCAAGATGTCTGCAGCTGGCTTTCATTTGAAGGTGTGGTCATGTTTGTGTGCAAGCAGTGGCATTCCTGCCGTTGATTTGTTTGTTTGTGGCATATTAGATAATGAAGGTCAGAACTGTCGAAAACCCACTCATCTCACACACATACACACACATACATGCACACTCTCTCTTAATGTCACTCTGTTTCTTGCTATTTAACTAACTGACTTACCTCTAGCAGAACATTCTTGCACCAGACTCTTGCTAGACATTTCAATATGTTACCAAACACACACATCACAGTCTCTACCCGGCTATTGCCACATTTTTGCCGGGAAGTTGCCGGGTCTGAGATTTATTTTCTTATAGAATGTACTTTACTGGATATGTGCACATATTGATCTGTAGGGAGACACCCATCCCATCGTCCCGGTGATGCTAGGAGACGCTAGACTGGCTCTGGATTTTGCTGATGACATGCTACAAAGAGGGATTTACGTCATCGGTTTCAGCTACCCTGTAGTGCCTCTAGGTAAACTATGGCGGGGAGCGCTGGGGAAGAAGCTGATGGCGTAGAGATTCATGAGAGAGAGGGAGGGATGTGTTGCTGGGTAAGATGGGAGTGCCGTACTGATGCCATACAGGAGTGTTGCAATACCAGGTGTTGTCCTTAGCAACCGGATCAGGGAGATATTTCCCCTCCCCTTTTGCTAGGACTCTGTGTTGTAGTAAAGATCTGGGATATGCAGTCCATAGGATGTGCACGTTTGGCAAATAGTTTAGTCTTTGTAGCAGGAAGTAAAGAAGTGATGTAAAGCTATTATTTTCTGCTAAGTGTGCACTAGTGTCGGCAAGTGTGTATGCAACATTGGTTTCTGAGGGAGAATGAGAGGAAATACAATATCCTGGATGTAGTGTGTAAAGAAGAGAGGATTCTTGGGGAAATGAAATGTCTGAAGTTGCACTCTGCAGATTCTAATTCTCTCCCACCTTCCCTAAATCCCTATTTGACACACACACACACAAACACACATCACTGTTTCTTTCACAGTGTCACCTGTAGCTGTTCCACTCAACAATGTTTGCACGGTCTTGTATATTTGGAATGCATTCACATGAGCATGCACACACATGCACGTACACACTGTATCAGATGCAGTAATATCATGTAATACCAATATCACACTCAATGGATATGATTTAAAGAATTCAATCATCACAATTAAATCTGTAGCATTCCAGACACTCATAATTATGTCTGGTATGTATGTGTGTGTGTGTGTGGAGGAGGACTGAAATAAACAAGCAAGGTAACATGATAGGTTCTCCCATCCTTTGGTCTGTATCTCTCTCTATCAGATACCCTCCACAAAGATACTAGACCGGTAAGGATGGTTCAGAGGAGATAGGCCTACCATTAAAGTAGATTTGTTTTTGAAGATCTCTCAAACTTTCTGACCAGACATACATATTGTCTGCCAAATGTTGTTTTGGCTGATACATATATCAGTGGAGGTGAGTGTGATGGAAGACTAAAGTAATGGCTATGACCTTCTCTCTCGTGCTCACTGATTTGAAACGAGACAGGTGTTTCAGAAACTAGGACACAAGCACATCCCCCGTAGTGGAGTAGCATTCTGTATGAATGTGCTTGTACAGAATTTAGTTCATTGAAATTAATTTCTATTCTGACATGTTCAATAGAACTGAACATTATAAACTCCTAGAATCTATGACTGGTGCTGCGAGGACCTTGCTGGTACACGCCCTCCATGCTGGGAGGACCTTGCTGGTACACGCCCTCCAATAGCAATTTAAATTCACCTGGTTGTACGTCTGAGATACTAATTTTGATGAATTGCGACCCACCTGATCCGTCAGAGGGTGTCGTGTGGTTTCAACAACTCATAGCCTCAGTATCCATATATCAATCCCATTCTCACTCCATCCCATAGTAGGCGGGAGAGTCTGCTGGGATAGGTAGTGGCCCGTGTTAATTTGTGGTATCGTGACACAATTGAGGCCTGGCAATTCAGATAGTTGAATTAAAGTGATAAGTGCTTAGGTAAGTCCATGGTTGTAGTATTAGTAGTAGTAGTAGTAGTAGTAGTAGTAGTAGTAGTAGTAGTAGTAATATTTGGCGAGAAATGTGTGGCATTGATTGATTACTTTCTTTTGTGATACAATGACATTCCCAGCGTAAGTGCATGCAGTCTCATTAATAAGTGTGCCAATGAACAATATTTGGTGTGTGTGTGTGTTTTGTTTGTTTGTTTTTTCCCTTTTCTTGGTAATGTCTCTATACTATTCGCATTATGTCTACCCTAAAAGCAGACCATATCTCATGAGTTAGTGACTTGCTACACGCCCACTCTATGAATGTTTACTCTCTTGGTCTTTTGTAAGGAAGAGAACCCACAGTAGCAATATAACCTCTGCACACATTTACAAGTGTGTGTGTGTGTGTGTGTGTGCGTAGGTGAGGCTCGTATACGGGTGCAGATGTCAGCCGTGCATAGCGAGGCAGATGTGGAAAGATGTATTGCAGCGTTTATCGACATTGGTAGAAAGAGAGGAGTTATATAACAATTTCTGCAATAAACTTGTTTTCTGTTATTTTACCAGAGAATGTATTTATTTAGACAACTTCAGTTGCTTAAATGTGTAAATTTCCTTCTAATTTCCTCCAAGATTGTAAGCTTATTTACTTATTTGTTAATGTTTCACAATCTCTTCTCTAGGTGGGGGGCGGCTGTGATATACTTTCAGGTATGACATTTCATCAGAATGTCCTCACTACCACTTTATCTTGAACTAGCAAGTGCTGTGGCTCCATCCATACGTCATACTGAAAGATACTTCACACTTTTTTTGTCGCCTAATCACCTCTAAGTAACCAAACTAAAAACTAATTAGGCTATGTCACGCTTTTTCGTCACCGGGGTTTTGTATACAATGACAAGTTGTTGATTGCCCACTCCTTATCGCCACTCGTGTGTGTGTGTAAATATGACGTGATTAATATTGCGTTTGAGGCTTTGCTGTGTTCCCCATTTGGAACTGCTCATCCCAATGGACTGAATATTGAAAGGATTTCCCAAAGACTGCATTAATGGTTGCTAATTGGAATGTTTTGGTACCTATAGATTCCTCCCAGTGATTGCCTCATTCCCTCCTCCCCGCCAAGTAACATACTGACGACACTTGCAAAGAAAGTATGTGACTAATAATATTTGCATGCTTGCATTGCAAACACTGTAATTTTCCTCCTAACTACAGTGGGTAGGTTGTATTGTCTTGCAACTCTGCTGCCTTGTGATGTTGTGTAACTGGTTTCTAGTGATTCTTTTCTTGCTTCTTCGGCAAACATACCCTTTGTTGAGGTGACGTGCTGCCACATACACAAATTGGCTTCTCTTTTCTCCCAAAGGTGTTAGGTAATTCAGTTTTAGTAGCTAATAACGTCAACTATTGATGGGTCAGACTTCAAAGAAAAAATGGGAACTTGGCACCTAAACTCACCGAATGTAGATGCATCACAATCATGGTGGTTAGTGCATCCAGATACCTACAACTTGAAACTTTGAGTAATTTGCTGCATCTTTCGTGGAAATTACCCTCAAACTATGTTTGATCAATGGATTGTGGCTGGTCAGCTAATACAGAGAACCTTATTGCAGAGGGATTCGAAACAGCAGTCCGATCCTCAACAACAACCAACACGAATGGAACGATGCAAAACTGCCTCTGAAAACAGCCAAACTCTCTACAAGGGCGTGGCATTGCCGCCAGTGGAGAGGTTTCGCTGTAATCTTAGTTGCATGGATTGTGTGTTCATGCATGTATATTCTCTTGTGACATAGCTCTTACTATTAAATAATATATACCTTCAGTTAAAAAATGACTGCAGTCATGCATCACATGTGGCACAGGTGGAAGTTTCTTAAGTAGCTGCACATTTATCATGCTATTAGCTTTCTCTATTCAGTCCTGAAATATATTTATAATACACGTAATGCCAATGTGATCAAGTTGATGTATGCAATAGACTGGATGAAGGATGATTGGATATGTAATAACATTGCATCTAATGATTGATGAAAATAGACCAGAATATCGTGTGGATATCCCTTGAACAATCTCCACTGCAAATCAGCAGGAGAAGACTGATAAATAGATTGTTCACACGCTAGGACAATCTTTGCATAAACATTTGAGGGCATACCATAGATGCACCCGTTTAGAAACGGCAGTGCCGTTGAGACACTTCATACGGACTGTTCGTGGAAACATAGATTGTGTTTGGATCCCGCAGCATTTGCAATCAGTGTTGTAATTGGTACGTACACTATTGGAAGACCGTGGCACGTCGGCCCTGGGCAACACAAAGATGACAAACTAGAAGTTAGGTTAGTAGAATGTTGTAAAACTCACTTTTTATTGTAAAACTTTGGATAGGTTTCGGATACGCACTTTCCCCTGCAAGATACCGTAGCTGCGGTCCCATTACAATTGTTGTCATCACTGAAGAAAAGGATGTCATGTGTATATTGAACACAAGTTCTGGCGTGGACAAAGGATTCTCTAGCGGACTCGTAAAATATTTCGACGGGATGCTCGCCATTTACGGTGTCTATTCGCTCAAACTCGCCTGAGATACAGTGGGCCAAGGAAAGTGCTACAACGGCGATACAAAAATTCACGTAAGCCATGATAACTGCGATATAAAAATATTTGGTAGGTTGAAGTTTTTTTATACCGATACAGCGACGACGTTAGGAAACCACGCCTAGTTGGCCTCCTCCGCGCGCGCGCCCAACGTCAATTTGCAATGCTTTGGCCGCGCGAGCGATCGCATATGTATGGCGGGCGGAAATTACTAAAATCCGGGACGGGACCTGTCGTGTTCCCGTCCTGTCCCGCCTCCTTCAAAATGCTGGCCTAACTCAATGCCTGGATGATCTAAGCAAACCCACGTGCTTTGTTTCTAAAACCATTTTGGAATGAGTAGAATGGGGGTAGACAAGAAGATACAATTTTTGTTGTCTAAAACAGTAATTACCATTGGTGAAGCTGCTGCAATTTTGAAAACTGTGGAAGCATACAGCTCCGTTTCAATTCCTCCCAGTAGGCCTAAAGATTACCAAGTGTTCCTATTTAAGGCAGAATCACTGTATGTTGTAGTTGGGAGGAAAAGGTAGAAGTAGTGTGTCTTAAGTTTTATTATAACCAGGGTATTACCAATATAATAGCACTTTTAATGGTAGCACTGAGTAGAATTCAAGCCAGTATGCAGGGTAATTTATTTTGAGATTTATTTGCCGTTTTTTCCCACCCCAATAATTCTGGCAGTAATTTGTAACTAGCACAATAAATTTATAATATAACTGCACTGATTTCTTTCACACATTAATAATTTTAGACAGTGCCTTCTAGCTGTTACAGAGGTGCTACATGGGCTACATATCTCTGCAATTACCTTTTTTGTAAAACTGTACTATATAGCTGTGTTTGCCCACAAAAGAGACTTGAACTTGTTCAAATAAGATGGACAAGTCCTTATATAATTCGTCTCTGTATTATGCCTTCTGTTACCGTGAGGAGAGTCATGACTGGCAGCCTCTTCATCTCCAAAGTATTGAACTAATGTTACCAATATGTAGTTTAACAGCTGATATGCATAACGTTTAAAATCATGGCGGCATGGCCCATCAGGACAGTCCAAGGTAAAGTACATCTTTGACAGGATCCTTGCGTGGTAACTTTGTCACTCCCTGATTAACCCACCTAAACTGGTCACACCTCCAATTGTCTGCATGTTCAATATGAAGGTGAACAATGAAGGTCAATCCTGAATATTAATTACTAATTATATAACAAGATACTTCTTACACTTCATAGACAACTTGGTTTCAACAAATGCTAACTACTGAAAAATGAAATCTGGGACAGACTGTTTCTGGAGAACAAGGCCAAAAACAAAAATTCTGGCACATTACTCTGTCTGTTTGTCTTTCTTTAATTATTTACTTATTTACTTAATGTTTTAATTATTTATTATTAAGTTACTTACCAATTGTTTTTATATTTATTTGTTTAATTTATTTAATTATTTCCATTTACATATTTTACTCTACATTCCTCATATCCCCCTACTCAGAACACTATGGTTCATTCAATCATATATTAACACCTCAATAGACAGCATTAATAGACTCTAACATCAACACCTCTATTCATTCATTAACAACTCCACTATATCACATCTAATATTATCTTCTGTATTGCTATCACTCTGTCATTATAGTTATATTTCATAATATAATATTATGTCATAGAGTCTACATAAAAAGAAAAAATTCCAGCAAAATTTATCTCTGGTTACTTTAAATTAGACAACTGCACCACGAAACATGAAGAAATGCGATTTCAACACCTCCAGCAAAATATAATATCACATGATACATTGTTCAACTTACACGAAATTGCATATGACATACCAGGTTTTATATAGAAAATTACCACTTTTCCAGACCTGCTATGCATTTGTGGTCTGAAGGAACTCTTGACCGAGTATTACTACTGCAGTCACCTTCTCAGTTATTATCATATGACACCACCTTTCAGCTAGGAGAGTTTTACATTTCTCCACTGATATTTGGTCATGCTTTATTTAAAGAGAATCGCTGCATTCCAGCTATGTTTATGATTCATGAAAGAGAGCTGACAGAAACACATGAAGCAATGTTTCGCGAATGTGTAAAACAGGTACCATCACTGAAAAATATTAACTTGCCTATTGTAACAGATCGAGAAAAAATAATTATTAATGCTATCAAGACTTAGTTACCCTCGTTAAATTAGTTCAGTATTATTAATGCTATATTATATTGCAACTGCTATAGACATGAACTACTCAATCTAAATAAGCAGAGAAGAAGTGAAAATAATTTGTTGAAAAAGCAAGTCGAGCACAGTGCAAAAACTTCATTTCCCGTAGTCACTTATTTTAGAAAATTTCATATTTTCGCATCCTTTCCTATTGAGGACATAACCCTACACTATAAGACATTTAGTTCTATCCTCTACCAAAAAAGTGGATTCTAAATACATGACTACAGGAAATTCAAGTTTTTGCCCCATGTACACGCATTTGATGCAATGACCAGTTACAAAGGACCCTTGTAAGTTAGAAAGGACCCCTGTAAGACATTTTTACACCGGGTTGTAATCACCTAATTTAGTAAAGACCCCTATAAGGTAGAAAGGACCTTTGTAAGAAATCTTTGCAGGGGGCCTGTAACTGCTTAAATTAGAAAGTATCCCTGTAGGTTAGAAAGGACCCATTAGCCATTGGTTACATTGGCCAAAATAACTTACATGGGGCCGAAATAGTATTGTGTAGCCAGACCCTTTACCAATTGCATCGCGGAACGGTTCTGGACAACTGACATTGAGCAAGTTGTGCAGCTTCCTCTGCTAATTATATGGTTTTGATTTCATTAGATGGCACCATCTATTGAAATGACCTTTGATCTAAACCATATAATTAGGCAGTATATACTTTGTGTAAAATAGGTATAAAAATGATGTAATCAAAAGCTGTACTTCAACATAAATATGAACAAAACACTTGTAAATCCCCAATTTTACATCAGAGTAGCTATATATATATATATATATATTATATATAATCCAAATTACGAAAACACTTATTCTTAATGTCCAAGAATGGTTACAGTATGTCCAAACAAATTGGCCCAGCAATTTCTTTTGCTCATCAGAAATAAAAGGACGAGATTTTTCATTATTACTATACACATTAACAGTTTCATATTGTAATCCACCACCGCTACCCGTAGCTTCATGAACTCTCAGTTAATTTTGTGCTATTTTACTCGCAAGGAGAAGTCAGCAGCTATATTTCCTTCAGCACTAATCTTGTGGGTCAGACCCTTTACCATTTGCTTTGGCTGGAAATGAGCTGTAGGGAATGAGGAGGGTCTGGTCCATGAAAGTACTCCAGCATATTATTGTCTCCATGGGAAAGATTGAGAAATGTCTATGTTCACTGTATATATTATTCTAGTTCATGTAATTTTACATTGATTAATCTCAACATCACATGTACCCAATAATCAGTTAATCCCGCGGCTCCCATCCTACACTAACATTGATCCACCCCCCACGCAAGGCCCCTGGTGCCTGGGTAGGTGGCACCATTCCCTCCTAACTCTCCACTTACCTACTCCCTAACTACTCACTTACCTTCCTAACCATCCTACGCTCGCACATTGACTCTGCAGCACTACTTGCTGAGTGCACCACCAGTTGCACTGAATTGAAATGTCTATGTTCACTGTACATGTTCTAGTTCATGTAATTTTACATTGATTAATCTCAACATCACATGTACCCAATAATAAGGTTATTAGATAGCTACCTGGATTCAGAAGAGAGGAGGAAGAGATGGAGGTAGAGTGGAAGGGAAGAGTAGTGGTGAAGGGGTACTGTTGGATATAAGAGAAATAAAATTGTGTGTGAAGATAGTTGTAAATACAATATGTGTGGGTCCATGTGTGTGTGTGTGTGTGTGTGTGTGTATGTGTTATTGGGTACATGTGTGTGTTGCGTGGTGTAGTGGTTGTGTCCTTGGCTCAGGGCCCGCAGTCCTGAGTTGAAGCCCAACTCGGGCAATTTTTCCATCTGATTTTCCATCTGCCTCCCACCAGCCCCATCAGTCCAACCAGCTGTGATTGGGGACCTGGCATTTGCTGGGGTGCAAATTCAACTTTTCTCATGAAACAGCAATGGTCCATGTGGGACTTCAGGTGCCCACACCACTTGCTGTGAGGAAAGGCCTGTTCTCCTGTGAGTTCCTAGCCCGGCTCCAGGAGCTTTGCATGCACGGCTCACAGTGCCTGCTTAGTGCACAGGTATCCTGACTCTGCCAGGTGCGTGTGACCGACTAGCGGCAGCAAGAGAATTTACATTTTTTTTTGCATTTGTGTGTGTGTAGTAGTAGTAGTAGTAGTAGTAGTAGTAGTAGTAGTAGTAGTAGTAGTAGTAGTAGTAGTAGTAGTGTGCATGTGATGCTGCATTGGTAGGACTGTGAGCAAGAGAATGAACTACCACCTCATTACAGAAGTTATAGTGAGATCTTCGGAGGATGAAGAATGATGAGATAATCCTTATGTCAGACTTAGTGAACTTCTTCATCCATTTGTTTCTTTTTACACATAGAAATTATTTTCACAGAGCTAATATTTAATATAGCTGGAGTCTCTAGCTGATATTGATAGCATGAAGTATCTACAGCAAAAGCTATATGGAGTGTGTTCCAGATTGCCAGCTATCCATCCAGTTCACTAGATACTGTTACTCACTCTCTCCTACCATCACCCTATTACCCCTTAAGTAAGTCACAAACCATTTATATAGCTTGTTGTTTTTTGTTTGTTTGTTTGATTGTTTTAATTTGGCATGACACTGTTACTGCACAGTGGATTACAAACAATTTTGACGCCTAATTAAAAGACTGAAGTGGTTAGTGTGTAGTTGTGGGTTAAGTACAATCACATTTATTTCATCTTATAGCCATCCTAAAGGTATACACCTCCACTATAAACACCAGTAAAGGTATACATCTCCACTACATATACTAGCACCAGTAAAGTATACACCTCCACTATATATACTAGCACCAGTAAAGTATACACCTCCACTATATATACTAGCACCAGTAAAGGTAGCTATACACCTCCACTATATATACTAGTACCAGTAAAGTATACACCTCCACTATATATACTAGCACCAGTAAAGGTAGCTATACACCTCCACTATATATACTAG
>WLWI01004194.1_pt1 | contig 12218 bp, 9 predicted proteins | sample 6701501 | NCBI WGS metagenome assembly WLWI01 (sample SAMN12718690, study PRJNA515312) | sponge metagenome | isolation source: marine sponge | host: Mycale hentscheli | place: New Zealand: South Island, Marlborough, Capsize Point | collected 2014-11-01
AGGTAAATACTTAATAGTCATGAAGACATTGCAATGTTACATCAATAGCTTATGTCTTAATCTTAACATGTCAGGTACTCCAATTTGTTTGTTTCTTATATTTTATTATCAAATTGCTATGAGATGGCTTTTTATAATCCAAATTAAAAGTCTATTATACCATTTCAAATGTCTGTTGAATAGTAATAATAAAATGTGATAAAAAGGGTCAAATGAGGGAGAACTATTTTCAGAAATCAAACTATTGAATCTCTATTAAAAACTATTTAGTAAATGCTACTTTGAGTTCATATTGAAATTCTTTCATTAAACTGCTTCCTCATGGTGGACTGTTTCATAATGAGATGTAGACTCTTCTACTGTGACTCGACCATAAGCTTCATTTTTTTCAGTTTTCACAGGAGGTAGTGTTCTGTGATGAAATGAAGTGATATCACTTGACAACTTCTCTCTTTGTATTATTATAATTTGTATTATTGTTAAGGACAAGAGCATTCTTACCTTTCAGGGTTTTTTCTCTTCTTCCAGCAATAGACTACCACTCCAATTATCACCAGAATGAGAGAATACAATACAAAAGTGATCAACACAGAAAGGACTATTGGAAGGACATACTCTATTAATAGAAAAAATATAATAAAAGTGACACAAGTTGTCCTAGTACTAACCTGATACTCCAGATGTGCAGGAGTTATTTTGAACAAGAGATAGAAAATCTGAAGGTAAAATATTAGCCACCATAACTGCTGGTCCCTCTCCACCTCCAGTAAGTGGCAGAGACTGTAATGCCAGGCACCAGTGTGTTAGGAGTGAGGTTAGTAATAGAGAAGTTGGTATTGTTAGTAGTTTGCAGTAATTGATGAGTTCCATTTAGAGAGTACCTGATGATATAGTGAGTGAGAATTCCATTAAGGTCTTCTGGTACTTCCCAAGATTGGAATGCAGATATTGTTGTTGTCTGCTGAACATTATGAACTGCAGTAGGTTCTATGAAAATTTATAATAATCATTTCAAGACTATTTCAAGCACTAATTGTGCTGGTAGAGGCTTTTACACTGTATATCTCTCAAAATATTAATGTTAAATAAGGTGTCCAATAAACTGGTGTTATGAACATGGACCCAAAACTTTCCTTTACTCTCCTTTATTTTTGCTGTATGCAATTTTCAAAATACTCCAATTGTAGAACATAAATTAATACAAATGAGTTGGATACAGGGTAATCGTTCAAACATTAAAAGAGGAAAATAAGCCACAAATCTCTAGTCTTGTCAAAGAAACTATGGTGAACCAAGGAGATAAAGATAATAGGAATTTCAAAATATTTAGACAAATAATTCATTGAGATGATTAAAAATTACTACATTTTGCTGATGGTAAACAACCAGAGTGCATGTCAATACTATCAAATGGGAGAGGGAAGAGGGGGGGAGGGGGTGAGGGGTTGCTTCCCGACCAAGTTTATTAAAAAAAGTATTGTACCATACATGCAATTCAGTCTACAAGACAACTGTAGGCTAATTCACTGCAGTTACTACATCTGTGGTCTATTAAATTAATGAAATCAGTTTATACTGGCAATTCAAATATCTTTGTCATGAAGTCTCAGCCCTCATATCTCAGGGTTTGTACAACATGAATAATGGTTTAAAATTAGTGATGTGCTTATACCACAAAGGTGACATGCTTCATTATGAGGTACAATTTTGCTCATAATTTTGTTTTGTTCATTTCAGCAAACTATAGTAACATAATTACTTATCTGCTGATACTTATTATCTATTCAAAGCAATTTGGTCTACAAATTACAGTTTTTGAAAGTAAGTAATTTTAACCATTAATTTGAGAAAACTTGTGTCAAGCCTTTATTTATTTCTTGATTCAATTGCTGGGTTAAGTATAAGAGACTAGTTGAACAAGACACTGAATTCAACATTCAAATTTGCCAAGAGGTTTACCACATATTTGAGTAGTGAGTATCCATGAAATATCATATTAACAGCAATCATTAAAAACAAGGTTGCCTTATATAAAATTAAGCTAGTAGCATGCACCGCTTTGCAGTGCTCCTTTGCTGATGTAAAAAAAAAATTATGAACTATTATTCATTTAACAATAAATAAACTTCCTGAAGCGATCAACAGCCATACAATACTTAACATCTTCAACTATCCTTTTTATTTCACTAGCAGCAGAGAAAGATCCAGTACTAACACTGTTGACTCCATTGTTTATAATCTCAAGAATACTTAAGCAAATTCAATCAAATAATTTGCTCTAACTGGTTTCATCAACACTGTAAAAAAAAGTATGTATTTCACACCAAATTAAGTATGAATCACTTGCAACAATAGTCACACCAAATATAATGGTGTGATGTTCGCACCTCATCATACTTGTGTAAAGTACACCCCAAATTCAGTGTGAAGTACACACCGTAAACAGTGTGAAGTCATACTTCCATTTAAGTATGAATGCTAAATTATTTTAATTTTAACCACAAGGGTTGCTTCTACAATTATATTTTTAACACCAATATTATTTTCAAAAATATACAATGATAGTAGCATTGGTTGTGCCTGCACATGAGTATAATGTAATGCTCAGTAAAGTGTTACCATTATTTAACACGGAAGAAGTTTTAATTTTTTAGTTTTTGAATGTTTGCCAGTTACGAGGATATGTAAAACATTTATAAAAATATGTTTATACTGTCAATTTAGGAAAAAATGTTCCCACATGTCCAGATCTTGCCATGCCCTTTTTATTTTTTTGCAATTTTTTTACTATGATTAAATTTAATAACAAATTTCTTACAAATTTTGACATAATTCAATAAAAATTAATAGTATACATTATATTATTATAGTCAAGAAAAATATAAATTTGATGTATTTTATTAATCAGATGAAAAATACATTGAATGTAGTGTATAGCATTAGACTCAGTGGTTACAGATATGCAATTACAATGTTATGTAGTTCTGACTTATCTGTTATAAAACTTAACAATTGTGATGTTTATTAATTGTAAGCAGGTTCCTCATGTTTGACAGTTTCATAGTGAGAAGTGGACTCTCCTACAGTAACTTGTCCATAAGCTGCACATTCCTCCATCTCCATTGTGGTAGACCTGCCATAATAAAGTTTTATATTTTCTCATAAAGAAATGAATTTTTTTGTCATACTATAAAATTGACAGCAGGAATTGATTTCACTTGTAATTATGGAACATTATTCTTAAAGTTATTTTAACTCTGTTACAACAGTCTAACGCTTCTTACAATATTTTTTATTCAGCCCTTTTTGAGTTCTGATGACTAACTGACTGACACTGAGTGACTGACATACAACTCTCATGGACACCTGTGTCTATGTAGATAATATGAGACTGAAATTAAAGTAGTTATTGAATTCAAGTTTCAAATATTCTATGTGCAAAGTAGTAAGTTAATAACTTGAGATTTTTAAACAACTATAAGATATAACATATACTATAATCATGTGTGATAAAAATGGAAGATATGTTTGCATACTAGAAGTATTTCTAGATAACGTAAGTGAAATCCACAATGGTGGTTACATTTGGACTAACTTAGTGTGTATGTTTATGCTATTTCTAGTGTTATATGATAAATAACAGCAGCAAAAACAACAGTAAATTTGTATTTGTGACATCTTACTTTTCATTACTGTTTCTTGTTCTCCAGCAATAACTTCCAATTCCAATTATTCCATGCAGAATGCCATAGTGACAACCATAGTTACCACTATGGCAACAGCTAGACCTGAGTACACATTTTAATATTAAGTCATATTTCAAGTAATATTATTACATAAAACTGGATCTGTGAATAAAACTGGATCTGTGAATAAACCTAAGTACTGAATAAGTTTGCATAATAAATTTTATGAAAAATTACATAAGTACATATGCCAGGCTTGATCATGCACATATAATAAGGTAGCAAATTAATTTCAATATTTCTCGCATTAAAGTGACTATTCACTATTTTTACACATTATTGATAAATTTGAAAGCGAGGCATAACATTGCAACAGCTTAAGCACTCTCGATAATAACAGCAATTACTTGAAATTCCTTGTTGTTGAGAGCTTCTAGGTACATTAGATAAGATTAGTGGGCCATAACTAGTCCTGTATCCTGATACTGATATTCCATTAACTATTGAAATAGCAGACACTTCTATAATGTATTGTCTGTTAGTCACTAATGAAATTCCAACTGAAGAAACAGAAGAGGGAACAGTTATCATCATTTCTTCATTGTTGTGTCTCTCTATAGTAAACTACAATATTAGACACTCTCCTACAAGTTCAGCAATGGTCCAAGACACTTGAATAGAAGTAGAACTGAAAATTCTGACAGTGACATTTTGCAGTTTTGCTATAAGTAACAATAGTAAATTTGAACAAATGATAATTGTAGTCCTGTTTGTATCATTCAAATTATTGTATTGGTAGTTTTAAAAATTATTCTCCCACTTCAGTGGCACTCTATAAATCACAATGTTTTTTTAGGTAGTCACAGATTAAAAGTGAGAGAACTTAGTTATCATTGCTATCTCAATCTGTATTGACAAGCTCTTTACCCTCTGATAGTCTAGTAGCAACCAGCCTTAGCTGTACCAGTTTCTGTATTTTTACAGCTACTTTACCCTAGTTAAGCCTACCAACCAGGTTTGAGCAGCTGCAAAATATCAGCTGGGATGTGGGGAGCCCATAAAGAATTTAACAGCCAACTTTATTCCTAGGGTTTCAAGTTTAGTACAAATTAACTACTGCATTTAAGATATCTAGAGTAGAATTAACTAAAGGTATTACATATCTTCAGAGTCATATGAAAAGATGTTTCATTCTCAGGCTTTATTTCACTTGTCTCTGGCTCTCTCTTTATAATAAAGTAAGTGAAAGTACTATTTATTCCACCATAGTTATCTCCACAATGATATTTTAGGTACTGACCTTGAAACAATATTTCACCCTTGGTATTTCATGCTGTATTGCCTAGCTCATTACCCTAATAGTTATAGAAACTGGTAAGTTCAACACTTTTCTTTGTTTTTACAGCTACCTTCCTCTGGTGTAGTCTACCTAACCTGGGATATTTGCATAAATCCTGTAGCTTTCCTCTTTATCAAGTTCCCTGTCATGTGTGTACAAGATTCTCAATTTCTGCTGATATGCTCAGCAGTAATCATCTTCTGAAAACAAACATGCCATACTACTTTTGTGCGTTAAATTTTTTATTTATGTATTAGCTAATTAAAAAAATGTTCTCGGGGACAATAAAACGTAATGGGTGAATAGAGAAACATAATAGGTAATTTTATGGAGCAAAACAAAAAAACTGCAAAATAGGAAATTAAAAAGCAAAGTTTATCCAGGCCTCATTCAGACTTCACCAATTATACCTACAGATATAATACAGTGTGCAGTTGTCTTTTTTAGATTCATAGTGCATTAATAACAATAATTACGGTGACGATGTATGTACATGTGTATATTGTAATTTGTTTCATGTAGTAAATATACTTACTATCTTCAGAGGTTCTGATAACACTACTAGCACTAGAGAAAGGTCCAGTATTGACACTGTTGACTCCAGCTACAGTGAAGGTGAACTGAAGGGCTTGAGGCCAGTAATTAGATGAGTGGTAGCACTAGATGGAGTAGTATTGTTATATTTCTATTAGTTCCTTCTCCATACTGAATTATGTAACTAGTGATGACTCCATTTTTCTGTGAAACATCTATCTCTGTCCATGTGAGGATAATACTAGTAGACATTATCATACTAGCAGTAGGTACTCCAGGACTACCAGTAGGAGCTTAAATAGAAGTTTTAAACAAATAATACACACAAAATATTTAATTAATATTACCTCCTGTACTAACTATGCACTATAAAAATACACAGTTTATTAGACTTCAGCACACTATTTACATGCTCAAATTCATTCTTATTAACAATCAATTCTTTGCTCAATATTATTAGTTTGAATGAAAGACTGCGATGGGCTTTAAAAATATTTCCAATTGAAAGTGTAGATTACTCTGTCCTTAAGTAACAATAACATTAGAGAATTTTCATGTCATTAGTTTCTCCAATATTTGGAATTAAAATTTATCCCTACTCATTAATCCTCAGCAAGCATGCACAAGAGGGTTACAGATCTTAGTTTGTCTGTCAGTCAGTCATTGTATAGTAATGCTGAGGGTTCACACACTTGTTGCTTCATTTGCACTAGCAGAATAATTATAGGCTAAAGACACAAGAGGCATAATCTACTAGCTTCACCTTATCATAGACTTACTAATGTTAGTGCTGTCTCTATAGGATCATGAACAACATAGTGGCTGTATTCTTCTATAGACAGACTACGTCTAACCAGAGTAAGCTATTCTCAAATGATATCACATAAAACGCACCCAGCAGGAAGCAAATAAATAGGGTAAAATTTAAGTAATAATATTGAAGAAACAAATGAAGACTTTAGGACACTACAATTTGCACTTCCATATAAAAAAAGAAGAAACAATTTTAACCCAATGATGTTTCCCTTTAAATTTTGATTAATATCTAAAGTTATACCATAATGAAGGTGGTTATTTTATCTGCTTACATATTGCATTACTCTATAAATTTACCTCCTTCTGCTGTTATAATAATTATACTAGAGGAAGGTCCAGTACCCACACTGTTGACTCCAGCTACAGTGAAGGTGTACTGAGTGAAGGGCTTGAGGCCAGTAATTAGATGAGTGGTAGCATTAGACTGTGTATTGATTAATATGTTTCTATTAGTTCTTTCTCCATATTGAATTATGTAACTAGTGATGACTCCATTTCTCTCTGAAACATCTATCTCTGTCCATGTGAGGGTAATACTAGTAGACATTGTTATACTAGCAGTAGGTACTCCAGGACTACGAGAAGGAGCTGTAAGAAATAAAACAAAATTGCTTTTACATTATTTTATTCCACGAACAAGTGAGTGTGTGCAGGTTAATCCCTTCCAAATCCTCCCCTTCCCCCTCCTCTCTCTTCCTACTTCTCCTCCATTTCCCACAAGGTCATCTGCTTCCAGGAAGTCATTCTTGTTACCCCACAACTTAAATTAGCTAATAATGTTATACTGCAGGTCTTTTTTTTGTGACTTCAAATCATTCAAAAGTGTTCAATTGTATTATATAAGCAAGGTTATAATGCTGGTAGCTCATTTCACTATCATTCCAGAAAAATACATTTGCATTATGGTATTTTAACTGTAACACAATTTGTTTATGATTGTGCTCTTATTGGTAGGTTGAGAGAAGGACAGAGTAGCTGATGTAGCAGACACTGATGAAGATATTATTGGTGACAATACATCATCTATTACACAGGTATTTAATATTACTCAATAAGTTGAAATATGACTTCTCGATGATTATATAATCTTTCATAAGACATTAGAAACAATTAATACATGACTTATTCTTTTAATTACTCAATGAAAGCATACCTCCTCAGGAAACCGCACCCCTCCCACTAAAATCAGAACATAGCTACAATTTGTTTAAATAATACATACTAGATTACTAATTATGTAATAAAAATTGTATGACTCTCCAAGATTGTAGTCAGGTAATTTATACACTACTTTTTGTAAAAAAAAATAATGTCATTAATTGGAAAAAAAAATACAGAAGAGAGAAATGGTATGAAAGTATTCTAGAGTTATAACTTTTTAATACATGTGATTTGTTTCCATTAAGATAGGTGGAATAGGTATGTGTTTACTATATTATAGAATTAGTAGTAATTGACACAATGAATATCTTTGGCTCACAGTATGTACTACATTCAAGAAAGTGTTTGCAACCATGGTTTACTTTCTTTTAGTAACTGTGGGGAAGATATGTTTACAAAAGCAGGCTTCAACATTAAAAAAAAGCCAGCGGGAACATTTCAGCTCCAGCATTTTGCTTGCTGTCTCACCCCTTGTGTAATTAATATCCTTATACACTTTCGAATGAAGACTCCTATTCTTAGCTGATAATAGCTACTGCTAATATAGGCTTACCTACAGTAACAGGTTGAAAAGCTTCACTATCTATACTGCACCTTAGAGCTAATTGGGGTATAATATTCTATAGAAAAAATGTGGGGGCTCACTCCCCCTAAAATGAAAGTGGAGGATTGCCCTGCCCCCCCCTCTGTCTCCTCCCCTCTAAACCAATATATAAAAGTTTCAAAATAATTTTCAGTTAGTAATGATTTAAACTAAAAATGTACTGGCTGTATTATTTGAAATACTTAGAGAAGTTGTTAATATATCCTTACCTGTAATGGTCAGAGTTTCAGACACAGCTTGTACACTCAGATATGTGCTAGCTCTCACACGAATAGTAACAGTAGAAGTAGTAATAGTCTCAGTTGTGTAAGTAGTTCCAGTCACTTCAGTACCACCAGTATTGACATCCATAGTGTTTATATACACACGATATGTAGCTCCAGAGAAACCAGCTGGAGGAGTCCAGGTGGCCTGTACTCTCCTATTACTAATTTGTCTCAATACAATATTAGTAGGAGGATCTGGTTCTGGAATTAACAATTGACATATTAATAATTTGTATTGTTTAGCATCAGAAGCCATGCTGCCAGTCATTATATAGATGTACCAAAAGAATATGTTATATAATTCAATTTCTAAAATTCAAATAAAGTATCTGTAAAAATTAAGGATTATAAATATCATAATTATATTTTTTTTCTTAAATCACGTTACTGTTTATTTCACTTTTTGATTTTAAAGAAACTATGGTAGCTTATTTCCTGGCTTTATTCAATAAATATATGGAAATAACTATACTCGTAGTTATTTGTGTATGCTGAGTTTCTAGTTGTATGCTATAAATGGTGGAAGACTGCTAATAGTGATCCAGATTAGAAGGCCAGGACTGTGATACAAGCAAGTCTGAATCCTGTGTTTAAGTGTACATTTAGACTCTTCTTGCCTTTTGGTTTTGATGATTATCAGAAGTACTCCACTGTAATCACTTACTGCACTTAAGCTATGGCCACATACACAACAGAATTTCTTTGTGCCCTCTGCATGGAATCATTTTAGACATGCTTTATTTTTCACATACTTACTTGTTAAATTTAAAATTTTTATTACATACAATTATATATTATGACATAAATGCTTGCTTTTTTTTAAAGTAATACAGTATTATGATGACATGAAATTGTGTTAGCAACATGCAGCAGTTGAATTTGGAGGGTAGTAAAACGCATTTGTGTCATTACCATAGAGAACTGCACCTATAACAATTTAATCTCGAATATTTTTGGAATTGCTGCTTTAAGTCTTCAAAATGCTATGAACCTATAATAATTGTAATACTAAGAATGTATTTTTACAGATTTGCATCCTCAAGTGTTTTTAGAATACAAGTGGTAACTTTGGAAAACTTTGGGAAATTGTGAAAATTTACACTACCTGAAAAAAATCCATTGACAACTTTAACAAAATATGTAAACTGTGTAGATAACTACAGTTAGCAAAAAATTACAAGACTATAGAGGTTAACAAACTTGTTTACAACACATTATACATTAATTTACGATTAATTTTGTTATGGTTGTCAATGGGACACTTTTTAGGCAGTGTTATTGTTCGCCATGAATATACCTGGCTCCAAAAAAAATGTTTTTACAAGTTATATGTCCAGCATATGTGGTTATTGTGTGTACAGAATTCACTTTTGATGTTTTGTTGTTGTTTTTTAGGATTAGAATATTCTAAAATCTACCACCTTCTTGTTTAATCCTCTGATTAATGCCTCCTATCCTCATTAATACCATCCTCACAATACGTAATATATATAGCTATCTTTTGCCAATAACCAGATCAAATACATTCACCCACTAGAAACTTACAGCTTTTAGCAGCTGCCAAAACAGCTATGTTGGAATGAGCCAAACCTGTTCCAAAATGAAATAGATATGATATGTATGATATATTCTCCACCTCTCTTCATCTGCTCAAAATGCATACATGTACTCTTTATTCTGAGGCTAAAGTTAGTTGGTTGCCACCGGGAATCGAACCCAGGACCGCTTGTATAGCGCACAAGCGCTCTGCCACTGAGCTACGACAACCACCCGGCAAACAAACATTCCAATTCTGTATTTATACTGTTAAGGGGTACATTAATGGTATCTCTGTTGACCAATCAGAGAACCAATGGCAATCAAGATAGGCAATCAGAGGCATTGCACTGTCTCCAGAATTGTTAAAATAATATGTCATATTTAGTAGCTGAATAGATAAATGAAAGTGAGTAATCCTACAACAAGAAGTCTTTAGTGAAAGCAGGAAAATATAAGCAACTAATTTAGTAATTCTTTGGGGAAACTTATTAAAGTAGACCAGTCTGTGTTTCATTCGTCTCAACTCTGAAAGAAAGATTTTAAACTGTCCTAAAACTCTGCAATTACTTTATTAAGCAAACAAATACTATTCTACACTTTAATCTCTTGCATGAGAACCTCACTCTTTAAACAGTACAACAGTACAACACACTATACAAGAACGTGTATAAGCGGAAGCAGCACAATTAAATTTGCAATGTCCGAACTGAAAGATACAATCAGAAATGAATTCTGCTATATGTAATACATTTTCTTAATAGTCAATCTTTTTATGCATCTATTTAAAATTATTGCAATGTATCTGATCTCAACTTGGCATCAGAAATAATTCTTACATACCCAAGAATTCTATACTAGATATATTACTTGAAAAATATTTGTCGGATTTGATCAATTCATGGCGACCATTTTAAATTTTCACAATTTCCCTGAGTTTCCCAAAGTTGCCAAATTGGCAATTACTTTATCTGTAAAAAATACTTCATGACTCCAGATTACTTTAGTAGCTTTGTAGTAGAATGATGTATCTGATTTAGTAGCAGCTAGTTTTTGCACAAACCTATTATTTCATCTAATTAATATTATCCTATAAAAAGATCTACATGCTGTGAGGCATCTAATTCAGCATTGCAATATATTGGGGCAGCCCCATGAGAATTATTGAAGGGATCATTGGTGTCCCCTACACCCCTTCCTACTTCACTGTACTAACATTCTTAGTATTATTACCCTGTATTTTAAATATTGCTGATGTCACTGGAGTTGATGATTTAGCAGTGTAGGTGTAAGTTCCAGGTAAGAGTCCAGTCACTAATAGAGCAACTCCATACATGTGACTCTCACATGGTCCAGAACCTACAATAGTCTCTCCTCCTCCATCATACAATCTACCACCACCTGCTATTCTTGTATTTCTATTAACAATAACATTATTTCTCCTCCAAGTCACTGATGTAGCTTGACCTCCTGTAGTTATTCCTTCAATTACTAACTCTAAGTTATTCGATCAGCTAATTGTGGTGGTGAATCAGAGTCAAGTATTATATAAATATATTTATTCCACCCTAGATATCTTCACACCTGATATCTTTAGGTACTTGACATGCAAAGCTCATCACCCTGGTAGTTATAACAACTGGCCATTTTCTAGGTTTTTACAGCTACTTTCCTCTGGTATAGCTTACTCGACCTGGGTTAGAGCAGCTGCTAAAATATCAGCTGGGGGTGTGGGTAGCCCCAACAACAAACTTTACCTGTGCATGAGTTAACCCTCTCGTTCCTGAATTGTTTGGACGCGCGTGGAAAAATCTGTGGAAAAATCTAATCATCAACCATGGAATAGAGTATTACCGTTTTATTTTTTTAACTCGATGCTGGCTGGGAAAACCCCATAGCAACCATATATCACTGAACAGACCAAGAGTTTGGGATTCCCCTCATTTTTTGATTGAGAAAATTGAATAATATTTAGGCCATCTACTAATACTTCAAAAAAAAAATTTTTCCCCCCCAAAAAATCCACTTTTCCCATCAATAAAAAAATAAAATAAAATAGAAATAATATTGTTTGATGCATTATATACCGATTATGTAACAGCAACTTCTCAGGAGTAGTCCTGAATTATCTCTCAAAGAAGTAATAGATGTGATAGTAGATAATAGAGGATGTGTTTTGATATTCCAGGAGTGGCAATTTCAGTGGTAAGCTCGCAATGGAAGCAAGTGATCAGGCGCATAAATAACCTTGGTAAAGGAGAAGTCCTGAGTGTAGG
>WLWI01004195.1_pt1 | contig 12218 bp, 7 predicted proteins | sample 6701501 | NCBI WGS metagenome assembly WLWI01 (sample SAMN12718690, study PRJNA515312) | sponge metagenome | isolation source: marine sponge | host: Mycale hentscheli | place: New Zealand: South Island, Marlborough, Capsize Point | collected 2014-11-01
TGCAGAACACAATGAGGCACATAGCAGTCAACGTTGTAGTTGCTTTAACTGCCATTTCAACCATTGCATCAAGTGAACCTGTTACTCTGGAATTTGTGAAAGGAGTTACACGACTCAACACCAATATGTATACAGATTACTACTTCAGTTGTAACACCAATGGTGGTCGCTTCCTACAATGGCAGTATAATAACAACCCTCTTACTGGGTTTCGAGAGGCTCATGAAGTAGGCCGGTCAGTAGTTCTTACCAGACATAACTATTCATACACTGCATCCCTTTTGTCCTCTGAACCTTTAAGAAATGCCGGAAGAGCCATGGATTCAATTTTAATGATAACATTCACAGGACAAGTTCCTTCAGATTTCACTATCAGCTGCAGCAATGGTGGTCTAAACTCCAAAACGGTATCTGCTGGACTAGTGTCTGATGTGGAAGACTCTTCAGTGAGACACGACAATTCTGACTCTAATTCTGGTATGGGTATAGTACTAGACTATATCACATCCTCAGATACTATTGTGAGAAACACTTCAACACACATTTTTATGTGTGGAGCTAACTATAGCAGTCAGCACCTAAGGATCAATAATGGTAGCACCCTTGTCTTTCATTCAAGCAGAAACCCAGGATTTAGTAGAAGAGTGGATCCAGCCAATAGACATTCAATCTATGGGCTAGGAATATTTGTTGCTAAAAATCCATTTGTGATTACAACACTCCTCATTGTTGCTGATAATTCTGATGTAGAAGTGGCTTGTTTTGAACGGAATGTACGGACCAGATTAAGTTCAAATGTGTCACCTGAGCAGCTAACAACAGATGATGTCACAGAGAGTCCTACTACACAATCACCTAAGGAAACAGTTGAACTTACAAATAGAGTAACCAATAGTGAAGACAGCACTGAAATAGTATCTCGAAATAAAGACAAAATCGACAGCACACTGATTACGACCATATCTGTCTCGGTATTACTAGTAACAGTTTTAATAATTTTAATTGTGCCTGTGTTGGGGATTTTATTTCACATGAGAAAAAAGTAAGTGTTAATGTGGTATTAACTCATAAAAAACTGTTTTCTTTTGTTGTCTACAGATTTCGAAATCAAGGTGTGCGTGCATGGAGAACAGTAAGTTAGAGTCAGTATTTCTTATGTATTTAGCTCATCTGGTAGGATTTACATATTAAAATAAATATTTTTATAATACTGTGGAGTACTACAAATATCTTTGTCATTTAGAATAATTGCTGTTATTTTAATTACAGTATAATATTGGTATTGTAAAGAGCAAAGCAGAATTGATAAGCTCTCTGAGGTAATGCCTCAGGGAATGTGTTCATTTGTGTGTGTTATATTTTGTTGTTGTTGCTGTATATACTGCAAGTATTTAAGGTAAAAAAAGTGTGTTACTAATAGTTTTGTAGCCATTGTTGGTAGAAAATCTCTGGCTGTGAAGTATTATGCTTGTATGTGTGTGTTGTGTATAATTGGCGAGCGAGCGAAGCGAGCGAGCAACTCTAAGATGTAGTCTATGGAAATCCTGAATACGTGGTCCTTTAAACGCGCGCGCGCATACGTCGTCGTTTAAACGTGACAGTAATTCAAGTCTCAGTTTTACAGACGCATAATAGTGGAAGCTGGCCATAGCTAATTGGCATAGAGATAGTACCCTAAAATTAGAGGACAGATTGTACGACCTGAAAATGAGATGGGATGTGCTTGATGTATAAAGCCATGTTGCTGTCTTCTCCTGGCATCATATTTATGGTGTCTTCAATCCTGAGAGTGGGAGAGTACCTCTGCCAGGTAGTGTTGAGTTGTGAATATGACTGAATGTCAATCTGCAGCAAGTGGGCAAATGTGAAGATCTCCACCAATGCAAATTCAAATCAAACGACCCCAATGCAATTGAAAGTTTCAACATTTCCCCAGAACCTCGCTCGCCCAACCAATGCTACACGAGCATTTTCTAGTATGTATCAAACTGAAGGATAACAATGCTCTTTTAATTGGTAGTATTGGTTTAAATTTTATTAAAGCATTTGTGTGATAAAAATTACAATATAAAATAGTCAAAACTTATTAATTAAACATTTTAATTAGTTGAAGGAATAATATCATAGAAATACTATAATCTTCAGTGAACCTACTGATATTTTTTTTTTTTGGTGATGTACTTGGCTTGCTATAAGAGAAATAGTGAGCCTACAATTTTAGCTGTTTGGAATAAAAAACCTTTAAGGGTTAAATATAAGTGTTAGTGACTATTGATTATTTGGAAAGCAATGAAATTTTCAAGATGGGTAAGAATAACTAAATCAAAGAATTCTGTTTATCAAGTAGTGTTTCCGAAAGACGCTCTGTTGAAAATGTTCTATCGTACCAGAGATCTAATCTACTCAACTATTGAAAAATGGATTTTCAAGTATGAACTATTGTAAAATAATTAGCATACTTATAGATGGACATGTTATGTATAAAAGGCTTTTTTTAAAAGACTATTCAACTGAATTCAGCATTCACACTTCGCCCAGATGTGAAAGAATAAATACAGATTATGATCAGTTATGAAAATATATTATTATATTTTCTGTATTCTCTCTCTTTCAAATGTTAACAATACAGAAAAAAAAAGTTTGATATTTGAACCCAGGCCACTTGCCTCTATTCATACTTTCTATGTTCTAATCAAATCTTCCTTTACTGTCTGGATCTAAGATCTACTTTTGGCAGTAAAAATGCTTACTCAAAACTATGTCATTTCTATTTACGGTGATTAAACATATAATTATTTTCCCTACTAGTAGATTTTAAGCATTTTCCTTTGGCTTTACTTGTAGATTTCTTGTGGCAGTCTGACTAATTTCTCTAGCATTTTACATTTACTCTACAAGCTTAGTAGCTTAGAGGTTTAGTGATCTCTAGTGACTGTTTCACTAAGCTCTCTACGATCCATTGGTAGCTACAAATGACATGTCTATCATACCATGTGAAATAGTCATGTTTGATAAATTAGTGGTACAAACTGTATTTATAGTATTTGTGTATAATTTGATTGAATTTATAGAAAAGCTACAACTTTCAGCAACTTCTACAAAATGGAAAATATCAGAAATTATTCACTCTTCAGAGTTGAGAAATAAAGATAGACTAACAGAAAAGAAATTACTAAAAAGTAAGATTGCAGATTAAGGTTGTAATTTATGGATTGGTTAAACCGAATTGATAAAATAATGTTACTGGCATTGAGTATTTATCAAATAGTTATGAGTTTAAAAATGATTCATTTTAGTCTTTTTGCTCATTTTGAACATGCATCGCAAATACTTTAATATTTCATTGTTGAAACTGATGGTAATATTTTTAATAATATACGTACACAATATGTAGTTAAGATTTAATCAGATGAATGTTTTATATTCTAATCACACACACAATATAAATAACTGCAAAGCTAGTGGCATTGTTTAAGATATTTGTCGATACAATGCATTGGATTATTGTACAACTTATTGATATCTTGATTTTAGCATTTGAGTTATTATACATTGTTAGGGCTTGACTTTGAGTTTATCTATTTGATTATCTGTTGATCTCTTTGTTTTCTTGTCTGTTAGTCAATTTATTAGTAAGCAATTCTATCTTGTTTTCTATTTGTTTATCTTTTTGTTTCTTTGTCTGCTTGTCGGTCAGTCAGTTAAATGGTATACATGTCTGTCTGCTTGTCGCTAGAATATGGCCAACTCAAAGAGAACTTGTTTTGGTTATTATTCTGTGTTGCTTCTGACAGATATAAGCCGATTTATGATCCAATTATTACATATCTGTAATGCTTATGTTTCACATGTCACGAATCTGGGACTACCATTAGCTATTGGTTTAATTAGTTAGACTGCTTATATGTAGAGAAAATGTAATAAAATTTTCAAAGTCATAATTTATGTTCTTATTGTATTAAATAAACACCTAGATAAAGAAATGGAGAAAGCCTGTCAAGAAGCCATACAAAAACAGACATGTGTGGACCTATGTGTAGGACGAATGAATTTTGTTGGTCTTCCAAGATCTGGTAAAAGTTCAACTCTACATCGACTACTTGGAGATTTTATAAACATTGATCAATCTAACATGAAAATTAATGAGCCAAGCACTGGAGTAGCTGAGAGAAGGCAGCTATTCATTCAGAGTATCAGTAAGTCCTTTGGATTTGCACAGCAGGGGCAATGGACCAAGAAAGACATTGTTGGTGAAACTTCAATTCTAAATGAGGTTATACAAGAAGCTGTAGAAAGTAAGTAGAACTTGTACAAAACTTCAATAAAGGCTTTAATATATACACCTAAAGTTTATCATTCATAGCTGCAAATTTAATTAAAGTTTTTGATTGTTAGCAGAACACATTTCTCTTGATCACAGTCAAATTATATCATTTAGTTGTCCTCCTATTATGATGTGTGCATTTAAGTATATGGGGAATCTATTTATTGGATTTATTTCTTACATTATTATTAGTGTTTTGAATTATATAATTCAAGTTCTTCACTATGAATATTATTAAAGTTTAATTTTACTTATTAATATGAATATGACATCAGCAATTTACTGTTAACAATAATAGTTTCTTTAACAAATTTTCGATTATTATGATTTAGTTATAATAAGTTGTTAAAATTCTATTTAATATATTAAATGGAATAATAATTGAATTTGATTGATCATTTTATGCAGAGACCAAACCGAAATTCCAAATCAAACTAGATGTATCAGCAGCTGAAGAAGTTAGAGATGCCCAATCTTCAAATGGTACTAAGGAAGTGTCTTCAAATACAACTGTAGAAGATATGAAAACACCGGCTGAAACATCAGCACCTTCTGATGATGAGGTCAAGTTAAAAGAATCACATGCCATCAATGTAGCTGAAATTTATCCCGCTTATATTGAAGCTGCAGCAGAACACAATGAAGAGAAAGTAAAGTATTTACTGAAAGACACTATATACTTGATAACAACTGATCATGGAGGCCAAACTGAATTTCTAGACCTCATGTCTCGATTTTTAATGGGGGCTTCTTTACATCTTATTTTCAGTCGACTCACAGATTCCTGGGACTGTGTGTTTAAAATGTATTGCACCAATGAAGATGGAGTTTCTACTGAGAAAGAAGACTCTATAGTTACTCTAGAAGAAGTCACCTTTCAAACTCTAGCTAGTATAGCATGCATGAAGAATACAAGTGACAAATTGACCTCAAATCAAGCCTCTAATGCTGACTTGGAGAAAGCCAACATAGTTACTAAAGCTATGTTTGTGGGAACATTTAGAGACAAAGTGTCTCTGTCTCAGATTAAAAAACGAGATCAGATTCTTAGAAAGAAAATTGAGCAGACAGAATTTTACCACCAAGACATTGTCGAGTATGCCTCAGAAGAATTCCTGACATTAGCACTGGACAACAAGAAAGGAACTGTAGAGGAAACCAACAAAGCAAGAGAAACTTTTGAGAATTGCATTAAGAAGAATCTAGGTAAAGTTCACATTCCTTGCTCCTGGTTGATGTTCAACATTGTTTTGCGATCAAAAGGAAAGCGCACAATGACACTTGAAAAATGCAGTGAGATTGCAGAAAGTTTAAATATTGATTTATCAGACGTAACCAATGTCCTATGGTTTCTTCATTATCGTGTTGGCACGCTCCTGTATTATCCTGATGTGAGAGGATTTGAAAACATAGTCATTTGTGACGTCAAGGTTAGTACTACTTAATTTATGTAACTATGTATTTATGTATTTTAGGTTTTATAATTAGCAATTGGCTGTGTAGATTCAAGTGTTTATTAACTTTTAACTAATACAATGCACTTATTTTTTCTTATTTAAAAAAACTGTCGAGTTTTGTTATACTTTTTTATGTAAGTAATATTTGTAGTATTAAAAATTTAATTAGTATGCAGGAATTTTTCTAATATAAGATCTGTACAAACTTTTGATAGTATGTAATTTTGATTGCAGCATCTATCAAATATAATTTGAATAAGCTGTACCTAAAGTTTCAACTCTGTGGTGGATCTATTAGAATTGGAATTTGAGATTGATGAATTAGTTATGATAAGTTAGAATTTTTTTAGCTTTTCTATTGAACTATTTCATTTTTTCCATATCAGAAGGTTTTTTAGTGCTTTTAAAGATTCATTTCATGCTGATGTCTTTGTACAAATAAATAAACCGCCTGCAATTGTATTTCCTTTAATTGCTACACCATCTCACTCTCCTTGTGCTGCTATACTTTTCTATGCTAATTCAATTGAACAGCAGTTCCATTTACTTTTTGAATGGGGAATGATAAGCTGTTCAATTATTCACATAATATTTAATTAAGTTTGTGGTTAATTACAAATGTGTTAATAAATAAGGGGCTGGCAGAAACAATTAGGATGAAAAAGGCTCACATTTTAGAAATAACTAGGCATTTATTACTGGAATAATCATAATGCTCATAAAGTGTTCGAATTTCTTATAAACAAAATAATTATTCTCCTTAATTTTAATAATGGGCATAATATATTATTTGTCTTCTAATTGTAAGACAGACACGGTGTGTATACATTATTATAGTTAATTAGAATTAAACTGTTCAACAAATTATTGTTCAGGTGATCTTTGATGCTGCAACACAACTAGTGAAGAAGACATTTGTGTACAATAAAGCTGGACATCGAGCAGCAACAATGTTTAAGAACAAAGCTCAGTTCACAATGGCAGATCTACTGGAAGCTACTAAAGAAGATGTGAAGGATTCCATTTCTATGGAAATGCTAATCACACTTTTTGAGCATCATAAAATCTTAGCTCCCCTTCCAATTACAAGAAAAAGAAAAGAAATTACTTACTTCATGCCTAGTATTCTTAGAAGTGCTACAAAAAATGAGCTCCAAAAGGTTTCTATTTCTATAGATGTGGCTCCTCTCGTGTATCGATATGAGTGCGGCTACTTACCATTAGGAGTCTTCTCTTCTCTTATTATAGGTCTGGTCTCAAACACTGAACTAAATTGGACTTTCAAAGAAGACAGTCCCTGTCGCAACAAGATTGAATTTCTAGTAGGAAAGGACTTGGACACAGTTACTATCATTAGCTATGCCACATATATTAAAGTGGTACTCTACAGAGAATCTCATCCGACAACCCCCACTTCTGTAGTCTGTGCACACATTAGAAATACAATCACTTCTATGTTAACACAAGTCAATTATAATCTCAAGTACCACAATGCAAGACTTCAATATGGATTCGAATGTACAGACCATTTATTGGATTCTCTATTGAAACTATTGAAGATAGCTCCAATCCATTTATGTATACTAGAAGATGAAACCTCTCCTAAAATGAAGTGTTTGAAGGACCCAATTGGTACTAACATAGTTCCACTTATAGATTCAAGACAGACAATTTGGTTCAATAAGGTATGACAATAAAAATTAATACATTTCTGTGTAACAAATACTATATTTATCAACACTATAGGAGAAATGTGGCAGCGTAATGACTACTGGAACACTACCTCATAAAGGTATTCATATTGAAGCCGAAAGAGCTAGCTTTGAATTTTTAGAGTATTTATTATGATAGTTATAGACATATAATTATTTTTCAATATACCTTACTATATATATAAAGGAAAAATAAAACTGCACTTTGATGTAAAGTCAATAATGAATATTGAATGAACTAGACAAAACATATCTTAATAATACATTATTATGCCTCTAATTAGAGTGATATTCTTGCTTCCTATCAACTACACAAATTGTTACTTATAATTAAATTGTTGTTTTCTTATACTTTTAAAATTTATGTAGCCATATTTACATTATTGCTCACTAAACCTGAGTTCATACAATGTTCATATTTCAGAACTGACAGTTGAAGACTTGGGTAAGGTGTATGAAGAGCTCTATGAAGGCAGAGTGCAATGGAAGAACATAGGTCTCAAGCTGGGTCTGAATATCACTATGCTAGACAGTATAGAAGTGGACCGTCATTATAAAACAGAACCTTGTTGCCTGGACATGTTGAAGGAGTGGCTGACAAATGGAACAAACAGAAGCTGGAGTGCACTAGCTGATGCTATGGAAAGTCCAATGGTTAGTCTTACAAACATTGCAGCTGCATTACGAAAAAAGTACTGCGAAATAACCTTTTAACATTTTCATTAATATACATAATGCATTGTTGTATACTTTAATTTTATATGTGTTTTTATCTGTTATTCGCTAGTGTTTTCATTTCTAGATTTATATACTGTAATCCAATGATATTGTATTGAGTTGTGTTGTGATTTATATGAACTTAATTATTTTCCAAGTAAATGTTGAAGTAAAATGAGAAGAATTAGATGGAATGTCAAAATGTATTATATGTGAGCTGCTCTGCGAAAACCAGACATTTCCCTAAAAACGCAATTGTACATTACGGCTAAAAGTATGAAAAAAGTGAATTATTTTGTAATTTTATATTTTTCCATAATTATAAACTTCTAACCTTTGTCTAGCTCTCTGCCAAGTTTCATTTTCTAAAGTGATGGTTTTCTTGGCAAGTGAGCATGTCAAAAATGGGAATTCTAAAGTTAGCCATTCTCCGCGAATTTTCAATAGGAGTGTCATGAACAATAAACATTTTGAAGTTACCGACTTTAAACGCGTGTAAGTTTAAAACGCTCAAGCGCACGCCAACGGCAAATAGCTTATTTTAAAGCAGAAGATATGATTTTTCTGAAAATGCCCAAATCTCAATTTTGAATTTTTAGGGAAACACCTGGTTTTCGCAGAGCCCCTCACATATTTGTATTGTGTTGGTTTTGTTTTTTCTTTGCCTTTGTAAGTTATTTTTGTTACACAATCATTAATTTCAAATTTTGTTTAGTGCCACAAAAGTTCTTATTACTTTAACAGCCTTATATAAAAAGGTAAAAAACCTTCAATAATGTTAACTGATGCCACTTTAATAAAACTATTACTTCATATAAACAGATCATACCTACTCTCCTAGTCTTGCATAGCCTGACCCTTTATCTACTGCTAAACTGAGAAGAAGTCAGGTGGCATTAATAAGTAGCAAAAGTTCATAAACGGATTGGGTAGTCAAAGCACTTAGCTAACCACATCCACTTTCATAGGTTTTAGTGAGGTGGCCAGAACTAGAGGAATGGCTCTACATGGAACATGCAGCAAAAATAATAGTAAAATACTAGGATAAGGAAAGGGATTGCAGCTACAAGTAATTTCTACATCACAGATGGCATAGAAATGCTCTTGGAGTACTACCAACAGTGTACAATAAATATTTTGTCCGGATGTTTACCTTGGGTCTTCCTGCATGGGAATATGGCAATTTCTTAGCTGCTGTGGAAAACCAGGTATATAGAAGAGAGTTTTAGAAGCTAACTATCTGACCTTTCAAAATTGAAACCAAAACCATTGTTGTATCTAGATCTACTTCCCCCCTCCCACTGCTAAGCACCATTCACGCACACACACATCTACTACCTGTGTGAAACAAGAACATTGTTATGCTTACACTGCTTGATGGTTAGTGTTGTTTTAGTTAACTAAAACTAAAACCAAAACCCCTTAGTTTTGGGGTATTTTACTTTTGGTAAGAATAACTAAAACTAAGCTGTAGAGAACATGAAAGAACTAAAACTAAATATTTTAGAAGACAGTGAATTCGATAATAACTAAAACTACCAGTAGAGTGGATGACAGAAACTAAAACTAAGCAATTTTTATTGTACACAATTCGCCTTGAATTATATCATTAAGTGAAGGTATTAATTGCTATCAAGTAATTATTCTCTAAACTATATAAAATATATCATACTTTATTTAAATTTCACAGAAATATGCTACTTTTGAAATTGTTTGGAAAACTACCAGTACTACTTCTTTAAGGAGTCTCGTTACTTAAAAGAGTAGGTACTTTTGTGGAGCAATATCATGTAATTATTAAAACAACAACTGAATATGGTGGGTGTACTCATAACTTTTCTATTCCCTAGCCTGGACACATTATCTTGAATCATTCAGTTGCTTGGTAGCAAAAATAGAGAAAACTTCCAGTATTTTTAGCAATATTTGTTTAATAAAATGGGGATTATTAGTGGGGATTATTAGTGGGGATTATTAGTGGGGATTATTAGTGGGGATTATTAGTGGGGAGTATTAGTAGGGAGTATTAGTGGGGAGTATTAGTGGGGATTATTAGTGGGGAGTATTAGTGGGGAGTATTAGTGGGATTATTAGTGGGGATTATTAGTGGGGATTATTAGTGGGGATTATTAGTGGGTATTATTAGTGAGAATTATTAGTGGGGATTATATTAGTGGGCATTATTAGTGGGGATTATTAGTGGGGAGTATTAGTGGGGATTATTAGTGGGGATTATTAGTGGGGAGTATTAGTGGGGAGTATTAGTGGGGAGTATTAGTGGGGATTATTAGTGGGGATTATTAGTGGGGATTATTAGTGGGGATTATTAGTGGGGAGTATTAGTGGGGAGTATTAGTGGGGAGTATCAGTGGGGAGTATTAGTGGGGAGTATTAGTGAAAATTTTTAGTGGGAGTATTAGTGGGTAATATTAGTGGGGAGTATTAGTTGGGATTATTAGTGGGGATTATTAGTGGGAGTATTAGTGGTGATTTAGTGGGGATTATTAGTGTGGATTTAGTGGGGATTATTAGTGGAGATTATTAGTGGGGAGATTAGTGGGAGTATTAGTGGGGATAGTGGGAGTATTATAATGGGGATTATAGTGGGGATTATTAGAGGGGATTATTAGTGGGGAGTATTAGTGGGGATTATTAGTGGGGGATTATTAGTGGGGAGTATTAGTGGGGAATATTAGTGGGGATTATTACTGGGGATTATTGGTGGGAGTATTAGTGGGGATTATTTGTGGGGATTATTAGTGTGGAGTATTAGTGGGGATTATTAGTGGGGAGTATTAGTGGGCTAGTTAGTGGGGATTATTAGTGGGGATTATTAGTGGGAGTATTAGTGGGGATTATTAGGGTGGATTATTAGTGGGGATTATTAGTGGGGAGTATTAGTGGGTATTATTAGTGGAGAATATTAGTTGGGATTATTAGAATATTCCTACAAGATTCTTGTCAGATTCTTGTAAGATTCTTGCATGTTCTTATAAGAATTAGATGACAAATACTGATTAAGATATGCATGAATATTCTTGCAAGGTTCTTTGAAGGATTATTACAAGAATCTATAAAGACTTTACGTGCATTTTAAGTCGGATATTAGCAAGAAATCGTATGTGTATTCTTGCATGATTCTTACAAGATTCTTACAAGAATCTTTAAAGATCTTACGTGCTGTTAAGATCTGTTCACACCTGGATGACCTTGCATTGGAATAAAAGATTTTATATGTCTAAGAATAGCAGCAGTTCATGCAGTGATTACTCTGAGGATGAAGAAGTGATGTGTGTAAAGAAGAGGATCACCAAGGCACCAGCTAAGCTCAATGATTTTGTGCGAGTGAAGGAAAGTGCACAGAAGAGTAAGTTGTTTGTAACTTATACTACAATAACCAGGCAGGATGTTGGAATCATAACTACTGATACATTTGGTGATTTTCCAGTAACTTCAACATAGTATAGCTATGCAATTAAAGTATCAGAAGAGTTTAAATTGACACTAACTTTAACCATGGTTATCAGTTCACACAAAATTATGATTGCAGGGGAAGTCTTACTGAAATGCTGCCAGACCGGTTCCAAAATAAAATCTAAATTAGAAGACATTAGTCATACTAGTGATATGGCACCCATTGAGGTTAAAGATCTGAGAAAAGGGTTCTGTGTAATGGTTGAAATTGATGGCAAACCCTATCCTGCAGAATTTCTTGAATTTACAGGTAATATTTTTGGCAATTTGATGTTCTGACGCTGTAAAATTCTTCTTTTCATTCAGATACCTCAAAAGAAAAACAAACAAAGAAAGCTAAAAAATACTCTGCTTTAGAAGATGCCAAAATAGAGGTAAATATATTATGTAAATGTCCTCATGTCACTTGTTGAAAACATCTAGAAAAGTTTACTATTGTATTAAATTTGCTTTATCCACTCAGCTACAGTCAAAGAGTGCTAAGAGGAGAAAGATTGACTGTGCAGGAAAGTCCAATGAGGAGGTATATCATTT
>WLWI01004196.1_pt1 | contig 12217 bp, 9 predicted proteins | sample 6701501 | NCBI WGS metagenome assembly WLWI01 (sample SAMN12718690, study PRJNA515312) | sponge metagenome | isolation source: marine sponge | host: Mycale hentscheli | place: New Zealand: South Island, Marlborough, Capsize Point | collected 2014-11-01
GATATATGCCGGGATATAGAATCATCACATGGGGCAAGTGACCTTTTTGTTTCTGTACTTTTAGCAATTGTGGTTTTCTTAATTCTTTTGGGAATTGCCTTAAAATCGTTTGTTTGTTTGTTCGTTTGTTTTTTAATGCACATCATAACAAAACCTAACTTGTTACAAAAGTGGTGAGCATGCGCCAAAACTATTCTATTCAACCACCTAGTGCTAGTCTTTATTAACCTTATTGCAAGCAATTGCAAAGAGAAGAAGACAGCATGTACAGTTGTGCGTGAGGGTGTAGGTATCATTATGCAAGTACCCTGTCACACAGTGGCACTTGATGTATTGCAAAGTAAGAATGAGTTATTACTATTCATTGTTATCATTCTCTATCACTTGGTTAAGGTTTGCATCAGTTTCCCTCTCCTGCTCTCTTTTCCCCTGAAATATCTCAGCTTTCTTATCCCCCTCCCTTCTCCTACTTTGTCTATCTCTCCTGCATCTGAATCTCTCTGTCCTTCTATCATGATTGTGGACTTAGACTTTGCGAAACTTTTTAGTACTTTTGCCTACCTTTGTGAAACCTATGCCGCCTTTTCTTGCCTATTCCGCCCACTTTTTAGTTACAATTAATCGCCTCTACTGATTGTGATGACACTTTACCCATTCATTTAATGATGATGATTTCTGTTTAACCTCATGAATTATTCATGAATACACACCGTTGTCATCGTTTGACACACAAGTGTATTATTATATAGATGGCACAACATCCGTTAAGTTTCTTATTGAACTAACTACTGGTGTTGATTAACGAAAAAGCCAAAGAGTCATGAACTGACGTTGGAAATTACTATTATAGCCTCTTAAACAAGGAGGTCGCATATAAAAGGGCGTAACCAGGAACATATTTTTCACGGCAAGTGGACAATGGCAGCTGATAGTTTTTGTCACTAATTTCCCGGAGACCATTTTAAATGCATTACAGCCACTTAGCACACAGAAGGGAAACAAAAAAAAAAGGCAGGCTATAAAAGGAGAAAGAAGAAGAGTACTTTTCTTGAGTTTCTTGCATTCTGTGGTTTAGGCTCTAGATGACAACTTTTGTTTAGTTGTTTAACCCAGATTTATGAGTGAAGTGAATTTATATTGTCCTTGGGAAAAGAGTGGTTGACCATAAAAGAAAGTGCTCCACTCTCTGATAAACATCTTGAATGTGGTCATATGGGTAAGTCATGTGATGCACAGCAGAGGATAAGATCATCAATTACAAATGGCAGATAACAAGTTGGAGTACCAATTTATTCTAGAGCCTGATGAAGCTTTGAAGTGTTCCATATGCCTTGAAGTAGCTAGAGATCAGCCTATGCAGCATGGAGGAGTTTGTGGCAGACTCTTCTGTAAGGAGTGCATTGAGAAGCATGGTGACAAGCCATTTTTTAAGCAACTAAATTATTATTATTGCCATTTCATTAGCTGCCAGACTATAAGTGGCTTATAGAAACAAAACTTTGCTACCATTCAAAAATGAAATAATTTGTACGAAAAAATCTAAAATCTCAGGATTTCAATAATAGTAGTAGTGAGTAGATGACTTAGAAGGACTAGATAAAGGATGTACTTGTTTATTTATGAATAGGGTAAAGCTTTGATGTGTATAATTAGAAACAAAGTGTTGTTGTTGTTTTCTCTACTTTTCCTTTCAATAATAAAAAAGAAAGTTCCTTTTATGATATTATTATTAATAACACTAAAGTAAAACAAGACAGGAAAAATGGCAAACAATGATGAAGTTAGTGTAAGCAAATGTGTAAGCGTAGGAGTTATACCGGCCATGGCCACTACAGGGAACAGTCTAAATCAGTCTAGATCTTATAGTTGCGGGGAGCGGTTACTATGGCATTGAAACCCCTTTACCGCATACGTAATTTAAAAACTCGACTTTATTTTAGTAGCTTGAGTGTTAGTTGTTAAAATCAATCATTTAACAATAGTGTAGTTTAAGGCTCGCTCGCCATTTGTGCTCAAGCACACCACTAGTATAGCTACTTGGACATATAAAGAAAACAACACAATGACAAAAAAAAACTTTAAAAAACTGAATCCTTCATAATATTATAACTTACAAATGCCAGCCATTTGTGGCAGTTTTAGTTGTTGTTGTTTTTTCCCCTTCAAATACGTGTGGCAAATAACTGAATGGGAAGACTCCTAATAGTGCAAAAATGGACATTTTGCAGACCAACAATGCTGGAAGGATTTCTAAACGTTTGTTTTTCCAAAAGATCGCTTTGGAATAGTAAAGGAAGGACCAGGCTGGTCTGGAGTTTCCTAAAAAAATCTTCCAAAAGGTTCAATATTAGCTATCTAATCTCCACAGAAGTCATTCCGACCGCTCGATTTCGACCTCCCAAGTTCGATAACGAGCACAAGTTCCGGTAAGGAGTAGAAAAATAATAGACATGCCCGTTTTTGTTAAAATATTGGTGCGGCCATGGCCACTTGGCCGCACCCGTTCCAACGCCCCTGCAGCTATAAAGCAATCTGCATCATTTGTTAAAGCTTGTATAAAAGGGAGCTTCGATGAGTGATGCTAATTCTGTTTTGTTTTTGTTTTGTTTTTGTTTTTTACTAAGGGTTTTTCAACTGGAAAGATGGCACAGTCAAATTTGTTGTCCATGACTCTAGTTGAGTTCCACAAGGAACCAGTTTTGTAGATGAAGACTTTAGCTAACTTCTACTAAATTCACTGTAGCCAAATTTCTATCTTACCAGGTTAAGAATGATGTATTGGATGAAAATTAAAATTCTGTGAAACTTAAAAATTCTTGTTTGACAAAGGTATTATAAATTATCCATTGGGATAAATTAGTTTAGCTATGTCATGTTTTCATCAATTTTCCATCACTTTATTGATATACCAATTTTTTAATTTTAATCATTTAAACCCCACCCAATATTGTAGGCGTGGCAATTGTGGTAGCTCGAATGGCCTCTACACTTTAAATTGCTTCCTACACCCAATGAAATGAATATCAGTTAACTCCTATTAACTAGCTATGAATAATACTGGTGTATGTGGGTCATGTGACACACATCTTATAAGATCATCAATAACAAATGGCTGATAACAAGTTGGAGTACAACTTTATTCTAGAGCCTGATGAAGCTTTGAAGTGTTCCATATGCCTTGAAGTAGCTAGAGGTCAGCCTATGCAGCATGGAGGTGCTTGTGGCAGACTCTTCTGTAAGGAGTGCATTGAGAAGCATGGCAACAAGCCTTGTCCCATCTGTAGGGGTGAAAACCCTCAGTACTTTGAAGATACCAGAAGTGAGTTTAAAATGAAGCTACAGAGCATGCTTGACAGTGTCTGTTTGAATATTTTCAGGTATGAGGGACATTAAAATTTTGGAGGTGAGATGTGCCAACATAGCCAGAGGCTGTGAGTGGATAGAGTGTGTAGGCACTCTTGAAGAGCATGTAGCTAAGTGTGAATATACACTGGTGGAGTGTACTAACAAGTGCACAGCTGAACAAAAGACAGTCTCTGTCATGAGAAAGGATTTGGAACACCATGTACAGTCTGAATGTCCTAAAAGAGCCTACAAATGTGAATTTTGCTCAAAAAAAGGCACTTATGCTAGTATAATGGAGTATCATGACAACTTGTGTTTGAAGAAACCCGTTCCTTGTCCAAACACCGACTGTACTCTGACTCTAGAGAGAGGAAGAGTAAAGAGACATGTAGCCAGTGAGTGTGAGCACACTGTAGTAGCCTGCAAGTACAACAGCATTGGGTGTCCGGAGTGGAAGAAGAGGAAGGACATTAGGATTCATGAAGAAGATGACAAAATCCATCTTCGTCTGTCACTGAATAAAGTTTCTCAACTTGATGGCACTGTAACTGAACTTAATCATACTGTGTTTCAGCTCAATGGTGCTGTAAAGGAGCTCAACGGTGCTGTAGAACAGCTCAGAGTTGTGGTGAAGCAGCTGACTAATAGAACTAAGAAAGAAGTTGGTGTTTCTATTGATGTGCCTAATTTTAGAGAGAGAAAAAGAGCCAGTGATGTGTTCCAATCTAAACCTTTCTTAACATTTCCAAGCGGATACAAAATGAAGTTCATAGTGTACTGCAATGGTCATGGTAATGGTGAAGGAACGCATTTGTCAGTGTACACTCAGCTGTTGGACGTACCTTACCGTGACCATCTCCAATGGCCCTTCAGAGGAACTGTTTCAGTGAAACTATGGGAGTATGAAACTATCATCAAGTATCACAACAATGAGGGAATACCTGATGGTGACCCCTGGGGTACTTCATGTTTTCTTTCTTTATCTTCCCTGCGCGCAAAGCTTGCCTTAGTGACTTCCCTGCACGTAACGCTTGCCTCAGTGGCTATGCGCAGTTGGTATGAGCGACCAGATGATACCCTCCACTTTAAACTGGCCATACAAGAAAATGAAGAAATTCACTAAACATATCAACACCTATTCTTAGATTATACAGACTATTAGCTATAGTTTTAAAATTAGTAACCACAAGTTCATTTTTAAACTTTGTATCTTTCTTTAACAATTTTTTTTTGTTTAATTCTAATACTCATGACACAGCATTTGTAAGATGATTACAGGCAATGTATGAGAGTAGCTCATCTTCCTCCCCCTCTCTCTGACTTAGGCCATGATTATAAAGCCTGGAGCAATGAGATGTACAAAGCATGTGCAGGTTTCTTTCTTCGTAGCAAAATTCAATTGTAAAAGAATATTATACACAATTGTAAACTCAGTGTTTTACTAATTTAAAATGAGATCTTAAAACCTTACATAATAATTTTCATTTTTATACTCTCATTAGCTACTTCTAATGCTTGTTTATTGTTCTGTCAATGTATCAGTATATGTATGTTTCAACATATGAAACATTTCCGTAAACTGCAAAAGTCAACGTAGAAGAACTTAATGTACTTTTTTTTTGTGATTACAGTAGAATAAGGAGGTAAGCCATCATTTCTTTAAAGAGAGTCATTATTTAAAATCAGTTGCGATCTTTTTATTCTAGATGACCCTGCCTATGAGGAATATATTTAAATCTATCTTTCTATATGTAACTGCACACTATGAACGTGTGAATTAGTACCAGCAACTTTCAAATTAAGCATTGTTTTCCAATTTTTAAAAAAATATATCGGTTCTTGTTGTTTTGGGAGATGTAGACATTTTTCTAGCACAATAGGTTCCTCGTATGAAATAGTTATGAACATAACTTCCTGATTGTGATCAAGAGGCCAGTTGTATATATGTAGGTATGTAGGTCATGTGATGCACTGTTTATATGATCAACAATGATAATGGCTGATAACAAGTTGGAGTACAACTTTATTCTAAAGCCTCATGAAGCTTTGAAGTGTTCCATATGCCTTGAAGTAGCTAGAGGTCAGCCTATGCAGCATGGAGGTGCTTGTGGCAGACTCTTCTGTAAGGAGTGCATTGAGAAGAATGGCAACAAGCCTTGTCCCATCTGTAGGGGTGAAAACCCTCAGTACTTTGAAGATACCAGAAGTGAGTTTGAAATGAAGGTACAGAGCATGCTTGGCAGTGTCTGTTTGAATATTTTCAGGTATGAGGGACATTAAAATTTTGAAGGTGAGATGTGCCAACACAGCCAGAGGCTGTGAGTGGATAAGGTGTGTAGGCACTCTTGAAGAGCATGTAGCTAAGTGTGAATATACACTGTTGGAGTGTATTAACAAGTGCACAGTTAAAGCAAAGACCATCTTTGTCATGACAAAGGATTTGGAAAACCATGTAAAGTTTGAATGTCCCAACAGAGCCTACAAATGTAAATACTGCACAGAAGAAGGTACTTATTCTAGTATAATGGAGGATCATGATCACTTGTGTTTGGAGAAACCCGTACCTTGTCCAAACACAGACTGTACTCTGATTCTAGAGAGAGGAAGAGTAGTGGAGCATGTAGCCAGTGAGTGTGAGCACATTGTAGTAGCCTGCAAGTACCATAGCATTGGGTGTCCGGAGAGGAAGAAGAGGAAGGACATTAAGGCTCATGAAGAAGATGACAAGATGCATCTTCGCCTGTCACTGAATAAAGTATCTCAACTTGATGGAACTGTAGCTCAACTGAATCACACTGTATCTCAGCTCAAAGGTGCTGTGGAACAGCTCCAAGTTGTGGTGAAGCAGCTGATTGGTAGAACTGAGAAAAAAGTTAGTGTTTCTATTGATGTGCCTGATTTTAGAGAGAGAAGAAGCGCCAACGACATGTTCCAATCTGAACCTTTCTTCACTATTCCAAGCGGGTACAAAAGTTTATAGTGTACTGCAGTGGTCATGGTGATGGTGAAGGAACACATTTGTCAGTGTACACTCAGCTGTTGGACGTACCTTACCATGATCATCTCCAATGGCCCTTCAGAGGAACTGTTGCAGTGAAGCTATGGGATTATGAAACTATTATCAAGTATCACAACAGTGAGGGAAAACCTGGTGGTGACCCCTGCGGTGATTCACGCTTTATTTCTGTAGTATCAATAGGTTTAAAATTACTATATCTTTCAAGGGATGCCCTCCACTTTAAACTGACCATACAAGAACATTCTGAATAATTAACACCTTTGTACACTTGAGATTTGTACTCAATGTCATAGTTCAGAATGGCTGAACAACACTTAACTGACTTATAACATAGCAACAGTCCGCTATTTGTAACAGTGCCATCAGTGGTGAAGTGCATCAGGTGAATTTTGAACATAATGATCGTTCCTAAAGGTACAATGGGATAGATTCTATCCATAGAAGCCGTGCCCTGAAGTCATGGACACTTACATATTGAATCCCTCCCTGAAGGACCTAAGGGATCTAGAGTCCCTCTGTCACAGTACAAAAACTACACCAACTATGTTCTAAATATATAGTACTTATTACATGAGTCAGAGTGTGATATGGTGAAATATTTCACGAGCAGGCTAATTTATTTTCACGAGCCAAAGGCGAGAAAATAAAGCCTGAGAGTGGTATATCTAGCCATATCACTCTGATGAGTGTAATAAGTGGTTTATTCCACACTAGACATCTTCACTGAAGTGGTTTTTTGGTAACTCGTGGTGTAAAGTTAGCGAAAACTCACTAGGGGCTCCCCACAACCCCAGCTCTTGCGCGCAATACAGCCATGAGATAACACTTTGTGATATCGTGTGATATCGTGAGATATCTTAAGGGTCACGTACCTAAGAATTTCATTGTGAAGATATCTAGCGTGGAATAAATATAAATATTTATTTATTGTACATTGGATACTTTTCTTGAGTACTGTTGCATCATGTGAGCATGCTGCTCCAATACACCCATGCAAGTTCTGGACAATTGACTATTTAGAAGTATGGCTGAGTTATGTGTGAATGTTTACTGTTTTGGAAAAGTATTCAATGTATAATGAACAGATTTATTATACTCATCATACAATATGGGGACGATATTTCACTCTCATGCTTGTATTTTCACCTGCTAGTAAATATCTCCCCATATTGTATGCTGACTTGAGCACTAAGTATTATTAATATAACATATTTAGATCCAGTTGCTATATTGTTACTAGGTGTACTAACTTGGTAAGTGTGCACTATTTTTTGCCTTTAGGTATATGAACTGTGCATACTAACCACCCTTGGGGTATTGGTTTAATAGAATAGGCCGGATGGGACCTATATGGGACCGATAACTCATACCACAGGAATTTACCATAGCTAGCTGCTTAACTGCTTACCGAGCTAGATCTGGAGATAACAGCTGGCAGCTACAATGCTAAAGTAAACTTGCTGTGTGCTTCAATTGAATTTTAATTGAATTTTAATTTTGGGCCAGAAATTTGCTTGACACCACCATTTCTGCGAAAATGCTGATAAACAAAGTTGCTAGTGGAAACTGGGCATACGGCCCTTGGGCGGCTTCAGTGCACTAAATCCACCAGTACCTAAGGCTTATGCTCTAACTATTACATAGTTATGTACTTCACTAAGTGTCCCTGATATCTTTAAACCATTACACAACACACTACTCCATTTTCAATGACTTCATAGCTGCCAATCATCATTTTGTGACAGTTTCTGAGGGATCGTGATTTTGTTTTGTGAGGAGGTTTTAAAAATCCCGAAATGTTATCTTTATAGCTATATTAATCAGAATTTCAAATTGTAAGCTGTTGCTGATATGACTGAATTTTAGAGCTGACTTGTTACAAGGTATTCTGGGCCATTTTTTAAGCAGCTAAATTATTCTTATTGCTATTTCATTAGCTGCCAGGCTATAAGCGGCTTATAGAAACAAAACTTTGCTACCATTCAAAAATGAAATAATTTGTACAAAAAATCTAAAATCTCAGGATTTCAATAAAAGTAGTAGTGAGTAGATGACTTAGAAGGACTAGATAAAGGATGTACTTGTTTAAGAATAGGGTAAAGCTTTGATGTGTATAATTAGAAACAAAGTGTTGTTGTTTTTTTCTCTACTTTTCCTTTCAATATTAACATTCATCTTGTGGAAATACTATCAAGCACCATTGGCACAAAAAAAAACTAATAATGAAAAAGAGAGTTCCTTTTCTTCTTGTGATATTAAGTAAAACAAGACAGGAAAAATGGCAAACAATGATAAAGTTAGTGTAAGCAAATGTGTAAGCGTAGGAGTTGTACCGGCCATGGCCACTACACTGTCAGGGAACAGTCTAAATCTGTGTGATCGCACATGTGCATTTTTTGACAGCCGGTAACTATAAAGTCGGGAAGTAAAATGGGTTCCTCAAACCATGTATGGATGGCAGTTTTTGCTGCTTCAGGCTCATCAGCCTCAGGCTTTTTTTTTTTGTTACCAAACGAACTTGCAAAGAAATTGATTGTAAGAACTTTTTAGTCCTCGAGGTAGGTGGCCTTGTAGCAGCTCAGGGGAGTAGGAAGCCACATCTTATAGTTGCACCCATTATAACCACACCCACTAACTGCACCCACTCGTTTATTCAAGTAATGAGTTATAGAAAAGACAAAACAATGGTTTTTCTATCCAATGAACCAAAGAGTTTATGTCTATGCTCTGCGGTCAAATGCAACTGTAAACCCAATTCAGTACAAGCCATATTTTATTATATTATGAAGCAAATGATTTTTATAACAATCAGTAGGTTCATTCAAATAAATAATGTTAAATTAATAGTTATAGCTATTATGTAGAGGTGTATATACCATATAGCTAATATAGCTACTTGGACATATAAAGAAAACAACACAATGACAAAAAAAAAAACTTAAAAAAAATGAATCCTTCATAATATTATAACTTACAAATGCCAGCCATTTGTGGCAGTTTAAGTTGTTGGTTTTTTTTTCCCCTTCAAATACGTGTGGCAAATAACTGAATGGGAAGACTCCTAATAGTGCAAAAATGGACATTTTGCAGACCAACAATGCTGGAAGGATTTCTAAATGTTTGATTTTCCAAAAGATCGCTTTGGAATAGTAAAGGAAGGCCCAGGCTGGTCTGGAGTTTCCTAAAAAAATCTTCCAAAAGGTTCGATATTAGCTATCTAATCTCCACAGAAGTCATTCCGACCGCTCGATTTCGACCTCCCAAGTTCAATAACGAGCACGAGTTCCAGTAAGGAGTAGAAAAATAATAGACATGCCCGTTTTTGTTAAAATATTGGTGCGGCCATGGCCACTTGGCCGCACCCGTTCCGACGCCCCTGCAGCTATAAAGCAATCTGCATCATTTATTAAAGCTTGTATAAAAGGGAGCTTTGATGAGTGTTTCAACTGGAAATATGGCAGAGTCAAATTTGTTGTCCATGACTCTAGTTGAGTTCCACAAGGAACCAGTTTGTAGATCTTTAGCTAACTTTACTAAATTCACTGTAGCAAATTTTCTATCTTACCAGGTTAAGAATGATGTATTGGATAAAAATAAAAATTTTGTGAAACTTAAAAATTCTTGTTTGACAAGGTCTGATAAACAGGTAAGATTGGTACCCATTGGGATAAATTAGTTTAGCGATGTCATGTTTTCATCAATTTTCCATCACTTTATTAATATACCAATTTTTGAATTTTAATCATTTAAACCCCACCCAATATTGTAGGCGTGGCAAATGTGGTAGCTCGAACGGCCTTTACACTTTAAATTGCTTCCTACACCCATGAAATGAATATCAGTTAACTCCTATTAACTAGCTATGAATATACTGGTGTATGTGGGTCATGTGACACACATCTTGTAAGATCATCAACAACAAATGGCTGATAACAAGTTGGAGTACAACTTCATTCTAGAGCCTGATGAAGCTTTGAAGTGTTCCATATGCCTTGAAGTAGCTAGAGGTCAGCCTATGCAGCATGGAGGTGCTTGTGGCAGAATCTTCTGTAAGGAGTGCATTGAGAAGCATGGCAACAAGCCTTGTCCCATGTGTAGGGGTGAAAACCCTCAGTACTTTGAAGATACCAGAAGTGAGTTTGAAATGAAGGTACAGAGCATGCTTGACAGTGTCTGTTTGAATATTTTCAGGTATGAGGGACATTAAAATTTTGGAGGTGAGATGTGCCAACATAGCCAGAGGCTGTGAGTGGATAGGGTGTGTCGGCACTCTTGAAGAGCATGTAGCTAAGTGTGAATATACACTGGTGGAGTGTACTAACAAGTGCACAGTTAAAGCAAAGACCGTCTTTGTCATGAGAAAGGATTTGGAACACCATGTACAGTCTGAATGTCCCAACAGAGCCTACAAATGTAAATACTGCACAGAAGAAGGTACTTATTCTAGTATAATGGAGGATCATGATCACTTGTGTTTGGAGAAACCCGTACCTTGTCCAAACACAGACTGTACTCTGATTCTAGAGAGAGGAAGAGTAGTGGAGCATGTAGCCAGTGAGTGTGAGCACACTGTAGTAGCCTGCAAGTACCACAGCATTGGGTGTCCGGAGAGGAAGAAGAGGAAGGACATTAAGGCTCATGAAGAAGATGACAAGATGCATCTTCGCCTGTCACTGAATAAAGTATCTCAACTTGATGGCAATGTAGCTGAACTGAATCACACTGTATCTCAGCTCAACGGTGCTGTGGAACAGCTCAAAGTTGTGGTGAAGCAGCTGATTGGTAGAACTGAGAAAGAATTTAGTGTTTCTATTGATGTGCCTAATTTTAGAGAGAGAAGAAGCGCCAACAACATGTTCCAATCTGAACCTTTTTTCACATTTCCAAGTGGATACAAAATGAAGTTCATAGTGTACTGCAATGGTCATGGTAATGGTGAAGGAACGCATTTGTCAGTGTACACTCAGCTGTTGGACGTACCTTACCATGACCATCTCCAATGGCCCTTCAGAGGAACTGTTGCAGTGAAGCTATTGGATCGTGAAACTATCATCAAGTATCACAACAATGAGGGAATACCTGATGGTGACCCCTGGGGTGCTTCACGATTTCTTTCTTTATCTTCCCTGCCCGTACATCTTGTCTCACTACCTTTGCGCAATTTGTACAAGCGGCTATATGATACCCTCCACTTTAAACTGACCATACAAGAAAATGAAGAAATTCACTAAATATATCAACACCTACCCTTAGATTATACAGACTATTAGCTATAGTTTTAAAATTAGTAACCACAAGTTCATTTTTAGACTTTGTATCTTTCTTTAACAAAAAAAAATTGTTTATTTTTTGTTTTTTTTGGCTATTTTTTAAGCAACTAAATTATTCTTATTGCCATTTCATTAGCTGCCAGGCTATAAGCGGCTTATAGAAACAAAACTTTGCTACCATTCAAAAATGAAATAATTAGTACAAAAAATCTAAAATCTCAGGATTTCAATAATAGTAGTAGTGAGTAGATGACTTAGAAGGACTAGATAAAGGATGTACTTGTTTATTTATGAATAGGGTAAAGCTTTGATGTGTATAATTAGAAACAAAGTGTTGTTGTTTTTTTCTCTACTTTTCCTTTTAATATTAACATTCATCTTGTGGAAATACTATCAAGCACCATTGGCACAAAAAAAACTTATAACGAAAAAGAGAGTTTCTTTACTTCTTGTGACATTATTATTAATAACACTAAAGTAAAACAAGACAGGAAAAATGGCAAACAATGATAAAGATAGTGTAAGCAAATGTGTAAGTGTAGGAGTTGTACCAGCCATGACCACTACACTGTCAGGGAACAGT
>WLWI01004198.1_pt1 | contig 12212 bp, 11 predicted proteins | sample 6701501 | NCBI WGS metagenome assembly WLWI01 (sample SAMN12718690, study PRJNA515312) | sponge metagenome | isolation source: marine sponge | host: Mycale hentscheli | place: New Zealand: South Island, Marlborough, Capsize Point | collected 2014-11-01
TAGGTGCATGTCCAGTTGTGTCAAAGCATTGTGTTACAACCACTACTTAGCTAAAGAATATCACAAAGAAAACTTTTAAATAACGTGTATTGTTTTGTTGTTGTTTTTTTCCTTCAATTCAAGCAGTTGCAGATAGTTGTTACTATGGCACTGAAATCCCTTTACCGTGTATGTGAAATTTAAAAATTGGACCTTATTTTCAGTAGCTTCAGTGTTAGAAGTCAAAATCATTCATATAAAAATAGTATAGTCTTTAGGCTCGCTCGCCATTTGTGCTCAAGCACATCACTAGTTATTTTATTTTTAATTTTACGGTAGTCTGTTTTCCCACACACAGACTACACCGGGTGAGTATCTGAAGGATGGTCAGTTTATTGCGGCTAGGCTGTGCAAGATATGGGGGCTGGACCTGCTGGCCACCAAGTATGCCCTGGAGGCGGTGTTCGATTCAGTCAAGGTAAGTGGAACCAGCAACTCCTGGGGTGCCATGGATGCAATGAGTGTTGGTACACATGGCAACAGATTAGTTGTGGTGACACAATTGGCGTCACATCGTAGAGTCTGAGTTGGTTTATACAGTAAGATACATTGAGGTTCATAATTTCTGCAGTTACACTGGCAAAATATCAGATCATACTTTAGTCAGACCAAAAAAATTAAAGTTTGTGAGTTTCCATCTAGTTGTAGCTTGTGTTTTTGTGGTATTTGGTATAGAATGAAGATGGTTCTTTGAAAGAGACCTTCAGTCCAACTGATATCCCAATGGAGGTGAGTTGTAACATTGAAGTGATATTGGCTATTGGGCGGAGCATATTATGTATGTAAGTCTGGTGGTTTCTAGTTACATACATATATACATAGGTAATTAACCCTCAGCGCACATGCACGAGAGGAGAAGTTATATGTAGTACTTTGTCAGTCAGTCAGTCATTCTGGCATCAACAGCGGATCTCAAAGACAGTGGCTGGCTTTCGAGCATTGAAAGAGGCATCAGACTGTTCCACTATTTAAGTCCCTTATGTGCCAGAATTTTTTTTTTTTTTTTCAACTGAGTCTTCCAGAAAAAGCTAGTTATTTTTTGGCCGTACGATTGTAAGCTTTTTGCAATGTGGACGACGCCCCTTATATTCATGTTGTAATCACGTGAGCTAATAATCTCTTGCCTGCAGTAGCTTTGCTTCATACTGCTACATTGACTGACTTTGCTGGTAATGATTTTGTAATAGCTAGCTAGTGTACAATAGCGCTGAGGGTTTGCACCTTTGGTGCTTCTTAAAATTAAACAACAATAACAACAACAACAACACTGTGCATTATCTTTTGACTGAGAAAAGCGTGTCCAGTTCTACTGCATATTGTGGTCAAGTCCACTCACTCTCTCTCTCACTCACTCACAGAGTACCACACAAGTACAGTGCTTCCAACTTAAAGAGTGGATTTTTTAAAACTACTGTATGGAACCTCACTACAGTCATTTAACATACACATACCTTTTCTTCATCATCCCAATAATGTTTCCAATAGTAAAACTGCCTGTTTAGAGAATGGAAAATGGAGAACAGCACTTTTATCATTCACTCTAATACATTTTATGCCATTTTTTGTTGACGTCAAGATTTTGCGGTAGTTCGTCATTAAACGTAGCTAGTTAACGAGCTACGGTCGAACGGTAATTTCCCGAGCGGTAAGATGGGACTTTCCCTAACTGCAAGTGGCTGTATTGATTCTCAGCGTTCTACTAGCAGCAGTAAGTGAAGTCGAAGTCAGTCAGAATTGTTGGCTGATATTACTGATTTGGAGCCAAGCCTATCCAATAGGTCCACTTTTTTCAAGAGCTGAAGGAAAGCTGAAGGAGTTAAACACTCCCAAGGCTCCCAGTATTCGGTATTCTGACAACATCAGGGAGATGCAGTTGGTCGTACAGGTTGTGCGGCTCCAGACAGCAGCTAAAACACTGGCCGTGATAGGAAGTAGCATCTAAAACTTGATCCCATGGGCCTGACAACCGCAGCTAAAGCAGCCATATCCATGCAACAATTAGCGGTAAACTGGCGCTTCTTGTGCCTTTATGACACATATACGCAAAGCGCTGTTTTGTGACGTCGTGTTTACGTGTACTAAAGGCACACAACCCACTCTAAACGTCATCATTTGATGACCCTTACCGTGCATAAATTTTTTTTGTGAAAAACAGCCACAACTCACTTAATTTTCAAGATATAGCTACCATAGTTATACATAATAATTTTAAGGTAATTTTACATCATGTGCCTAATTTATAGAGATATAACTCCATAAAAAAAATCCTGGCTTAAACACTTTTTTCTTAAAATTTAAAATATTTTGAGATTCAAATTTCATGTGCCCACAAAATCAGGCTCATATGAAACTTTAGGTATTAAAGTATCAGTATGCCAAGTTATAGAGATAAGAATAACCATAAACTGTACCTCCACTAACCTCTCTCTCTCTCTGTGTTCCCTCCTTGTCCGAATGACAATTGTATGTATGTGTGTTGTATGCAGATGATGTCACTTCTGGATCAGAGTGGTGCTCTGCAAAACCCTGCTCTTCTTGTGGCATTGCTCTCTGATGTGAGTGTGTGTGTGTGTTGTGTGTGTGAGTGTGTGTGTTTAAGTGTGTGTGTGTGTGTGTGTGTGTGTTTAAGTGTATGTGTGTGTGAGTGTGTGTGTGTGTGTGAGGGTGAAGTGTGACAGTAGCTGGGGATATTTTTATTCTATGCACTTGGATTATTACGTCTCTGTTACACACATGTGTGTGTATGTATGTTTGCATGTGCAACAGTTCCCTACGTATCAGCCAGAGCTGACGAGACGTGTAATCAAGTTCCTGGAAGCATATCATAGCAACACACCCACCGAGTGTGCTAATGACCTGCTCACACCTCTCAACAAAGAAACAGGTGAGTGTGATTGAGTGCCATAAATTAGATAGCGCCAGGTAAAGTGTAGTCAACCAGCAGCATGCGCGATTATATTCAAGGCTGTAGCTTGGCACTGTAGCTTGACATGCTTCAAGTGGGATAGGGCATTATGTTATTATTATAGAAATGGTGGGCTTTAATGATGACTTGTGTGTGTGTGCGAGTAGTTTTTCCACTGTCTGAATCACTCCTGCAAATACATGTAATAGTGACTAATGCAATTACTCCTCATTAAACCAACGACTACTTCTCTTCAATTATTGGTGCAGACACTAACATGCAGTTAACATTCTGGAATAAGTGGTAAAATCTCCAGTGCTATGCAAAGCAAGTTATAATATACACAATCGTAGTTAAACTGTTGTTCATGTTGTCCAAATAACTCTCTAGTTATTCAGTAGCTTTTATGTTTTATTCATTTCTTATCGCCATTGTTAGCGCCATTACTGGAGGAGTTTGTAGATCTCTCCAGAGAGATGGAGTCACTCCTGGCCAGGAAGGACACAGGTGACAGCCAGGTAGGTGGGTGGGTCATGTGCAGTGTGGGTGGGTTGGTACGGTGTGGTTTATGAGAAAGAAGGGAATGATTATCAGAGAGTGGGGAGGTCATTCACTTTTGCTTCTATTATTGTAGAGCACATCTTCCAACAGTGATGTACGGAAATCTGTAGCAAGTCTTCTTCACCTGTCTGAACAGCTCAGCTTCCATACCACTGGTGTGTGAAAGACCTTGCTCTATGTTGCTGGTACCCAGCCATGAACTTCATTGTCTTGTCTAGTAGTAATTGTGGCATTATTATTAAACAACTTTTTTGTGACAGTATAAAGCAAGCTTGACTACACTACTGCCTTCATTACAGTGTGTTTTATGTAGTGTGTAATATATCTGTATTTTGTACACGCTCGCTGCACCCAATGATAAATAATGTTATATCCCATACCCAATCTATGCAGTAGATCTTGAAAAGTTTACCACTAGTTATTTCATCTCTTTCTTTGTTAGAGCCATTGAAGTCTCAGTTCCACTCACTGTGTTGCCATCATCCAGAGCAAGCTTTATTGGGGATCAAGGACTTCCTTGGAGTGGACGACTTCAAGAAAGGTGGATGTGGCAGACACAGTAATAAGCTGGTTTAACAACCAGACACGAGAAGGCGTAATTTATCATTCCTTAACCATTTATGATGTCTCGTCAGTTTGTATAGTTTTTGTTTGTTTGCTTGACTTCACAAACAGTGTATTTTTATTTTTTTTATAAGAACATCTTATTCCTTGTTGTTCAGCTGTAGAGGAGCTGGAAGCTGGCAAGTGGGAATCCCAGAGACAATGGAAGGACATCTTTGCCACTGAAATAGCCTACCTTGTAGAGAGAAGTTACCTCAAGGTATGTATGTAGTCATGGAAACTTTGTACAACATTTCACTTTCCTTAATGCTGACTAATGAGGAGTCCCTTTACCAAATTGTTTGCTTTATAATCATGAGATAGAATGTCACTAATTCACTCTGAGACAAATTTCGTAGGAGTATGTGCCCACCTATATAAGATGTTTTACCTGGTGCTGCAATACTGCCACTAAATAATTTTTCTGTAGAAAATCACCACTTAGCACATTGTGCATGATATAGCTGACTCTCTCTCTCTCTCAGGCGTCAGTGGACCGTATCCCGCTGTTTGAAGAGACGTGTCGCCTCCTGTATGCTCATAGTCCACAGGAGCTCCTGACCTTTGTCACGTTTGCTCAGCTAGCCAGGGACCACCAGGCGGATGGTGACTCTGCATTTGCACGCAAGTCAAGAAATGACTTCTTCTGTCACCGGGCGGTCAATGCCCTGCCCATGTTTATCTCAAAGGAAGCCACACCCACCAGTCCTGAGGCCATCCGGGTATATTGTCACCTCTTGCTAAATAGGTATAAACTAGAGGTTTTGTGTACACTAAGAGGGATTGGATTTGTTTTACTTCACATGTGACGATGTTGTTACAAGCTTATTGTTATGGTTTCAGTGACCTTTTGAACTCTGAAATGATGGCAGTGAAGCTGCTCCTTACCAACCACATGTGGGAGGATGCCATTCAGCTAGTGGAGAAGAACCAGCAGAAGGTGCGCGGGTGGGGGGGGGGGGTGAGAGGGGGCTTTATTCTCATTTTATTTTAGTGTATTCATAGGAGAGCCTGGGATTATGCTATCTGTTTAATGTGTGTGTATAGGAATGCCACAGTTTTCTATTCCATTCTCTTATCACAGGATTGTGCAAGGTAAGGTGAGACTTCAGGCTGGCTGATTGTATTCTAAGTGTGTGTTTGTTTGTTTGTTTGTGTATTTTAGGGTGAAGTTCTGAAAACTTATATTGATCGAGTATGGATCTTGGTTCCTGAGAAGTTCAAGTGAGAAAGCTACCCTCGTTTGTTTGTATGTTTATTTAATAGAAGGAAGTAGTCAATGTCGATGCACTGTTTATAAATACTTGTATATTCTCATTAATTTCGACAGGGGTTCAAAAAAAATTTTTTTTAAAGAGCCTGCAACCTTTCAGGTGCTAATGACTTCATTCTTTCATGCAGTGTTTTTGACTTCCTGACAATCCTCAAGAACACCATTCCTCTCCATCATCCATTTCTGGCTCCTGAGGACTCCGCAATAGTTACGGTATGTAACTAAATAAATGGCAGAGGAAGCATCTGTTGCAGTGTGCCAGCTAGTGGTGAAGTTGAGCTGCTAATGGAACTGAAATTTTTAATTTGCTCGTATTTAAATGTACCCATTCAAGCATTTCTTGCCAGTTCTTTGGACAGGCTCAGAGGCTCTGTGTAGAATTTGTGTTGTAATGTCATTACTTAAGGAATGTAAAATGACTTGTTATCTTGCCCTTGTCTTTTGCTGCAGGTGTCATCCATTGCCCCAAAGTTGAAGAACTTACTCAAGAGGTCTACTATTACTGCCACTACGAACACTTGATACTAAGACAGCACAGTGCACTGGTTCTATATTCCTTCCTATTCAATTTTATCCCACTGATTTCTGACAATTCTTTTTTTATTTTTTTTTATTTTTATGATTGTGTCTATACAACATCAACGACAACTAAAGTTAAAATAAGACTGGGCACCTTTACCGCTATATTTACTGTGGAGGTGTAGTTACTTTCTCAAGTTTGCCAACAGTGTGCACATGTGATTCTACACCTTACCATACATGTAGGTATATACAAAGTCTCGATCATTCACTTCATAATTTCTGGACACTTATAGCTAGCTAGCTGCTACTTCTTCATTAAACTCGCCTAATGAATTGCTTATCCAAAGAACAAAACATACCACAACACTTTGGAATGTATTTTGTTGTTTTTCTGTCTTGTCATTGTTCCTGTGCATGAAGCATCAAACTGTACTTCCTTTGGTTGTGTACTTGCAGCCCATTGTGTCTCAACTGTGTAGCAGTGGTTCAACATGCTTTCACACACGCACAACTTTAGAAACATGTATGTGACTGTGTGGGATATTAATTATTAACTTTATTCGTTTTTAATTCAAAAATTTTTGACCTTGTAAGTCATCATAAAAAAAGACAGGTGAAGACCTCAAAATTCAAAGGTTTTTGTGACTAATATGTCGAATATAAATGTTACTACATTATTTTATGAATATAATATATATAATGCCAAAGCATGAGAGTAAACAACAGTTAAATAACATGGCATTCATGGATTTTGAGCTGTATACATGACTTATATTGAGTATTATGGGTAAATTGTGCTTAAATGACATCATCATTTTAAGAATGTGATGTTAATGAAGTAATGTCAGTCAGAAGATCTGCTGCACTGTTTCAGGGCACATGTCTTGATAGATCAATGTGTAGCCACTGCTTACGTTCCTCCAGTCTGCAATCAGGTCAGACCAATCAGCGCTGTTGCTACGTATGGCTGCTGGAGTCTCCGTTGGTGAAAGACCACCAATGATGCGACTGACCGAAGGTTGTGGGAGTGGAAGAGTGGGGTTACCCAGAGACCTCTCGTTCATGGACCACGTGGTAAGACTACTCTCCCATTCCTGCATGGAGGACACCCACGCTGACTGGGAATGCTGAGGTGGTTCCATACTGCCCATGTCTGTGTCAGTGCTGCCACTCCCACTCATCAACTCGCCCATCAAACCTGCATGAAAACAAGCAGTAATGGCAGTATCATTAATCCAATGATTAGTGTGGGAGATAAGAGCACTTCCTCAAGAGTAAGATATAATTGAGTCTTATTAGCCAAGCTAATTAATAAATGATCCACCTTGGGGTGTGGTAGGCCCAGCACTGGCAGCTTCTCCGTTCCATACTTCAAGTATAGCATTCCATGATTGCCTGGCTTGTTCCCATTGCTGGGAGGCTGTCAGGGTTCTATTCCAGGGGGCCACGGGACCGATATTCAGTCCGCAACTCCTCGCTGTGGATGCCCATTCTAGCAATCTGGTGTAAAATGTGCACAGATCTCTTTCCCAAATATCTGCAAAAGAGGGGTGGGGCTCAATGATATTACAACTCTTAATCGCGCTCCTACCTGGAAAGCACGTTCTCGTGCACATCCGTTCGCTGCAGTTCGGATTTATAAAGGTAGCTTCCTGATGACTTACAGAGATTATAACCAGCAAAACTGTCAGCACAGCCAAGGTGACTGGAGAAGCCATCTTCGACACGCCCACCTACTGACACTCAGTGCCAAATAGGTAAGAGTCGTTCCGTTTAAAAACAACATTCCAACAAAATGGCAGCGAAGCAGGAAGACAGTGAGATTGTGCATGGCGATTCGCTCCTGGATTCTGGTGAAGGTAGAAACTTATTATTACTAGCGTGTAGAGTTATGTCCTTCTAAATGTATCGATGGGGTGGTTTCTGAAGAGCCAGTTTCTATAAATTACTTCACATTTACAACAAGTACTATTTGTTGATTCAGAAAACGATGGTGCTCCAGCTGGAAATGTGGATGAGTCTCTAGAAGAGACTCCTAAAGTCTCAAAGAAGAAAAGAAAGCGATCTGAGTTGCGTGATCCCAATGCACCCAAAAGGCCTTGTTCTGCTTACATTTACTATAGCAACGATGCTCGTCAGAAGATGCGTGAAGATAAAATAGATGGTAACTTGAGTATGGCTGAGAAGTCAAAACAAATCGGAAAGCAGTGGGCAGCTCTGCCTCTTGAACAAAAGAAGGTCAGTAGTTCTACAGTATGTGTGATATTATTGCTTATTGAACGCAGTCTGATTTTCCATTTACACAGACGACTAAGTGCTGCCAATATGTAATAGAATTCATAGGGTGTGGTCTTAGTCTCACTTGTGTGCGGTACCTCTAGCTGGTCATGTTTATGATTATGGTCACCATTTTTTTAAGTATTATATCAAAATACTGCTAAAACTGAAGAGGAGGGGGAATGAATTCTTTTTTGGACTATTGTCAAAGAATTACCAAGCTGATAGATGGAAGCTTTGTTACAACTGTACAGTTGAATGGCACTAGTATCTCCTGCCACTTCCTTGTGTCTATGATTACTACTTACGGTCCTAATTATCACAGCTGCTTGCACTGTATTCTGTAGCCAACTGTCTCCTGCGCGCTCCTGGATGAGACTCTGCCTTAGTTTTTAGTTTGAATGCAACTGAATGGTTAGAGAGCTTGGAGACTTACTTGCACATGGTTGTCTTAACACATGTGATTCCAACAGTCACTTGTGGGCATGTGAGTGTGAGAACCACCGCCATCTTATTCAGACCACTCCCATCATATTCAGACCACTCCCATCTTATTCTGACCACTCCCATCTTATTCAAACCACTCCCATCTTATTCAAACCACTCCAATCATATTCAGGTCTATTTGTATCCATGTTTGTCGTCGCTGGAGGCAAGCAAACAAGGTGGTATCTGCTCAACTCAATGTGGCGTGCACAATGAATTGCCTCACTCACAAACCAATCCTTGCTTCTGCCATTTCTGTGCTCTCTTTTTTTTTGTGCGTGCAAAACGAGTTAGACGCTTAACCAATGGAACTATTATATACATATGATATATGAAACTGGTATGTTGGTATGTTCTTGTTGTTTTGTTGTTGTTGTTGTTTTCCCTCTCCTTCATTTGGCCAGGCTTAGTACAACCTATTCCTACATAGTTCTGTTGCACCAATAAAGTGTTCACTATGCTCACATTCTGAACTCACTATTCTACTGGGACAGCCTTACTCCACAGTGCACATGTTGACAGATATTTCAGGACAAATACCAGGATGCTTCAGTGAAGGCTCTTGAAGATATCGAGGGACTAAGTAACTCGTGAACTCTTTGCTTCAAAAGTCCCTATATATGCTCACGTAGCAAGTTTGCTGGTGACACGTGTGTGTAGGCTACACCACGACGTGAAGTTCGGTACGGGATTTACACAACCGAGGGCCGAAGGTACGAGGATAGTGTAAATCCCATACAGATCGAAAGTGGAGTGGTGCAACTGACTTGTACCATGGCTCTAGGCTATAGGAAACGGCACAAAAACTAATTTTGATTGGACGGTTTACTTATTCACCTCCTTAGTAGGTGGGTGTGAAATATATTCACCGCAAATTGAGCAATCTGATTGGACGGTTTGAATGTACCATGGTACAAGTGCTGCTGTTAGCTGAGGTAGTTCTCTCGCTGTTGCTGGACTTATGTAGCATGCTAAAAAAAGGGATTTTAATATGGTAAAGGGTTTGAGTGGCACAGTAACAATTTTGGCTGTTAGATAAGTAAGCAATAAGATTCGGATTACCATCTGCAAATTTATTAGAGTGAAGGAAACTTGTCTTCGCCAATTTGCCGGGAGTTTTTAAGTATTTATTCCATTTGACCCTTTCTGGGAAAATCTGCTTAAACATGACACTACCATTTTGTTACCTTTTTTTACTTTGAATTCCCCTTCGAGTCTAAGAGTGATTAGTGCATCGTCTTGTAATTGTGTTTACTATGGAATTTGAATAATTGTGTGGTTGGGCTGATTTTCATTGGGCGAGCGAAGCAAGCCCCTCACAAATGAGATTTTGGTATAGGCCAGAGTTCAAAGAGGTCAATGTGTGACCATGCCTGGAGGCTACTTTACAATGTAAACATTGCACGCATACTAATAGTTTAACAATCAGGAGAAAAGAGGTCTAAATTATGCCAGAAGAAAACGGCAAAGAACTAAGCACAGAGATAGAAGAGGAGAGATATTCGCAGTTTTGTCTTACAAACTTAGCAAAATTCATTTTCTATTTGAACTAGTGGCAGTGGTATGTTATTTTGGTTAACATCTGTTTGTCATAGCTATGTACCATAAGCAACAGAATTGTTGTTGCTTGAATGTCCATTGTCCAATAGTCCCTGTACATTAGAGTGTTTGAGACCGAGCATACTTTGGTAAGGCGGCTAGCTTATTTTATAATTTTGCATTAACCAGACCCTTTATCACCCTTTGCCTACCCTGCGTAATGGGTAAAGGGCGACAAAGGGTCTGGCTAAACGAGATTGCTTATTTGGTGGTTTATCGACCCGTGCCCATATCATCCAAGGAAATTGTTTGTGAGTCTTTGGATTGTGTTGTCTCTGGCAGGATCTGAATGTTGCATTACTCAATTAGGTCTTACAAGCTTAGCAGAGTTAATTTTCTTTTCAAATTAGTGGCGGTGGTAAGTTATCTTGGTTATGCCCTACCAACAGAATTGTTCTTACTTGAAAATTCACTGTCCAATAGTCATATCGCGAAGAGAATACAATGTAAGTCTTTAGATTTTAAGCAAGAGGTCCTGGGTTTGATTCCTGGTGGCGACCAAATATTTTTAATTCTGTATTGTTAAAAAAAAAAAAAAAAAAAAAAAAAAGCCTGTGAAAGAGAGAGAATACATATAATGAGTAAATGAAGGCTGAGAAAGAAATTGTGAAATATAAATCTTGTGTTGGTATGTCCAGTGAATAGCATTCTGTACTATATCGTGTTTTCCAACAGTCCATTGGTAGAGAAGAGTTAATGACTGCCTGTTAGAATACTTAACAAAAGGAAAATTATTTTGATAGTTCAGTAATTTAGTGTAACTTACCCTTTGTCACACACTCATTCAGTGTGCCGCACCGAACTGGGCAGGTGGGCGTCTCTGCCCCTCCTCCTACTCTTCATATGTAGTTGCTGCAAATGTGACAGAATTACTACACAAATATAAAAATGTGTGTGTGGGGGGGGGTTTTAATTGTTGCCACAAAATAACTAAAATTATGCATTCATTTGTATATCAAAAAGTGTACGAGTAAAAAGACACAAGACAACAAAAACACATTTGATATACATGATTTAGCAGCAGAAGTAAAGTGTAAGGTGGTACTAGTATTTAACTTATTTGTTTGTATGTTTGGTGTAGAAATATCAAGAGAGAGCAGATGCAGATAAGCAGCGTTACATTCAAGAGTACGTGGCTTACCAGAAGACAGACATGTACAAGGCATTCATGAGAACGAAACACCCTACTCTCAAGAAGGCCAGGGAAGAGAAAAGCTCAGGAAGTGGCAAGCACAAGAAACGTTCCAACAAAGACACATCCGTCACAGAAAAGCCTGTCAAGGTAACTAACCTTACACATATGCCTCATTTACTCGGATTGTGCAGTTCCAAGTTTATTGTAGGGTATTCATAACATGTAGCCTGAGGTGTTACCACTTGATAGCCTCGGCAACTGGAATGTTGAAAATGTTGTTCAGTGACGATGTTAGCTGTGGTTTATTCAAGAGAACTATCTTACTTAAAGTAATAAGCTTTTGTCAGAATAGCCGAGTATGTTAAAGAAGAGTTGTATGTGGTCTGCTGGTGGAAGACAGTTGCAGGTTTTTGTTTAGTATTATGTCTATGGCATGAAAAGGTGTTAAAACTATTTGTTTTACACTCTGAAATGTAGGAAATTTTAACAATAGATCCATTAATTATTTCATACACATATGCACACACATATACACACACATACCCAGGTACCAGCCAAACTCCCCCTCTCATGTCAGCAGCAATTCATTCCAGGATCACAAATTCCTATTTTCTCTGAAGAATTTCTTCAACACAACAAAGGTATCTAAATAACTGTCTCTTGTACTGCACTCCTAAATAACTGTCTCTTGTACTGCACTCCTAAATAACTGCCTCTTGTACTGCACTCCTAAATAACTGTCTCTTGTACTGCACTCCTAAATAACTGTCTCTTGTACTGCACTCCTAAATAACTGCCTCTTGTACTGCACT
>WLWI01004200.1_pt1 | contig 12211 bp, 4 predicted proteins | sample 6701501 | NCBI WGS metagenome assembly WLWI01 (sample SAMN12718690, study PRJNA515312) | sponge metagenome | isolation source: marine sponge | host: Mycale hentscheli | place: New Zealand: South Island, Marlborough, Capsize Point | collected 2014-11-01
GTCAAATTGGTGGAATGCACCATCTGAAGAAGATTTACAGCAAAAATGTTCATCTAAAGACAGAGAAAAAATTCTTGAGACCTCTATTACTGCTGCAAATTTTCGTTTTGTGAATGTCAATGATATTAGTGTTTTAGATGAATTGACGAGTGCTAATGTGGTAAGTTCCTAATGCAGATAGCAGTGTGTTTGTTTGGACAGTGATATTATTGTTTTTGTAAAGCTAGTATTACTGCAACCTCTTGATACATTAATTTTTATTACATTTGATAATTGAATTGTAATTGCAAGAATGCAATTTTTTGTCACCACACTAATATGGGATTAATTGAGCATACAAATAAACTTGATTTTCTAGACTTATTTGAACAGATAATTTGATTGATTTAACTTAATGATTTGCTCTCTTCCTATGCAAATCTTAAATTTGAAGGTGCATTATGTTTAAAAAATTAAGTAATTTTTGTTCTATCAAAATAAGAGACTATTATAGAGATTGACTTAATCAGATTGGTTGTGATATGATTTCTTTCTGCAATTTACTTATTAGTTTTCTTAATAATTGCTCATGTATTGTTTTCCTTAAAATGTGTGCATGATAGTGTAATATCTGGTCTTAAAGCTTTTGATGACTTGTCCATAATCTTCATTAGACTAGAAGATTTATACAAAATGAATATGTGCAGCGATTAAACAAGGCACCCAATTATTTTCAAGGCAATGACTATTCATCATTTTGTTTTGATGCTACTTGGAGTCTGGCAATGGCAATTAGAAACTCTCTCAGATGTAAGGAAGCCATTATTATTTACAAGAAATAATCATACTATTTTCATGAATTGTTTTTCACAGATAATAACTGGGTTGTCAATAATTCTGTAAAAATGCCAATTTATCTTGATAATATAACATTTAATGGATTTTCCGTAAGTGACTATGTAAAACAGGTATTCAAGTCAGATGGGAATAGAGCACTTTTTCTAAAGTATAGTTTGTGGTACAATAAAATTTGTGGATTTTGACCAGATTATAAAGATGGTACTGCCAAAAGCCAATCTTCAATCGTTTGAATTTTGGCAGCTGTGAGTATGTTGTATATATCTGGAATGATGTTTTTATAGGGACATGTTCAGTATAATAGCCATGGAATTAGAAAAGCTCAAAATTTAGAAATTAAGCAATACCGAAGAAATTCTCACACAAAACCAATGACTTCAGTTTTAATTGCTACTGTTAATTGTAGCAATGATACCGTAGAAGGTGTTAATAATGAAGGCAGCATAAATTGTCAATTCAAATATTCAGAAGGAGAGGATAATGAAAAAGTTTGGGCAGGTATGAATTAATATCATTATTATTAATATCTGGTGCAAAAAAAAGTGTGTAAAATAGTTTGGGTTACAATTGTGTAAGTCCTTGTACTGCATATTTTAATCTGGGTACCCTGACAAGAGCAAGTATGAGCAAATTTGAATAATCTAAGAGCCCTCCCCCCTCAAGACAATACTGGCACTAGTGTCTTACATTAATTATGTCAGCTTAGTAGCATTAAGTTGTCAGAAAAATGTGTATTTTTTACATCATATCATGAGCATAATAATACTGCTCCTTTATAATATATAATTATAGGTGGAGTACCATATGATGGAAATCCTCGACAAGCAATAATTACTCTTCATTATGCTGTCCCTATTTTTATTGGGATTTTAAGCGGTGCTGGGATAGTTTTTATTTTTGTATGCATTATTTTCAACTGCACTTTTCGAAACAAAAAGTAAGTATATTATATCATTGATTTATCAACACACAAAAGAAGAAGTATCCCTGTGCATTTTATAGGCTATAAATTAAAATTAAAAAAAGCAATAGAAGTATCCTTACTGCTAAGGTTGTGTATGCATACAATTGGATTTTTTATAGTATTCATATGGAAATCATGTCAAGGGATGACAATTTACTTAAATGAAAATTCATATTTTTGAAACCTTAACATGATGACCTTAATGCTTGCTCTTAATAAAGAGAATTGAGAGTTCTGATAAAAAATTGAGGACTCTGAAATGGAGTTATTAACTTTGCTGTTCAAGAAATAGGTGTTACTGTGACACGGTTAAGTATCTGTTGTCTATTACTGCATATTATCTTTGTGATCTGTGGAAGAACAATCACAATACCATATTTTATTGCAGAATAATACGTCTTACTAGTCCAAAGATTAATTATATTATATGTGGGGGATGCTTTCTGGTATACTTCTCAATTTATTTGCTATCCAATCAACATACCAGTCATTCAAAGACCACCTCAATATTTTGTATAGTAAGTTGAATTAGTTTAGTTTGAAATAAAATTCACATTTCTTTTACCTCTGGTGCATGTAGCTAAATGTGTGGTCTCATTCTATTGGATATACTATAGCATTTGTCACAATATTGGCGAAACTTGGCAGAATTTACTTTATATTTAGGTGAGTTACAATTATTGCATTAACTTTTAATATACTTGAGCAGAAAAAATGATTTTGACTAAGCTTATTAATTAAAAATTATTTTGGATATAATCCAAATTAAATAGCCATCAATGATGAAATTAATGTGCATTGGTGAATTTGTATGAATTATTTTGTCCACCACCAATATTTTTGTAGGCTGAGCAATAAGAAGAAAGCTATTAAGGACCAGCACTTGCTATTGGTTATTATTTTGGCCAGCTCCATACCAGTAGTGTTATTTACAGTATTTAATATTTATACTGGAGTTAGTAACGGATTTATTGCAAGAAATGAGACCAATGTGGAAAAACCAAATAAAGTTGAGGGGGTAAGATTAGAAAGATTATAAAAGTATAGGAAATAGTTGTAATACTTAATACAGGCCCGGAGGAACTGGTCCAATTGGTCTGGTTTTGGCTGGACCATCTTTTGAAATGGGGAATTCTGTAGTTACCTATTGTGTATTCTTAAAATAGTAATTGTTTTGTTTCAGTCTTGTTACATTATATTGTATTAAATCAGGCTTTAATTTCTTATATTATAACAAATTCCTTAATGCTAATTTTGAATTATTATTATTATTATTATATATAATTATATGTCTGTTTAAATTTGATTTGTACATTAATTTAAATATTATTACTATAGATATATAATACTGAAACAAGGCTTTTCTTCTACAACTGTGCTTTTTATACCGATGAAATTGTAGTAATAGTAGCCATAAGTTATGGTTACATATTTATTCTCAAATTAATAGCACTCTGGCTGGCTTTCCAAATTCGCAAAGTGAAGATTACAGGATTAAATGATTCCAGATATATAGCAGCTATTGTGTATATAAACAGTATATTATTTGCTATTAACATTGTAATCTATTTTACTTTGACAAAGTATATTACGTTATTCGTTATGCTGTTTGGAAACATTTCCTGGATATACACTACAGTTATCATAGGATTCATATTTATTCCAAAGGTAATTAAAGTTGTCTACCATTTTGTCATTCCTCCACCATACTTCAACATAAAATAGTTGTTTTACTTTTTAATGTAATATCTATAAAATTAAAATTCTTGAATAAATCGCATGTATTGTTTCTTAAAAGAAACTGTTATTTTCATCCTTGTTTTGAAATGATTAATAACATTTTTTTGGTTCAACAATTATATACGATTTAATGATAATGTTAATACGAGCAACAACACTTAAACCTTGTTACTACATGAATGCAATTAAAAAATAGCAAACTCTAAATAGAAGAAACAGTGTTGCTACTTTGTTACATAATTATTACGAATCAAATTATAACTTTTTTTCCTGCAGATGATATCTCTGTGGAAAGATCCAAAGGGAAATTATATTTTTGGAAGAGATCAGAATAACACACACGCTGTAAATGTTGTATCCAGCATACAGCCAAACGTTAAAGATTTTGAAGAAATTAAAGAACGAATTAACTCTATAGACAAGAGAGTAAACAGTGTGGGTGTAAGGGTATAATTCATGCAATAAATTGTGTTAATTAATTCATGGTAATTTTTTTGCATGAAGACAATAATATGTAGAAGAGAAGTTGATAGCAATTGATCAATACAATTTTCATATTAAAAGTTGTGTGTGTGTAGATATATATATATTATAATTATATATTATATAGCTATTATTGATATTTTAAACATAATTAAGAAATGCAGTATAATTTTTCACTAATTCTAATCAAGTATTTATAGTCTGGAAGGATACTGAAATTCATGAGGGAAACAAAAAGTTACACACATCTACATACATATGTAATAGTTAAATCATAGGCGTATGGAATACTTGCCAGAACCAACAAGATATGTAGGGCAAGGCTGGAAGTAGTGAACATATAATGCACACTCTCTTTTTTTTTCTTTACTATTGCTTGCACCTTACATTTCACATCTACTACAGTTGGCTACCCAATCAAAATTTGACCTTTGTGTTGTCTCAATGAAAGAGAGCACCTATAAGAACATTGTGTCCATCTGACAGACTATAACATTTGGTCCTTTCCAAAAATTCTGGTTGCTTAGTCAGTAACAAATAGAAAACCAGGAACTACTAACAATATTCTTCTAAGAATACTGCAGAGTTTACCAAGTTTTCATCTCTGAGAAGTTTTAATGCAGAATTAAAGAAAGCGTATTAAAATTACCATGTAAAAAAAGCAAGATCATATATGATTTTGAAAAGTCATTCTCGACCTAGTGTAACTTATATTAGGTATGAAATTTGTGGACTGCTCAGGTCCTTTTTTTTTTAATTCACAATGTTTTGATAGATGTTACTCGATCTTCATCAGGTACTAATGTTTGATAACTGAGTGATACACACACACACACATGTTTTCTTGGCACCGATTCAGTACTTTCAATAAACTTATATACAATCTACATATCAATGCAACTACTATCAACACCTCTATTATATACATATATTATATTATATATATATTATATATGCCGTTACTCAGTCTAGTCTTGGTAGCCAAACCTTTGACCTATCCCTATGCTGGGAAATGGTTGGTGGCATTGCCACTTCAAAGGAAGGTTATTAGTCCTACCCGGCCTGGATGCTCCTTATGATGGAACGTAAAAATACCGCACTTTCAAATGCATAGCAAAATACTACTACAAATTTCTTTTGTGCTATGATATAACAAAAGTGCTTTGTATTATTGTTATGACATTTATCATACTGGCATATTTCTAGCTTATAACAGTGAAGGTAGCTTATATCACAATTATATGCACAAGTTATAGCGTACCATAATTGTTACAAATTAGCTTGTATTGGACCTTTTCACAATGATCACGAGAATGCAGCATAGAATAAACCACTTATTACACACATTAGAGTGATATAGCATGATAATATAGCATGATATTTCACTCTAAGGCTTTACTTTCACCACCTCTGGTTGGTGAAAATAAATTAGTCTGCTTGGAAAATATTTTGCCATATCACACTCTGACTCCTGTTTTTTTTTTAAATTTTTATACATTTTTTTGTTTTTTAGTTCTAACTGCACCCCAAAAGAATTTAAAGCGGTAAACAATTCAATATTTTGAACTGATACAGGTAATGATCGATAACCGGAGGATTTCGTTTAGTGAAGTTTAGGACAGGGTCGAACACCAAGCTAATGCAAAATTCGTGAGGGTCAAAGTACAAAATGACATACTACATCCAAACATAATATATATAAACTAGTGGTGTGCTTGAGCACAAATGGCGAGCGAGCCTGATAGTTAGGTAACAGTATTGTTACTATGTTTTAGCTTAGTTCTCATGCAAACATTATAATAGCAGTTATTGGTAACTTTTGTAGTATCAAACATCTGCCATTCTGATAATCTCAATTACCAGTAACTCTTGAACAAGCTCTCAGCTATGATATAAAAAAAATAAACCAGTGTTATTATTTGTAATTTTAACCAACAAATATGGAATTACTACTTACCTCAATTTCCTGAGTATTGATAACTTCTTTAGTATCAAATTTAAGTTACTTTGACTATCTGAATTACCGTTAATTCTTGACAACAAGCTCTCAGCTACAAAAACAAAAGACAATCAATTTTACCACACAAATACAAAATTACTTTCTTACCTCATTTTCTTGAGCAATGGTAACTTTTGTAGTACCAAATTTGAGATATTCTAACTACTTGACAACAAGCTCTTAGCTACATAAAAGAAAGGCCAGAGTTATTTTTGCATATTTAGCTAACAAATATGGAATTAGTACTTACCTCAGCTTCCCTCGAGTAGTAGTAGCTTCCTTAGCATTAATACTACGGCATTCTGACTACCAATGGTTCTTGACAACCAACAATCGGCACTCCCGTATCCCCTGCAACGGAGAAGTTTTAAAATAAAGTCGGGAAAAGGGTCTTCAATGCCATAGTAACCGGTCGAATAAACTTTTTGTTTCTTGAAAAGCGTTTTAACTGCACCCGTAAAAGAATTCAAAACGGTAAACAATTCAATTTCTAGGGTGATACGGTACTGATTGATAAACAGAATATATAATATATACCCGATTTTGCATTATCCACCCCTAATACTGTCTCGCTACGCTCGCTCGCCAACTAGTGGTGTGCTTGAGCACAAACACTATAATAGCCGTTATGACCTTTTATTTCAGCAAACAAATACAAAATCACTCTGTTACCTGATTAATGGTAATTTTTGTTGTATCAAACATCTGCCATTCTGATAATCTCAATTACCAGTAACTCTTGAACAAGCTCTCAGCTACCATAAAACAATAAACCAGTGTTATTGTTTGTAATTTAAGCCAACAAATATGGAATTACTACTTACCTCAATTTCCTGAGTATTGATAACTTCTGTAGTATCAAATTTAAGTTACTTTGACTATCTGAATTACCTCAAATTCTTGACAACAAGCTCTCAGCTACAAAAACAAGACAATCAATTTTAGCACACAAATACAAAATAACTCTCTTACCTCATTTTCTTGAGCAGTGGTAACTTTTGTAGTACCAAATTTGAGCCAATCTGACTATTTGAATTACCAGTCACTGTTGGCAACAAGCTCTTTGCTACAAAAAAGAATGGCCAGAGTTATTTTTGCATAATAAGTATGGAATTACATACTTACCTCAGCTTCTCTCTCGAGTAGTAGCTTCCTTAGAATTAATATTACGGCATTCTGAATACCAATGACTCTTGACAACCAATCGGCACTCCGTATCCCCCTAAAACGGCGAAGTTTTGAAATTAAGTCTGGAAAAGGGTCTTCAATGCAATAGTAACCGGTCGAATCAACTTTTTGTGTCTTGAAAAGCAAGCATTTTCGCAGGAATTTTCTCACACTTCTTAGCTTAAGTATAAAGTACGGCTTGCTTAATGCTGTAGTATCAGAATAAACTGGGGTTAAGCCTAAAAAGCCGTGTTCTTTTAAGTAAAAAGTTCTCCGCGCGCGCGTTTAAAGGGCATACGTACCATCTCTATACACACATATACATACTAGTGGTGTGCTTGAGCACAAATATCGAGCAAGCCTGATAGTTAGGTAACATAAAACTACGGTATTGTTACTATGTTTTAGCTTAGTTCATGCAAGCACTATAATATCAGCAAACAAATACAAAATCACTCTCTTACCTTATTAATGGTAACTTCTGTAGTATCAAACATCTGCCATTCTGATACCAGTAACTCTTGGACAAGCTCTCAGTTACGATAAAAAAAATAAACAAGTGTTATTATTTGTAATTTTAGCCAACAAATATGGAATTTATACTTACCTCATTTCTGAGTATTGATAACTTCTGTAGTATCAAATTTAAGTTACTTTGACTGTGAATTACCTCAGTAACAAGCTCTCAGCTACAAAAACAAAAGACAATCAATGCTAGCACACAAATACAAAATTACTGTCTTACCTCATTTTCTTGAGCAGTAGTAACTTCCGTAGTATCAAAATTAAGCCATTCTGACTATTTGAATTTACCAGTCACCTTTGACAACAAGCTCTTAGCTACAAAAAAAGAAAGGCCAGAGTTATTTTGCATATATAGCTAACCAATATGGAATTACGTACTTACCTCAGCTTCACTGGAATAGTAGTAGCTTCCTTAGCCTTAATATTACGGCATTCTGACTACCAATGGCTCTTGACAACAAACAAGCGGCACTCCATATCCCCCCTAAAACGGCAAAGTTTTGAAATTACGTTTGGAAAAGGGTCTTCAATGCTATAGTAACCGGTCTCAGCAACTTTTTGTGTCTTGAAAAACAAGGGCTTTCGCCGGAATTTTCTCATACTTCGGAGCTTAAGTTTAAAGTAAGGCTTATTTAATGCTGTAGTTTCAGAATAACCTGGGGTTAAGCCTAAAAAGCCGAGTTTTAGGAGAAAAATTTCCACGCGCGCACGTTTAAGAGGCATACGTACCATCCATACACACATATATATACCCGATTTTGCATTATCCACTACCTACTGAACCCTTCCAGAAGCAAGTTTACTTGAAATTGGACTCCTACGGCAAAAAACACGGAAGAAATGAGCCCTCCAATTTCACACCCTACGGAGCGAGCTACAGTTTGCAGTTCAAGGCGCTCGTTTCAGCATTCTACGGACCTTGGAGCTTCTAACGGGAACTGTGCGCCTTGAACAGCTTCTCGCCAAGCGTTTTGCTCCTGACTCCCCTCTTCTTCAGGCCCTCGTCAAAGTCGTCCTTTATAGTAAGGCTGGTTCGGTGGAGAAGCGATAGGCTCTGGTAGTCGAAGCCCTCAGTAGCAGCTTCTTGGCTTGTGTTGGTGTGACACTGGGTTTTCCTAAGGACCTGGTGAGTGCTGCTGCTTTGATAAACAGAGTCTTTTGGGAAAGCCATTTCTTCAGTTGCTGATCTCGCTCACTACGGCAGTTCGGAAGGGCAGCCCGAGTTGTAAGTTCGGGCCTAGCTATGTAGCCATTGAGGGGATCGAAAATGGAGGACTTTGCTGCCCTTGTCCTCTGCCCTTCTAGGATTGCCTCTCTTTAAAATCAGCGGACCAGCATAGTCTAGTCCAACATTCTGGAATGGTGCGGCAGGGCAGACTCTGTCGGCAGGTAATTGGCCTATTTTCTTTCTGAGTACACTGAGTAGCATTCGTTCTACGGCAGTGAACACATTCGAACATAGTCTTTCGTGCGAGTGATCTGAGTGCAGAAATATAAAATTCTTCAGCTGTCAGTGCCATCAAAACTCTTGCACTGGCATGGTGGTATAGATTATGAAGATCTTTCAACAATATGTTGACAAAATGTGAGTTTTTACAGAGAATGATTGGATGCTTGCTTTCTTCTTTGATTTTTGCATTGCACAATCTTCCACCAACTCTAATGATTCTCTCTTTATCCAGGTAAGGAGCAAGTCTGCTAATATGTGACTTTAGTGATACCTGCTGGTTGTGAAAAAGTTGTTGCAATTCTGATCAAAAATGAATCTGCTGATGCTGAATAATTAGCTGGACTTTGGCTAAATTAAGTTCTTGATCTGTTAGTGTGGGAGGTAATTTGGTCTTGTGCTGGACCTTTAGCTTCCGTCGTATTGTATAGGCTCTGAATTTGGTAGGCGAAAGAGGGAAGAAAAGTATTTGATTTCATCTGGTTCCTCCATGACTTGTACAGTAAGTACTGGAGCTGGTTTTGGTGTGTCTTCATCAATTGGTGGATCACCTATGTACACTCCTCTTGAAGCTAAATCTGCTGGATTGATATCGGTTGCAGCATAACGCCTCTTGGATGCTGGTAATAGGTCAGTATAGTAGCAAAAACTCGGTTGAGGACAAACACGGATCCCTTTGGCGGTGGATTTCTTAGCCAACCTAGTACGGCAGTTGAATCACACCATGCAAACAGATTGCTGCTTGGCACAAATGTTAGGTTGCGGAATGGCTAATACCCAAACCAAGATACTCTTTCCCAACCAAGTTGCTGGGCGAGCTGATGCTACTCTCATTAACTGGGGCGTAACTCCCAACCACTGGTGTCACCTTCTGAGTCAGTTCTTTACTGAATAAATAACTAAAATGTTTAATTATGAATTATAAAGAACATATGCCAAAGGCACCGAGAGCACTAAGTGAAATAGGACTGTAGTCCTTACAAGTAAAAGATGAAACCAAAAATAGACAGTTTAAATATGATATAAGTAATATCGGTGATATAAAAACTGTTTGACTACCTTGGATGAGTTCTTTGGCTGTAAAACAAGGGTGAGACAATAGATGACTAAGAATGACAAGCGAGAACTAAAAACTTGAACTATGACAACTGTTTATATGTTAGGGGATATGCGTGATGAATAGTTCGAGGTAATGAAGGGCGATATAAATAGCTCGAAGTCATGAAGAGCGATAATTGACGACGAGAACGCTGACGAAGACATCGACGAGGAAACTGAAGGCAGAAAAGAAATAAAGATAGGGAAAGGAAATAAAGTAAGTGAAATAACATGAAATAAATAAAGTATACAAATCAAAGAAGATTATTTCAGTCATGGCTTCAACATGCCGCCCGCCAAAGGACGACTGTCCTTTTCAGACTCCTCTGACAGAATAAGTGCGAGTTTGGTTATTGGACGCTTGTATATAGAAGTAGAAGTACGAACACTAGCCACACGAACTTTCCCATCTTTTCCAGGATAGACTGAAACGATTCTACCAAGAGGCCAATGATTACGAAATTGATTGTCTTCAAGGATGATAACAATGTCACCAATGGTCAAATTTTGCATAGGACGTTGCCACTTTGACAATCGCTGTAATTGCTGAAGATATTCTTTCGACCATCGTCGCCACCAGTGTTGAGAAATGTTTTGGACTAGCATCCAACGTTTGAGGGGAGAATGAACTTCGGTCAAATCAGCTTCAGGCAAGGCATTTAAGGGCCTCCCAATTAAGAAATGTCCAGGCGTCAGGACATCAATAGCATCGTCTGCATGACTTGAAAGTGACAGAAGAGGACGACTGTTCAAACAGCTTTCTATCTGACACAAAACAGTAGAAAATTCTTCAAAATTAAGAATTTGTTGACCTATGATGCGACGAAGGTGCAATTTAGCTGACTTCACTGCAGCCTCCCATAGTCCTCCAAAATGTGGTGCTCTTTCAGGAGAGAAGTTCCACTTGATTCGATGGTTCAGTAAATATTGGTGAACCGAATCTTTAGTAGGTTTCGAGGACAACTCCTGATAAAATTTCTGGAGATCATTGTGAGCACCTTTGAAATTGGACCCATTATCACTAAATATTTCCTGTGGAAGACCACGTCTAGCAATGAAACGTTTGAACGCTGCAAGAAAAGCCTCCGTAGACAGATCTGACACACATTCCAGATGAGTAGCCTTTGTGCTAAAGCAAACAAATATACACAAATAAGCTTTAATAATAACAGGTTTCCTAGTGTGACCCTTCTTCAATGAGAAAGGCCCAGCAAAGTCTGATCCAGTTATTGTGAATGGAGGACTTGGAATCACTCTGGCCTTAGGAAGTTGACCCATTTGCTGTTTTTGAGCCTTGGCTGTTGAACGCCTGCAAGTGACACATCTCCGGCAAATGTCTCGTACCAGTCGTCTGACTCCTATGATGTGGATTCTTGAACCTACAGAACTGATAAGGAGAGAAGGACCACAATGACACAAAGAAACATGTAAGTTAGAAACTAATAAACCGGTCAGTATATCATTGTTAGGAAGAATGACAGGATGTTTTTGATCGAACGACAGAGATGAATTTGAGAGACGACCGCCTACTCTCAGCAGGTAATCTTTGTCAATGAATGGATTAAGAGATATAAGACGTGAATTTGCTTTGATCGGTTTGTCATGACAGAGTTGCAAAAGCTCATCATGGAAATGACGGTTTTGGGCTAAAGAAAATAAGTGTGCTTCTGAAGAATTCAGCTCTGAAACTGACAATCTTGAATGCATGTTGATTGATTTGTGAAGTCTTTTGAGCTTCAAGTTGGAGATGAATCGGTGAATCCAAGCATTAACTCGTAATAACCGATTATAATTGCTAAACCTTCCTTCAATCCAATGTACAGAATTCAAAGTGACAGTGCAAACAGTTTTGAGCTCTGAAGTACATGCTACAGGAGGTGACATTGGTTGAGAAGGCCAATCAATGGGATCTGAATGAAGCCATTTTGGACCGTTCCACCAGAGATCATGG
>WLWI01004201.1_pt1 | contig 12210 bp, 7 predicted proteins | sample 6701501 | NCBI WGS metagenome assembly WLWI01 (sample SAMN12718690, study PRJNA515312) | sponge metagenome | isolation source: marine sponge | host: Mycale hentscheli | place: New Zealand: South Island, Marlborough, Capsize Point | collected 2014-11-01
AATATGGAATTACGTACTTACCTCAGCATCCCTGGAGTAGTAGTAGCTTCCTTAGCATTAATACTTTATGTGCTTACATACGCTTTTCAGAAGTAGTGATAGCTCTCTTAGTACTGACTACAGGTGGATCTTGACAACTAACAAGCCGCACTTAGCCGGAAAAAAGGCGAAGTTTTGAATTTAAATATGGTAAAGGATCTTCAATGCCATAGTAACAGGTCGAATCAACTTTTTGTTTCTTGAAAAGCAAGCATTTTCGCATGAATTTTCTCACACTTTGGAGCTTAAGTATAAAGTAAAGCTTGCTTAATGCTGTAGTTTCAGAATAAACTGGGGTCAAGCCTAAAAAGCCGTGTTTTTTTAAGAAAAAAAGTTCCCTGCGCGCGCGTTTAAAGGGCATACGTACAATCCATACATACATACATATATACATATATACATATAACATATACCCGATTTTACATTATCCACCCCTAATACTGTCTCGCTCGCTACGCTCGCTCGCCAACAAACATCCCCGATTTTCGATTGTGTTACCCCTGTAAGTGTCTCGCCCGCTACGCTCGCTCGCCAATGAAATTGTTCTCAAACCCATTCTTTGGTTTATGAATTGATAGACAAGTTTCTGGATATTTTTGTTAGTTTCTCAGTGCAGGTACAAAAAAGTATTATATGTAAATATTAATCGGTATGTGTCACATTTTTCTTCAATATGACAATCCTGCTGATGATCATTTCCTGCTTTGAGTGTTTTCTTTGAAGTAGTAGTTGTAGTAGTTTTGTTTCCTTTATGTGTTTGGTGCTAGGTAATTAAATCAGAAGATACGCCTACACCGCGGGCGGAGTAGTATTATTATGTTGAGAATTGAAACTCCTGAACTTCCCCCATTCTTTTAGATATAGGCAACTTCTTGAGGTTATCAAACAACCAGGAGGCATGGTCCAGGAAATTGTTTTGTGATTATTATTTTTATGAAATAATGTTGTCTTGAACTGAGCGTATCACTACTAATTACCCCCTATAGAGTCTCACTCGCTCTACTTGTTTGCCTAGTGCTGTTGATGCTAATGTGTAAAATTTACAAGTAGAGCTGGAACGAATATCTGGATATTTGTCCAGTAGGTATTCGAATATAATTCTAATTAATAGAATATCCGTGGTTGGCAACTCCACATGTAAACTTAGTTGAGTGTTCTCCCCCCACCCCCAGATCTTCTGGTCAGGATAGTTTTCAATATTCGTTCCAGCATTAGTTATAAGTGATGGTATTATAAGTGATGGTATTATAAGTGATGGTATTGTGTAGTTGGAAATGTATGATGGAACATGTAGGTTAACATGTGTGGATCTCATGTGATGGACATGTAGGGATGGCATGTGATGGTAACATTAGAATCCTATGTGATGGAGCATGTAAGAATAGATAGTGATGGTAATATGTGTAGGTTTGTGCAGAAAGCAGCAAAGAAAGCTTGAGAATGCTATAGAAGAGGCTCGAAGCCATGGTAAGTTCTTTGTGTGTGTGTGTTGTTGTTGTTGTTGTTGTTTGTTGGGCTAGTGAAGTGAGTGAAACTCTTTAGGTTAACACTGGAATTTTTCTATATAGGATAATGTATTGGTATGTGGTTCTCTTTGTTTGACAGGTGAGAGTGAATGTGTGATCTGTTCCCTTTAAATTTCTCAAACCACTTTTATGCAGATTGTAGATTATGGGAGCAACTCAGCTTTTGTTCTGCTTTTCATATCATAGCAACTGACTTCTTTACATATACACTGGCTACTCTTAACTTTGAGAATACTGATTGAACCAATAGCTGCACAGATAAATGGCAACTTCCCTCCTCAGAGCTATCAAATCAACAAGTGGAATCTAGCTACTTGCTAAAAACTACTCGAAATCTCTCTATAAAGCTCAAAGGGTAGGTCAGATAGCTAAAAACAACAACAAACAAACAAACAAAACAACAACAACAACTAAACCCAAGACTGGTTGTAGTATTTAACTAATACACCCTCAGCAATTCACCGAGATTTATTTTTTTTCTAGGCTACCTGCCTTTCACAGTCCAGCGTATGATTCCGGAAGAGGCCAAGAGGACTCCACCTTGGAACAAAGTAGATTTGCTGGAGTGAGCTGTTTCATTCTTAACTTGTGTTATATCAGTCAATGTTCTCCTTCAATTAATAAATTATTTTTATCATTCTTTCATTGGGTAAATCTCTTGGGGAATCAAATGGGTAAAATTATGTAAAAAAAGAAAAAAAAAGAAAAAGAAAAAAAGGTGATGTAAAAGGTAAGGGGTCATCAGAGTTAAGGGTTTGCTAAGTAACCTCTCTCCAAGTGAGGTGACTTTGGTATGTGGCAATGGTGCCAGCTTGTGTTGGGTTCATGACCTTTGAATGATGTGGTCACGTCCTCTCTGGGTACAGATTGTCCTCTGATAGAAGCCATGACAAGATAGCCAACTCAGCATTCCCTACCCAATTAATCAAGTATACCACACATCAGTACTTGCCTAGAATTGAGGTCGCTGCTTTCTGTAGAATCAGATTTTATTTGGTTAGTCAAAGCTAATGTTTTTACTTGTGCAACTAATTTGTGGTGTCATCAATTTTAGTAAATTTAAAAAGGAGCTAAACAAAATATAAGATCTTTTACAAGTGACATACAACATAGATACAGATGGTGGTGCATAGAGCTGGTAATTGTGCAAGTATTGTCTGGGAAGATAGTCCATAAAAATATTGATCAGTTGAGTGAGAGTGATTTTGATATAGACCTCACCAGTTCTCTGGCATGCCTCCAACTATAAGCTGCAGAGAAGAGAAGTCACTCACGAATGGTACTAACTATAAACAGTATAACCAATGCCTACCTTTCAGTAGAGCTCTGATTTCATCTGTAAAATGACCGCTGTTGATCCATTCTTGATGGTCCTTTACATAGTCAAAAGCACATTTACCTTGAGCGTCTTTCAAGTGATAATCAGCCCCTAGTATACATCGATACAGCATGCATTCTTAAAATTAAACTTATGGGTATGTCTCCCTTGATTAGAGATGGTTCTCAGACCTTTACAGGCAAATACCATAGACTACTCGGGTTGTTAATCATCCCCTCTTTGATAAGCGCTGTTTTTTTTTGTTAAGCACCAGTTTTCTTCCCGGTTTTTAGCATTTTTTTAAATTAAGCGCTCCAGGCATCTTATCTATTGCTGGTTGGCGACCAGCTTCATTTTATAGGTTTCCGCTCGCTGTTAAGTGCCCTTTTTTTTTATTAAGTGCCCATTTGCTTACCATTTTGAGTTATAAACGAGGACGCTTAACTACACGAGTTTACGGTATTCAATTATTTACCCTTTTCTAGCAGGAATTTGGCAGTGAAGAGATTGCTGGACTTGCATGCCAAGAACAGAGGTGTTTCACATGCGTAGTTCAAAGGGTTCCTGTCTGCTCCGGCATCTAGCAACATGCTAGTCAATTCTGGCAGGTCAGTCATGCTGGCAGTGAGGTGAAGTGGTCTACAAATACGGGCATAGCTTAACACATGTACCAGTGTGTGTGTGTGTGTGTGTGTGTGTGTGTGTGTGTGTGACCTCTGTTTATACAGTGGCAGGGATAAATAAGGGGGGAGCAAAGCTCTTGGGGGGTGCTGTAATTTTGTAGTTTGACATTTAATCAAAACTTAATCATGAACTATTCTCAGGTCTTAAAAATATGTAGAACTTCAGCAATGCAAGGGGGGCGAGAATTACTCAAGTGGGGCAAATGTCCCCCACGCCCACCTTAAATACAGCCCTGGTGATTGAGGGATATGGCTCCCTATTTCAGGAAGAATATAACTTGCTCTAGTCATTGCTCTGTATCAATCAGAATATACATTGGTGCAGCCGTACAGGGTTAAGCTTTAGTAAATATACTACTTTAATTTACAAAATATCTTAATATACAAGAATACTATTGTGAGAACACTGTTGTTAATTAGTGTAAGCTTACCGGGTTTTCTTGGAATAAGTAGCATTAGGAGATGCTCCTTGTTCCAGCAGGAACTTCACTGTATTGATAGGATTGCCACTAAAAAGGAAATTGGGTGCATAACTGTATAAAGAACTCATATAGGATAGGTAAAGGGATAGCAAATAAACTATGTTGAAGTCCAGCTTGAAAGCTGTAGTAAAGAGTAGCTCTTATACCAGTGATTTGGTAATTGGAAACGAGAGAGAATAGTTAATTTAAAAAATTTTTTTTTTTTATCTTAATAGGCAAACAACAAATGAATCTAGAGTAAAGGGTTCAGAAAAGTATAGTTTATTGTTATCACAGAAAATTGGTTATAACAAATAAACTGTTGTCTGCCACAACTACCTATGTACACCAGTCATTCTGTCATTCACCACTTCCATCAGATGCACTTGTTTCTGCACTCAGTTCACCTGTGCATTTGTGGCATTTCTAGATGCATCCCAGTTTCCACAACCCTGACCATTGTGACCTTTGTCCTCTGAACATGCTTGACCACCTTCCAGTATATGCCAGCTGAAAAAAAGCTTTAATTTTGTTATTTAAATTCAGGGTAACTGATTATAATGAGCCAAATGTAATTTGGGAAGAGGGAAGCTGTACAATCCCAAACACTAGATAGAACCTTGATTTGGTGAAGAATTAATCAATACTCAATGAAACCATCTTAATAATAAAGCTCATCTATTAACAGCTACACATTCAATATAATATGCAATGCATTTAGTCATATCTGTAGTCTTAGTTTGAGTTGCAGTTCCACACACTCAACCAAAACCCCACTGAAGAGCATCTTCAGTGATTAAGCACTGCCCTTTATCTCCTTCCTACTCTTCTTCTCGCTCCAGTGCATTGCATAACCTCAGCACCTCCCCCCCCCCCACCTCCCCGAGCTGATCTCACCATTTAGAGAGTTCCCCTTGCAGTATGAGTGACATCAGCCGGTCCGATTCTGTCACCTTCATACTAAATCCCGCTGACCTTAGCCTGTAGAACACAGTGGAGAAGACATACATGTGCACCTCTTTGACCAAGTGGTGGTGTAGCTACAGCCAGTGGCGGCCATCTTACCATGTAGCAGTGTCCAAATGGCCTCTATGTACAGCTAGTCTTAATACTGTACCGGGGTCACTCTAAAATACAACAACAAAAACAAACAAACAAAACAAACAAACAAAAAAACAACAAAACACACATATTGCAATATGCTGATGTCAAATACAACATTGTATGTTACTATACACACATGTGTCTATTTACACATAGTTATGTAATAAACCAACAAGTTTGGCTTCATTATTAAATTACACACTAATTAAAATATTATAGTAAACTGACATCCTGCTTGTCTTCCTCCCGGAGGAAGTCTAGTGTTCCAGTTATGTCTAGCTCCAGTAGTAACTGGACCATAGTGAGATGTCCATTAGCTACTGCACAGTGGAAGGGCAGCCAGTTCTGTTCACACACACACACACACACACACATACACACACACACACACACACACACACACAAATGGCTGGTTGGAGTCACAATAGACTGGTTGGTACCTTGTGATTGGGGATATCCAATAGAGCATGATGTTTGACCTATATAAATGTTAAATAAAGGCAATACAGAATTGGTGGATGCATAATACATTTAAAACACACGAACACACATATACTCATTCACCTCTTTTTTTTTTATCTTGTCATTCAAAAGCTTAATGAAATAATAATAAAGACATTGATGTATACCCTCACCAGTAAGCGTATGACGTCCATAATGGCTGGCTCAGGCTTCCTGCTACATGCAACATGTAGAGGCGTGTCCCCGTGCTTGTCACATGCATTCACACTGGCATCGTGGTCCAGCAAGTACTGCATGGCAAGACATGAGCAGATTACATGACAGATGTGCTCCATGCAGGACACATGTACTTACCTGGACAATGATGGGGTCTGTAGCAAAGTGAAGTGGAGCGGCATTGTCAGCATTGGGGAGGTCAGGGTCCACATGCTCATTGAAGAATACCTATGTATTGATAAGGAATTTTTACTTTGCTTATTGCTGCAACTATGAAAACGGTAATTTGTTGATTTTGAGTGCACTAATTTTGCAGGTGACTTTGACCAGCTTAGTACATGAATGCACCCAAACATACTTGACATCCTCTGCCCCAACCTCCACACACACACACACACACACACACACACACACACACACAGAGCGTTGTAGTTAGCACAGCTGAGTATGAATTATAATAAAATATAAACCTTTTCAGCATTACAACCTCAAAAATAGCAATCAAAAGATTTGCTAGTTCTGAAAAGTTGCATCAATATAGTCCGTGTATGTAATTGCAGGACTCCTAGTCATCTATTTTTCATTTGTTTCATCACTACTTAGCCACATCCATCCTTACCTCAAGTCCATATTTAGACCCCAGGGAAGCTGCTACGTGAAATAGGGTGTTACCTTTCACACATCTATTATGAGATATTGCATGTACCCTATAAAACACTAACATCATTCACCCATCGTTACCTGGACTTCAAGTCTACCAGCATATCAGTCTTCAAGACATGGTGCTCCAAAGTTTTCTCAACAAATTGGACATTTCTTTTGTTCACTTCAGTAGTCAGGCACTGGTGCTTCTCATATTTCTCTAAATAGTGATATCATTGAAGGCTAACCTTTCAGCAAGTCATGTTACTTTGTTCCCTTCCACTCCCCACTTCCACACACACATTCCTCCCTCCCACACACTCACCCCTTTCACACATATACACATACTCACCAAATGCTACGATACATGTGCTCTAACCTTGGAGATAATCTCTGAGATCGGTGTTCCTTGTGATCTCCAATGCCACCTTGCTGTTCCTATTTTTGATGGTAATGTCTGCACCCCATTCCAGCAGTAACTGAACACACACAAAAAAATGCAAATTTTCTTGCTGCCGCTAGGCGGTCACACGCACCTGGCAGAGCCAGGATGCCTATGCACTAAGCAGGCACTGTGAGCCGTGCAAGCAAAGCTCCTGGAGCCGGGCTAGGAACTCACAGGAGAACAGGCCTTTCCTCACAGCAAGTGGTGTGGGCACCCAAAGTCCCACCTGGACCATTGCTGTTTCATGAGAAAAGGCCTTGAATTTGCACCCCAGCAAATGCCAGGTACCCAATCACAGCTGGGTGGACTGGTGGGGCTGGTGGGAGGCAGATGGAAAATCAGATGGAAAAATTGCCTGAGTTGGGCTTGAACTCAGGACTGCGGGCCCTGAGCCCAGGACACAACCACTGCACCACACAGCCACATGAGCGGTAAGCACAGAGGCAGCAATAAGCAACTCGCCACAATGAATGCTTTCCAGGCTGTACACATTGTCCTACCAGTGTTGGAATATGGTGGTTGTGTTTGGGATCCTTATCACAGCAGCTATGTTAATAAGCTGGAGTGAACTCAGGAATTTGCCGCCTAAATTATTGCATCCTTGGTGCAGCAGCTATAGTGGGCCCCCATGAAAATTTGGATATATGCTAAACTTTGCATCTGCATAAGCTTATTGAATCAGCCTGACCAAAGTGACTGTAAAGCATTCTCAGTAGCTACTTTGCCCTGGCACATGTTTTGCTATTATGGATTGACCATGAGAGGTGTGAGGAGAAGTGAAAGAAGTGTATTGAATGGTTTTCACTTGGTCATATTCCCCAGTTTGACCACAAATATAGATGGCTTGGCTTCTTCTTTCTACTTATGAGCATAGATTTGGTTTTGGTGGTATTGAGCCTGAGGTATCTTGATGCAGTCCAACCCGTATTATCTACACACTTAGTTTTGTGACATAATATATAGGTCTAAAGTAGTTGGCTTTGTGTTGATAAAATCCAGCCAGTAAAAACTAGCTGGCAAACTAGACTATGTAGGTTTACATTTTATGATATAGGTCCTTTCTTTCAATTTTATTGATTAGTTAATGGAACTCATTAAAATGTGTCACTAGTTTGTGTGGCCTCAGTGCCACTGTGGTCTAGTCAGTATGTTGTGAAATGTTGCCAATAGTTCCCGTGTTATACAAACTGCTAGCCAACTTCACTGTTCACTAGTCTCGTTAGCCTGCCGTTCTTGGTGAACACCTGGTAACTCTCGCCAGTATTCTGTGGAATTCATTTAATTTCTTTTTTGACGTTGTCGCCCTGTTCGATATCTACTGTACTTATCACAAAATAAAAGTGCAGCAAGTGTTGAGTTCAGTAAATGCGGTCAACGTGTAAGAGTGACATTTACATAACTGTGATTGCTTAATTGGTTGTCCCAACATTCCCAGACAATTTCACAAAAATCTGGCAAAAGTTACCAGATGTTCTCCTTCCGGTGTGCTCCTTTATGCACGGAGAATGCCTGCTTAACGAGAACTAACTATTCACAGAGTTTCCAGTATCCTCCATCACATTGTGTACTCCTCATGGTTTAGTAAGGCTTCTTAAGTGATCTATTTATTGGTGCAAATACATCATGCATGGACTGTAGACTTAAATTATTGTGACTGGTTATTGCGATAATTCAGTTTTTACAGGCGTTGCGTATGATGTATGTACACAATTGATGTTGTCGTGATTGTTAATTGGTGAGTGGCTAACAAATAGGGTCTAGTGTGTTGCGTCATTTGCTTGTTCTGATAAAACTAAATGCTAGCAAAAAAATGCTTTACTAAATTAAGGCATTCTTTCCATACTGATTTCACCAGCTTTGTTGTGGTCATTATCGATGTAACTCAGATTATAGCAATTGAAAGTGACCATCATACTGACAGATAAGAACAGCAAATTATGTAAATTAGAGCCTCAATAATTATAATGTAAAGCAATTCGCTTGATTTTTTTTTTTTTTTTTTTTTTTTTTACCATTCTATTGCTTCATTTAGGACAGACTTACAGAATATTAGTTAAAATGGCTATAATCCTGTGATCTGCCTGCCTGTCTCTCATAATGGCTCTGGAGGAAGAAGAGGTGTTTGATATGCGTGATAGCTTCTTGAAACTCGATCTTTTTCTGTTTGATAAAATGAGTTGTGTGGAGCTGTACAGAGAAGATTTCTCGTAATATGAATTAGTGATGACATCACCTACCAGGGTGTCATTCAGGATTTTTTGCTGGTGGTGGGAAATACTACTGTACTTAGCCACACCCATTTTTGAAACCCTTACTACTTTGATGCACATAGCTATGTAAAAGTGTGTATACTTCACAGGGATCAGTGTTTGGTCAAATATTCTTGGGGGGAGGGGGGTTCTCAGGTGCTGACCTACCTCTGTATGAAACCCTGCCTACGATCCACTGAACCAGGGGAGGATTTAGGGGGAGCTTGACTATGGTGTCTTACGAGCCCCCCTTTTTCAGGAAGAGCCCTCACTTTTTTAGCTAGTCTATTTCTTACCGATAGAAGTATAATACCGACATTTTGTGTGGGTTTGTTTTTCAACCTCCAATAATCATGATCATCCAACGAGCGCACCCCTACTTATGGATATGGTGAGTCAGGAGTTTGCTATTCGCCGTCATATTAGAAGACCGAGCTCTTAGTATGCCAAAGCTGAGCAAGTATAACATTAATTTCTGACAGATATTGTATTTAGTGGTTATTCAATTTTTTTCACGGTTGAAATATAGTTATGTAATAACTACTTTCAATATTAGCTAGAATGTCTTTGTAGATTCATTTATTTCTCATGAAATCAGTATTCATTTTTTTCATGATTAACTGACCTATTCACTCATTTTTACAAAAATATCTTTGTAAACTAGTTTTGTTAATTTTTCCTTCCTGATTGTAGCTGTTCATTATGTCAGTTTTAGACAGTTAGATTATCATGCTAATTATGGTGTGAATGAATGTTACAATTATAATCTTGTAGGAAATACAATGTATACAACATTTTCCATTAGTAGCTCTTGCTATGTCACCCCTTCTTGAAAAGAGCCCCACAATAAAAAAAATCCTAGATCTGCTTCTGACCGAACTGAGGATGTTTCTTAAAGTAACAATTTACTAATATTTAGTACGGTTGCTGAAGTTGTGATGCAATTAAAAAAAGAAATGTTTGATGGAGAATGCTTTATAACCTAGCCATTCAAAGAAGCAATATAGTGAATTCAGCACTTTATTGGATAGAAAGGAAAGTATTTTCAACAAAGAATCTACTAATGGTATGATGTGAATATGAATTGTTACTATAATTATTATGCCGTCAAAATTCATTCTCATGTACATAGAAACATGGATCAAGCACTTACTTACTTAGGGTTATAAGCACTTTAACACTTTCTTTTAAGTGCTTAAAGATGCTGCTTCAAATAGCATTAGTGCTTGTCCTTTGAGTACTAGAATGCTTTTTAACTGCTTGAGCACAATTAGTTCATAAGTTCCACGGCAAGCTTGACTTAGATACACATTTTATCTGATTGTGCATTTGAGATTAGTTAAGATGCTTTTAAAGTGTGCACTGCTGCTGAACTAAAGGTATTGATACTATCCTTCTCAGCACCTAACCTCTGAATAATGTTTATTCACTGCAACAATAAGTACATTGAGTTTCACTGAATTATTCATTCTAATCACTTTCACTACAAAAATAAAATATAGAATGTGAGTGTTTTTTGTTTTGTTTTTTTGTGCTTTAAGCTCTTTTAAACTCTTGAAGTTGTGCTTCAAGCATTATGTCAGTTATAGCATTAATGTTTGAGCTTAAGCACTTTCACAAACACTTGCAGATGTGCTTAAAACACATGACCATAGTGCTTGTCCCATGTTTGATACATAGGTATCTTTTTTTTTTTTTGGAGAAGAAGCTCAAGATGGTGGAGGACCCAGAAGGGAGCTTTTTTGTTTACTATTGTAAGCTGAAATAGTATAGTGGCATCCAATAGTGAGTAGGTGTATGTGGTACTGAAAAAATTACTTAACCTGCGATTACAAACTACTGCATACAATAGTTCATGTATAAGTTTTATTAAACATTTGCTTTATTGAATCTGGTGATCCTTTGGCAACCGTTTATTGAATAATAGAGTTTAGGTGAACATTTCAAGCTTTCCATGCATTAGCTCTGGACTACCTATTCTGAGGGATATGGTGTGATGTACTACATTGAAGTTGAAGTTGTTTTTTATTGGTCAACTAAGTCTGTATTCCCTACAAAGGGTGTGATTAACTTGAGAAACCTTATGGTGTACGACACCCAATTAATACCTATTCCTTTATACAGATCATTTGCAAGATTCAATAGCAATTAATGTGCATTGCCACCCATAATTCCACACAGTTTCATGCTGCCAGTGGTCATATCAATGTGTTTCCACATATTCTATCAGCAGTTTATATCTGCACAGTGGCTAAAATAATACATTGAGCTACTTTTGGGGAGGTGTAGTGAACCAAGTGATAATGATTCATCAACACTTTTTTCATTGGCTAAACTAATCAAATAATCATGAACTGGATATCTTACAACAATTACACGAGAGGGTTAAAAAACATTAGGTAATATAGACTGCACAAACGATTATGTGACATCATTATATAACATTCTAGAGACTTTATAATATTTTATTTAAATCCTAAATCTGCTCAAGTTTTGTATTTCATTAAACAAACATTTAGCTTACTACTAAAAGTTGAAGTAAAACTCCTTTAAAACATTGAATACATTTTTTTTAAACATCACACCATTTGTTATATTGGACTATTTGACCCTAAATGATACCAAAGGACAGCCTATCAAAATTTAATATGAGACATTTTCCCTACTAGCTTAACTTCCTGTGCTTAAATAGTTCATCTAGCCATTAGCATTATTGTCACAATAATGTATAAAGGGAAGTGACAGGGAGGGACCCAAATATATTATTTAGGTCAAAACTTGCGAAAATTTTAAAATATTAATGATTTATTGTATATGATTTGAATAATTAATTTATGAGTGAAGAGCATAAGTTAGCATGAAGTTGACATATAAACTGTATTACCTGTATTGTTATATTCGTCCTTATTGGGAGGGGAGGGCCCTGGCTCCCTTGCCCCCCCCCCCCCCCCCCCCCCCCCCCCCCCCCCCCCCCCCCCCCCCCCCCCCCCCCCCCCCTCCCCTCTTCTCTTTCTTTTTTTTTTCATTTTTTTTTTTTTTTTTTTTTTTTCTCCACATGGTGCCAC
>WLWI01004202.1_pt1 | contig 12210 bp, 7 predicted proteins | sample 6701501 | NCBI WGS metagenome assembly WLWI01 (sample SAMN12718690, study PRJNA515312) | sponge metagenome | isolation source: marine sponge | host: Mycale hentscheli | place: New Zealand: South Island, Marlborough, Capsize Point | collected 2014-11-01
GAAGAAACAGATGTAGCTTTGTGGTTCTTTCATCACTACACTGGAATTATTTATTATTTTCCAAATGTACCAGAATTGAAAGATTTTGTTATAACAGACACACAGCTTGTGTTTGACAGCATTTCACATCTTATTTTTGAAACTGGTGTAGATCTAAGTCCGAATGCTGGTGAAAAACTGAGAAAAGTAGGTCAGATATCATTTGCTGACATCAAAAATGTTTCTGCAGACGTTTTCCCTCCTGAAAAATTGGAATCTTTGTTACGGCATGTCCACGTTATCGCTCCACTTCGGAAATCACTAACGGAAGAGAAGTTTGTCGATAGAGATGCAGCGCAACTATACTTCATGCCCTGTGTACTGCAAAATTTGTCAGAAGAAGAACTTGATGCTGAAATTGAGAGAATACAAAACGATGCCAAAGTGTTCATACTGAAAGTGTATTTCATTTCTGGATTTGTGCCTATTGGAGTATTTCCATCTTTAATAGCAAGCCTTGTAGGCCAGGCATCCAAAGAGGTAATTAATATTCATGTGATAACATTTTTATTATGTAATATTAATATTGTTTTTTAAAACATCCCTACTTTAGAGTCAGATGTATCCTTTTGAGCTCTTGGATGAAGAGAATGTAAGAAAAAACTTCATTCCATTCATTTATGGAAAAGATGGAAACAAAGTATTCTTTGTAGCAAGACCCAACTTCTTTCAAATTATCCTGGCTAGACCAAAAAGATGGAAGATACCAGCCTCTCAAGTTTGCAATGAAGTCAGAATACTAGTTGAAGACACTCTGGATAATGTCACAGAGAACGCAGACACTGTTCTAAACACTTACAATCTAAAGACTGTCAGTCGTCGATATCAATTAGCATTCGATTGTCTGATTCATCCTGAGGAAGATCACTTGTGTGTGGTGAAGAAAGGAGATTATGATCCCAGCATCATGTGGTGTATCAACTCCAAAGGACTCAAGACAAGAGTTGAAATGGCAGAAGGACACAAAGTGTGGTTTGGAGAGGTAAAATATTCATAATTGTGGGTCAAAGCTGTGAATACTATACTGAGCTTATATACCCATTACAGATATAATTAATGTGGTTTTAAAACTACATACTATGTCAAAGCAATAGCATATCTAGAATGTATATTAATTTAATTACCACCTTAAAATATTTATATGATTGAAATACAACAATTAAAGTTAAGCTATATACAACCAGTGTATTTAATAAAACTGCTATACAAATAATGCATTGACAGTAGCAAAAAAAATATAAACGATTTCATAGTTCTTATAAATACGCACTTACCGAGTAAATATACTTCTTGTAATTTTAACAAATAATCACATACTTGGTTGTTAAGTTGTTGTCTGGTATATTTAGGAAAGTGTTTGTTATCCTGATTTCAATGAAGTGGAATTAACAGGTAAGAACGAGGAAGTAGGTTCAGATCAACAGTGTTGTATAAATAGATCCAACTAGAATATTTGTGATTAAATTCTAAAGAACTGAGGCTCCTTCTTTGTACCATTTCTCAGTAAGTATCATAAGCCATTTAATGTTATTCAGTAAATCAACTAACTGGGCTTAATATTATAAGAAAAGAATAATTTCAGCTTTTAGATGTATGGTCTCTCTTTCACAGGCTTTTTTTTTAACAATACAGAATTAAAAATATTTGGTTGCCACCGAGAATCGAACCCAGGACCACTTGCTTAATGCACAAGCGCTCCACCACTGAGCTATGACAACCAGCCGGCACACAAACACTCCAATTCTGTATTTATGCAGTGGTAGAGCAAGCACTTGTGCGTTAAGCTTGTGGTCCTGAGTTCGATTCTCAGTGGCGACCAAATATTTTTAATTCTGTATTGTTTAAAAAACAGCCTGTGAAATAAGAGAGAATACATCTAATGAGTAAAAGAAGGCTGATAAAGAAAGTATGAAATTTCTGCTTTGCAGCTTCTTTGTTTCTCTAGTACAATACAATCTATTTTGCTTTATTAAGATGATATTATGAGCCTAGCTGTTACATACTGAAATTTTAAAATATTTTAGGATGCTATCTAAAATTGTTAAAACTTCTAAATTGTTTAGAAATTGTCATCTAACCAAATTGTCTTGTTTAGTTGCAGTTATGTTTTTTCTGATCGTAAATATTTTTTTCTTTTTTATTCAAGTCTTAGTTTGTGTACACTATTACTCAGTCAAGGATCTTGTGCAAGAACAAAATGGTGTCATTTTGTGGATAACTGTTTGTTTCTGTACCATTTTTCAGGAAAACTCTCTAAAAAATGTGAAGTATTGACCAAACATCCTGCGAAACCCACAAATACATTGTATTTGGATCGTAAGTAAATAGTAATCGTGCTTCAATTAGAAAGTTGTTACTGTGAAAATATTATTAATAACAATAGCAACACTCTATACAGTAACCTTCAGTCATAAAAATAATTCAAAATAGCCAGATTAAATGCATTTGCCAGTATTGATTTAATGAAAAATCTAAAACTTAACAGGACTGTAGAAACAATGATATAATGAAACATGCAATATATGATACTTCATTATAACTTGACAATTAAATTGTAGGTCATCAAGAGGTTTGTCGTGAGCCACAGAATGAGAAGATTATGTTAAGCAGAATCGATTCTAAAGTATTGGGTAAGTAAAAATTATAAATCATAAGACTTTATGTTTTACTAATAGACAGAATTTGAATGTAGTATTGAATTTTTACTGCAACTTCTAATTGGCAAGCAAGCGAAGCGAGCGAGACACTCTCAAGGGTAACACAATTGAAAATTGGTGATATTTGTTTGTGTAAATATATGTGTGGGTTTACGTATGTCATTTTGTACTTTGACCCTAGCATTTCTGTGTTTGCTTTGTGGTCTACCCCTTCCCCTCTGCTACACAGAATCTTTTCGTTTATCGATCCATATCATTCAAGGAAATTTAATTGTTTGCTCCTTCGTATTAGGTTGTTTGTGAATGTCACAAGACACACTTAGGTCTTTAAAAACTTACTGTTATACTCAACACTGTGCAGTAATGCTTTAGAACTTCTTTTTTCTTTTCTTTTTCAAGTCTCAAAATGTTATGGCAAGTGGTAACTATGGTATTGAAACCTTTTACCAGACATAATTTTAAAAACTCGGTCAATTTTAGTAGCAGTGAGTGCTTGTTGTCAAAAGATACTGGTAATTCATATAGTCAGAATGACATATATTAGAGACTATAGAAAATACCAGTACTTGGGAAATTGAGGTAAGAAAGCGGTTCTGTATTTGTTAGCTAAAGTATAATATAACAGCTACATACTTAACTATACTTTTAGAAATAATAGATTCTTTTGAATTGTTTCATTTGTGCACTGGCTAGCTCGCCCTTTGTGCTCAAGCACATCACTGGTTAGTTCATGTTTAACATTGATTAAAATATTTATTAGTATTAGCAGACACTCTACACTGCAGTCTATAGCTTGTAAAATGAAGTATACAGTCATTTCAGCAAAAAAAATTATAATTTTAAGCACTAAATACAATCTCTTACTGCATACTTTAAATACTCAATTGCCTGTGAGTAAAAACAGGTAATATCCAATCCTTATAGTTGTCCAATTTTTTTTTGTTTATAGACATCTATAATTTGGGGTCCATTTATAGGAAGTTAAAACTTCCACTGTCTCCAATCTGGCAGGAATTTGCTCTACAGTTGGGTTTAGACTACGATGCCACAGAAGCCATCAGAAGAGACTCTCCAACTAGTTCTTCGCAATGTCTGCAAAATGCCCTCGCTTCGTGGCTGCATCTGGATTATGACTATCAGAATAATGGAAAGCCCAGCTGGAGAAGAATAGCTGAAGTAGTGTCATGGCTTGGTAAGAGGAACCTTTTTCAAGACATTGCCAAGAACCACACTGGTAAATAAGCATCATATGAAATATTATGCTAGATATTATATATATAAAGGTTTAACTAATTTAATTTCAGCATTTTTCAATTTTATCAAAGTTTCAGACCAATTTTAGTGTGAGCATTTTTTTAATTTATTTGTAACTAGCAAGTACCCCGCCACACAGTGGTACCTGACCTAGCTACTAACTTAAGTAAATTAGTTGTTCATGTCTCCATGATTTGTACAACATGTAGTGGTTATCTAACCATCATCTAAACAATGTATTAATCAGCATACCTGTGTGGTTAGCTATAACTGGTCAAACCTGTTTTGTCAGTCAGTCTTTTCTCTCACTTTTTGTAGTTCACTCAGTTCTTGATTCTAGTTTTGTCTATGTTGTTTGACTATTGCGAATAACTATATAGCTATATATGGTTATATAAAGTATCTTTGAAGTTGTCAGAGATTAACATTTGCTAGCCATTGACCTGAAATTGACACTCAGGAAACATCTCTCTTGAAGACGAGCAAGTCTATTTTGCATTGGCAGGAAAGAGCTCTACATTAGTAGTACAGTTTTAAGTTAGTTTTATCCATGATTTTCTCCTGCTCTTTTTTTTTCCTCAGCCATCCTTTTCAAGTCATGGATTCCCTTCTCCTCCTCTGTCTACCCCTCCTGCTCCCCAGTATCTGTCCTTTCTGTGTATTTTCTTTCACACCTTCATTGGAGTAATTACATCAGTCAGCTTTATCCCTTCTGCTTCTATTTTTAGTGACCCTTGCATTCTCCTGCTTCTTTGCCTCTCTTATAGCTACCTATTATGTTTAGCTACTGTAGCTAGATGAACACTTTTTCCCCAACTCAGTTAAACGAGTGTTCAATTTTATAGGATAAATTGGGTTAATAAGGCACTTCAAGATACTCCAAGCTGTTAGGCTCTGTTGTAAAGGTTTATGTGTGCATTCTACACTCCATAGTTGCTGGTTCGAATCCTCTGAAAACCCTTTACTTTTGTTCCCTTGTTTTTCCCTCCTTTGTCAAGCATTGTTACATCAGGTATTGACGATGCTTTACCAACTCTGATTAGCTCCTAAATTATTCCTGAATACGCTACTGACACACAAGTGTATTATTATAGCTAAAGATACTGAAGTAATTATTTTGGTTTAAAAAAAGAAATTTTTTCGAAATAGAAAAGCATTAGAGTGGCAAATAGTACATTCTGTTGGTTTAGTTTAAGTTTTATCTTTTTTAGATATATTTTTCCTACCAAAAATAAACTATTTTCACTTTAAATTTGCGGTTTGTTGTTTTTTTCTTTAAGATAAACTTTGAATCTTAATTTTTATACCTCATAAAACTAATCTAGATGGTTGTCATCAATGTCACAGCTACCGACAGGTAGCTATTTGCAAATTTTCTCAATTCATTATAGACTTTCAATGTTGTTTTATTGTTTATATTTTTGTTTTTAAATGGCATTAATTAGTTATATGAGTACAAAATCACTCTAGTAATTCATGATTATGTTATGTTTGTAGCTACTTGTGACTGATTAGAATTGCCATCACTCAAAGCAGCTGTGATAAAAGACACAATAATTATCATCACAATTCATACAGTTCACTAAACGTGCACTCATAGTTCAGTATTATTATAATTTCCATTTTACATATATACATACATACCTATATCGTTAATTTGTATATTGTCGATTTTATTAGTGTCACCATTAGGAAAATAAATAGCAAATAAGAACTGATATATTGCTGTTGCTGCTATTATTGTTGTTGTTGTTGTTATTATTATTATCCTGTACTTTATGTACTGTACACACACACTTCACATGCCACATTGAATTTGCTAATTACTACACAATTAATGCTGTTACATTATGAGCTTGTGAAATACTATTACAAACTCTTGTTATTTTTTATATACGGTGTATAATTGGCATTAAAATTTAAACATTAAGTCTTTACATAATTAGTAAAACTGTGAAGTGGATATAAAAGTAAAAAACGGACACCATAGACCATTGTTTTCAATTTTATGTGCTAAATATATGAAATAAAAATAATGTGCACTGATAAGAAATGAAGAAGCCCCGAGCAGTCAGTTTGTAAGTCATGTTTCAACCTGCTATTGTGAGTGGAGTTTATTGCAGTGCAATACCTGAAGAATTACAACAACAACAACAACAACAACAAAAGTTCAAATACACTGAGCCATTAGAAACTATACCATGTTTAGATCTGGTCCCATATTGCTATTGTAAATTGAATTCATGTAACTCTCGGGTCCCCCAACAGTACTTGCTGCCTTGGACATCGGCAGGAATAATACAATCACTAATTGGAGACAGTTGGAGAGTTGAAAATTTTTGTTCGACCACGATTTGGGCTTTCCGGTGTCGAAAGCGGTCATAAAGATGGTGATGAGTTTGACAGTAACACATCTGAGTTTCCTAGAGCTACCCCACTTACATACTTTTAAAGGTGTAGCAGCTCTTAACAAAGCTCCAGACAACATTCCCAGTGATTACTAGAGGTCAGATCTAAAAAGTAAGTCAGAACTAATAGTTGCCTTACAGTTAACAAGGCACAAGTAATATAGAGCCCTGGAAACAGAGATATAGAAAAGAGAACATCAAAAATCATTTGAATTAATCTGTTTTATAAATTATTATGCTCATGATGATATTTTCATTTTCTTTTCAGTTAAAAAACTATTTAAAATTAGTTTTAAAAAATAGTTTAAATTAGTTTTAAAAAAACAACTAAAATGTTAATTAATTGCTTTGTGATTTGATACTAGACATATTTTGTTGCTTTAAAAACCTATAACTAATTAACATCAACATGACATGTACTTGATGGATAATTTTCACATTGGTTAATTCACTACAACTTGAATACAATCTGCCTGAAAATTTCAACCATGAAAGGTGCCTTTTAAATCGTATCTACTCTGCCTAGGGGGCATGCCATAACTGGGCTGTATACAGAAAAGGGGTAAAACAACTTTCCTAGATTTTATGAGGGGCAATGAAAGTAGAATATAGCATATTCAAGGACTCTCATAGTTGATATTATCATGATTTCATGATACATAATCAGCCTAGCCTGGCATAGCTGACCCTTTACATTGAATGGGTGGCTGAGAGTATGCGGTTAAGGAGGGCCATTCCAGGCAATATTCTAACTGTAATTGACCACCGCACTATGTGTGCAGCAGAATCTACTTGGTACAACCCCATTCCCAGAACCTCTCCTTCTGCATGCTCCCAATATAAAAGGTAAAGGGTCAGTTATGCCAGTCTATATTCAACATCATAGTATTAAAAGATTCTTGGAGGAGCCAAATACCTTTTACTTGACATAAAGCAACAATCCCTCTCATTGCTTAAATGCTCTGGGTTTCCTTCGATTAAAAATTGCTCTATAATTATAAAACCCTCATTCTTTGCTTACTTTACTCTGACATAGCTTTTACCATGAAACAACAGTAAGTCCCTATCAGTATTAACTGGTAATATCTAATCCTTTTAGTTGTTCAATACTTTTTAATAGACATCTATAGCTTGGGGTCCATTTATAGGAAGTTAAAACTTCCACTGTCTCCAATCTGGCAGGAGTTTGCTCTACAGTTGGGTTTGGACTACTACGATGCTACAGAAGCCATCAGAAAGGACTCAACTAGTTCATTGCAATGTCCCTCGCTTCGTGGCTGCATCTGGATTATGACTATCAGAAACATGGGAATCCCAGCTGGAGAAGAATAGCTGAAGTAGTGTCATGGCTAGGTAAAATAGATCTCTTTCAAGACATAGTAAAGAATCATACTGGTAAATACAATTATGAGAATGCTAAAATAGAGATATTGTTGTTATTTTTATTTCCTACTTCATATATTTCATTTCAACAACCCAACCTAACACAAGCACAAGATACAACAACCGCTTCATATCATGCAGTATTTTACTTCACTGCTTACAATAGAGTAATTATAATAATGTATTATTATAATATCGAATGTATACAACACTCCCCTGGGTTTCTATCTAAAATTTTTATTTGATGGGATAGCTTCAGCAAGTCCATCACCTTCTGTTAGTAAAACATTGTTATTATTGGAGAGCAAATGGTCTCAAATATGAGCTAAATGCTGTAATTTTGAGTTTAGCCTCAACAACATAAACAGCTTAAATTAGAAGGGCAAGTCGATAAACTTGGAGCGAAGCTGGGAAGTTTGAGGGAGTAGCTTTCCCCTCACCCAACCTACTTGTAGTACCCTGTTCTTGCTTTCTCAGCTGTCTTGATCTTCTGTATATTTTCCTATACTTAGTTCTGCCTGCCATATTATCCTCAGAAAAAACATTTAAAGATTGTATTTATAGTAAATATGGACCAGTGGTTAGTAAAATTTTGTAAAATTGGGATCAGTCTTAATGTCAAATAAAGTCAGCAGTATATGTATATGTTTGATCAATGGATAGATGTGTATTGTACTAGTGCAGTGAGTATTGTTAGCTGTGAATGTACTTAGGACTTTGCGACTTAGCGTTGCCATTGTATTTCTCATTACTACTTGCATTATAGCTAATCTACTCATCTTGTATAATGCGGTTTTCTTCTGAAATAGCCTCTTACTATACTCTCTCTTATAACTATAATTCTTGTCTCATTGGAACAATTAGGGCATGTTGATATACTCCTCAGTCTTAGTTTTGTTCATTTCTGCCTACTCTTGTGTACATTGTTAATTAAAATCTTCTAGTTTTTCTATAATATGTGGTCGTCATCATTTTGTTGTGAATATTTACTAAGCCACAATAATTACTTATGTTATCTACACAGCCAACCATTCCTGGATTTTTAGGTGTGGATGTTTAGTTAGAGAATGTGTGAAATTGTATCTTTGTTCTGCCTATCTAAAATCCTAACTTTGCTTTATGCAAACATTTGCGATATGTCTTTCAATTTTGATTCCATGTTCTTGCAGATTATGCAGAAACTTGAGTTTGATCCTAATTGTTGTCACACAAACCAGCTCAGCATATGAAAAAGACAGTCACATTTTTATGCCATTCATTAACAAAAAAGTCAAATTCATCTTCAGTGCTCAATTTCAATTCAAGATATTCATTAGCTAGTTTTATACTGGCTATCATGCTGTTATACACATGATTTCTTGCTTACAAAAAAATATAACATCAAAAATGTAATTAGCTAATATGAAAGTTTAAAAAATTGTAATGTGTTTATGTATGTTATGAATTAATACCTATTAGCTAAAAAGACCATTCTCAGTTTGACGATTCATTCATTAAAGCATGACAACATTAATCTGATTTTATCATCCAGACAATAATAATATTATGTGAATGTGTAAAAGATAAGCACAATGTGTTGATGATATGTAAAAGAGCCAGTTATTTAAGTAACTATAGTGAAAACAAGTCATGCATAAACAAGAATTTTAACTTCATGATACTTCTTACTAAATTGGAATTTAATATTAATTTGTGACTGCTGAAGGATATTTCTTTCTTGGAACAGTGAGGTATATCTACAATGTTGTTCCCTGTTTGCATTTACTAGCTATCTTCTGGGTGGATTCCCAGGTGAAGTTGTGGGAAGTTGGCTTAGCAGTGCACTTTGTGGCAGTTTAACTTGGAAAGATCTCACATGTAAAAATCAATCTTGACTTATCTTTAGTTGAGATCACATCAAGGCGGTATTGTTGTGGTACCACTATAAATTGGATAATAGTCCCCAGCTTATGTCAGCTGACCTTTCAAAAGTTAGCAATGTGCACAAAAAGCATACAGTATAGCTGTTCATCTTCCTATTACCCAGTCACAAAAGGTGAGTCTCAGAGATAAGTCTGTACCACCTTCAAGAAAATCATAAAGACTGGAAAAGAATATGAGTTTCTTTCACACATCGGCTACAGAATTTTGATTGGCCCATCATGTTACTTCACAATAATAGTGATGCTACAAATTGCATCAATTCCTCCCAAAGCAAGTAATAGTTTTAGAACTAGCAAGTTTTCGCCTTTCTGTGACATCATTCTACTTGGTGACTCCTGGATAGTGCCTTCATCCTTGAGTTTCCATGTTCTCCTTGTGCAGCTCCATTAAAATCACTTTCTTCCAAGATTAAAGGAGGTATTATTACTCCTCCTGCGGTTTCTACTGATAGTTCATCCATCTCACCTGTGCTGACCAATTATTACTGATTATGTATAAAAGTATAAACACTTATTTAGGTCATTAATAGTCCAATTGTAGGTACATTATGAGTAGAAGGAGGTATGTTATAGCTAGTTGTGGGTAGCAAGACACTTCTTAAATAAGTCAATACTGAGAAAAGTACCAGACTTAGTTAGCTCGAAAAAAGTGGGAGGGGTGGGAGAGACTGATGCGAAATTAAAGCTATTAACAAAATGCTTAAGAAGGTACCAAAGTAGATTGCATTATCTTTCTTCAATTTATCTGTAGTTGTTCAACTTAACTTAAACTATTCTATAAGCCAAAATGAAGCAGATATTTATCCAAATTTCTTTAGTCATTCTAGGTATATAATAGTTACTTAATGGCCAAAGTGCTGAATAGATCCTTTCAACAGTGGCAATTATGGGAATTATTAAAGTTAAAGGAAGCAGTTTACGTACTATAGCAGCATTTTATGTAATCAAATGTATCTGGCTACATGGTTCATACCATTTCTTTGCTGCTATTAAATAGTGCTACAGTAGCTATGTTTGTATTCAACTGAATATACTGAGCAAATAAGGTCATCCCATACAGAGCCTGCCCAGCCTGACCATGTATTCAGGCCCTGAATAATTCAACTATTACATTTTAATTTGTGGTTAGTTAAAGTAAAACTAAGCTATTAAGAGCATCAGCGGACAGCAAATTCCAGTGAACTTATAGTAGAGTGGATGAAAGACGAAGCAAAAACAAATAGCTAGCTTAAACAAAAAAGAAGCAATTTTGATTGTAATTAATCAACCTTGAATTATTCAAATTGCCATTAAAATAAACAAACCTACTTTTATATACACCACACATATTATAGTTATATAGCTATTATTCAAGAATTTGAGAAAACCTAACTAATTTTTTTATATGACATCGATGTAATGATTAAAACAATAACGAATCGTCAGGTAGCATTAGGAAACAAAGCCTTAAAGTTCTTTTGTTTAGTACAGCTATGCCTAGAATTTAAAACATAATATACATGGTAATATACACTGGTATGTATAGCTTACATGCTATTGTAATTAAGATTCATAATCATGTATATCACTTTTTTATTTTGCATTTTCTGCCTGCAATAGCTACTAGTGCTGCTATCATTACTAGTATAAATAATGTTCATTAGATACAAAAGTACATGTGTAATGACTTTGGTGCTTTTTTCAGTCTCTGCAATAAAAAATCAGATCCTTTGTTGTGACACTAAGAAGCAGTTATTACAGGCTGCAATGCTTTAGGGCTCCCTATCTTCTATGGAATATTTTCTCTTCTGTCCTCACTGCTGTTAGTGACCTTGAATTTGTTGCAGCATAATTTATGCCGCATTGCTTTGTTGCTCATCATAGTTGCTAATCGAAATAGAAAGACATGCCTCAGTATTTAATAGTATGCAGACTGTGGAGTTAAAACAGTTAATGTGCTTGAGAAAAATGAAGAGGAGAATTTCATGAATAAAAATGCATATTATATATACATAGTATTAATATTTGCTAAATAAGTTTTTTTTCTGTGTAGCTAATTTCTTCAAATATTTACTCCCTGATTTGAACGATGTCTTTCTGCAAAAAATGTTATTATATTTCTCTAATAATTTGAGAACGCCAGTAAGGTCTTCCTTCATACTGGTCACTTATAAGGTTTCCACGAGGGAGGGTAAGTACGCAGCAATTACTCTGCCAGTGTTTTATAAGGACACCCTCCGCTACCAGCAAGCTAGGGGGGAAAGTTGATGACGTAATCCCCATCGCATATTTAATAAGGCGTATAGTACGCGAGAGAGAAGTCTATGACTTCCTGTTACGCTGGTGATTGGGCTGTTGTTATCCTCTAGCTTGTATTTTCATATTGAGTGAGCAGTAACTTTTATCTCTCTCGCCTGCTATAAATGGGTATCACTACATCGCGACCAAGTGGGCCAGTACAGAAAGTGAGTAGCTATTGAAACGGTAGTTACAACTCGGTAGCTATACCATAGCTCTTGAAGGTTAGAGGATGTTTGACTGTCACACCAAATTGATCTTATTTTTTAG
>WLWI01004203.1_pt1 | contig 12208 bp, 10 predicted proteins | sample 6701501 | NCBI WGS metagenome assembly WLWI01 (sample SAMN12718690, study PRJNA515312) | sponge metagenome | isolation source: marine sponge | host: Mycale hentscheli | place: New Zealand: South Island, Marlborough, Capsize Point | collected 2014-11-01
GAGTCAAAACTCGGGACTTTGTGAAAGCTACCACAATGTTGACACTGTAGCCTTAGAGATACCGCCGCAAGGAGTTTGAAAATCACAGACTAGACAAATAGCTAACTTCTTGAAGGCTACAGCGTTCAAGTGAGGCAACGCGGACAACAATAAACAACAATTTTCCAGAGGCAATACTTCAAACCGTCATACAGTGGTGAAAGGGTTACACAAATACACTTCATCCCTCACAAAAAAAAAACTGGAAGCATAACAAAAAGAACAAAAGGAAAAACAAAACAAAACAACAACAAAAAAAAGGGGGGGGGGAAAAGCCCTAACAGCATAAGTTCCACATAAAATGCTTCATTTAGGCAGTACTTACTCTTTCCCATGTGAATTATCTCTCGTATACCCTTTCCCATGTGAATTATCTCTCCTATACCCTTTCCCATGTGAATTGTCTCTCCTATACCCTTTCCTAACAATACATAGTTCATATATTAAGCAGGAACACCACTCATACCTGATTCCTCTACTCCACACAGCCTTGTTTAGCTTGGTGTCGATTCTCACATCTGGAGTCTTCATTTGCTTCTCAGCAAACTTCCTAATGGCCTTAATAGCCCTGGGAGCCCGCTTCTTAAAGCCACTACAAATAAAACCGACCAAGTGCACTTTTATTAGGATAGTCCTAGTAAAACTAGAACGACAAAAAAAACCTGCTTTCAGATCATTATAACATTAATTCTCGTTACTACCATCCACCACTCATAAGCTAACCATCTACAAATGTAACGTACACTCCATGGATATATTTGTGAAGATGGACCGTATATTCCCTTGTCACGACTTCTTTCAGAGCCGATCTCTTCTTGTCCGATTTCTGAGGCATCTGTATAAAGTGTGTGCAGACCGAAATAAATCCCTACTGCAATGGTAGCGAAGGATCGATGAAGATCCTGAATGACTTACTAACCTTCCCTTATCCCTGCAAACACGTGGCTCGCGCAAAGAAAGACGCAAGGAGCGCGCGATTAAATTTATATGTGCGCAACTGAGAGAATCTTGTAATACAATTTCCAGTTGATTTTGTTGAATTAATAAATAAGTACAATCGATAGGAAGTATTCAAATGATTAATGTTTGTCTTTCTTTTTTACTAATCTACTGCTACTCTTCTTGGTAGATTTGGTTGTGGATGAACCTCCTCCAAAGAAATTGGTAAACATCTCTTCCATGCTTGGTAGGGAAGCTCCTGGTTGCTGCATCATGCTCATGGACTCCTGCATTTCCTAATATTTTCAACAACAACAACAACAACAACAACAACAACAATAGAATAACCAATAAAATTGATTAGAATAGCCAATAAAATATTCTTTGGATCTGAGATTATATTGTAATAACTAGCTAGTGTATAGTAAGTAGCGCTGAGGGTTCACACCTGTGGAGCTTAATTTTAATTATGAGTCAACAACATGAAGTTGCTTGCAGTGAAAGGGCCAGATCCAAGTGAATAGCTGAAGTGGATGAAGATAGAAAGAAGAGTCTTGAAGGCACATGGCCAGAAGAAAAGCAAAGAAGATTATCACATAATTGTTTAGGAAAATGAAAATTGCTGTCATTTGTGTTATGTACAATTTGGCATTACTTTACATCATTAAATTCTTGACTTCATAGCCCATAGTGTTCCCAAAACTAATCCCCACATCGCTCCAGCATTGTGTGTATGTGTGTGTGTGATGTGTGTCTTCAAATAATGCCATAAGCATGTTTGCCATTGTGCTATTAGAGCACACCACCTGTGTATATATGTAAGTTTAGATAATGTGCTGTACTCAAAAGCTACTTCTACAGCAAAGTAGTGCTATCTTTGAATAAACAACAGTTACCAACCCTCAGTACAATTTTGTTTTAAATTTCTTTACACGTAAGCTTTATTCTATCAATAGTGACATGCCCACCAATACTGCAACAACATAAGTAGAGTAAGATAAGTGCTCAATTTTGATTTTCAAGTATATTGCTCTAAAAATCAGTGAAAAACTTAATCTAATCTATCAATAACTAATAACCCCAATGATAAAATTTAGGTTTTCTTGTAATTTCAATATCATCAAAGTTGATAGATATTGTTACCATGCAGAGGGGGACAAGACAGAAGCTACAAATGCAATTACTTTCTTTATAATATTATCTTCAACGTAAGTTACCTTTTGAGTATCTGGATCCATGCTTTTCATCAGTCGTGGTATTATTAACATCAGAATAACTGGCGCAACCAAAAGTAAAACCTATGACAATAAGTTACATCCTTCAAAAATTGCAAATAGTCGTATTTTAAATTTCTTACCATGGGATTTTTCAACGTGCTTAATAAACTCCAACTTTCCCTTTTTTCAAAAAAAGTTGACTGACTCTCAGCTTTAAATTTTAGAGGGTACGTAATATGTGCTACAGCTTTAGTCTTCAGTAAGTTCACCTTTCTTGCTCTCACTTTACCAGTTTTACTGCTGATATCCACTCGAACAGGTTCAAAGTTGAAATTGGAACAGTAAACCTCCACAAGATAACTTCCAGGAGGTACATTGAGTATTTTAAAGTCACCAGTATCCTTCAGAAATGCACAATATTCTCCTCCATTCAGGCACACTCTTGTTTCTTGGATCCATTTGTCCGATAGTCTACGAGTAACCTGAACTTTTCCTTCTATTTTTTGAAGAATGTCTTCTTTTGGTGTACCCTGAGAAGGTGCTTCATTAGTACAATACGAAACGGTTAGAAAATACAGTAACAACAACGATCTCAGCAACGCAGGCATTGACACGATTCCTTCAATGGGCTCCAATAAGAGAATATTTCACTGCGTTGTTTTTTTGACCACGTGACCCAGAAAGCCAATTAGTGGTTACGGGAGATGGTGTGAGTAACGATCCGGTTACACCTTACACAGAGTAGGGTATCCATTCGAGTCAGTCTCAGGCATTTCCGGGGAAGAAACTTTATCCTCTTTGATGTGCTCACCCATTCAGCAGCTACAATTCATTCTGCTAGTCAGACATAATTTACACAATTGTATCCATGCTTGTGGAAATATTTTAGTCCTTTCTGTCAGCTAGGTATGCCTGAATTTTGTGAGGCTGCAATAATTAGTGGTGTTGGCCTAGTAATTCCACAAGGATGGTGTAGGAAATTGCAAGCAAAGTGACACTTGTATCCAATATTTGGTATCGACCTAACTATAGGTTCTCAATATTCATTGTTCTAATTATATCCAATATTTGGTATCGACCTAACTATAGGTTCTCAATATTCATTCTAATTATATCCAATATTTGGTATCAACCTAACTATAGGTTCTCAATATTCATTCTAATTATATCCAATATTTGGTATCGACCTAACTATAGGTTCTCAATATTCATTCTAATTATATCCAATATTTGGTATCAACCTAACTATAGGTTTTCAATATTCATTCTAATTATATCCAATATTTGGTATCAACCTAACTATAGGTTCTCAATATTCATTTATAAAGGGGAAAACTGAGGCAAGATTTAGATGTGCCAATGAATTCATTTAATTACATGTTAACTTGATCATGAATATAGGCCATGTTGATGTCATTATTAATGATATCATCTGTATTAGCTAATACCAAGTAGACATGACCGAGTGGAGTTTTATTCTTCAGTCATCGTTTATAGTGGAAATGAAACTAGCCTGGAAGTGAATATGATTGTTCACTTGCATGTACCTTACACACATTATAGCTAATGTATCAATAATTATAATAATAATACATTAAAAATACCAGACTTTCTCTTAGTGAGTAACTGTGTCAGTGAATTGGATGAAGTGTAAGTGAATTGGATGAAATAATAACACTTCATAACATGCACGTTGTACAAGCTACAGAATCGTGCGTATAGTATACCGTTGTGGGGAGTGGCTTATGTCATCCGGAGTATTACCACTCCTGGTCAGCAGATTGCTCGCGAAGGAAATGGCGCTAGGTAAAGGCTTGAAGACTGTAATAGTGACTATTGTAGTCCTCGTTGCGTGCTTTGCTAATGGCGACGATACGTACACGCTAGATGATTCTCCAGGCCTGGGTAGAATGTTCGATGGCATTGGAGGACTCAGCGGTGGAGGAGTGAGTAATAAAATTGTACTACTTGCTACGCTGTCATACTGCTCGTCTATGAATATTATTGAAACGGCAATTTTTTTTTTGGCTTACTCTGTAGCTTCCCATGTAGCACACTTTCCATAAGTTGTGTAAATTTTTTTAATTTAAATTCCAATGGGGAGTCTTTAAACTTATGCAATATTCATATTGATAGGCTACATCAAGGTTGCTGGTGAGCTATCCAGACAAGCAGAGGAGTGAGGTGCTGGATTATCTGTTCAAGGTATGTTTACGCCAATACACACACTGTCAAGTGTATAAGTGATGATGTGTGACATTGTTTGTGGTTAGCCTAATTTCAGTGCTTCCTTACAAATTCTGAAAGTCGAGATCGGAGGGGATGCGCAGAGTACAGGTGAGGTGTGGATTCGTCACTGATGAGTAGGTGTGGCTACTGATTAGTGCTGGTGGTTTGGTGGTGCTTGGCAATGTACCTAACCAATGCCTGTTGTTGCTTTGACACCATCCAGACAGTTGCCAGGGAGATAGGTTTGTTTGTGTTTTTTTTATCTAAGTACACAGCAAGTGTGGAGATACTTTAGTCCTGCTTAGAGTTAACACATATTTGCCTGGGTGTGGTCACTAAATCATTTATACATATCCTAGCACTTTACTTAACAATATTTCTTGTTGTTATTGGCGAGCGAGCGGAGCGAGCGAGACACTCTCAGGGGTAACACAATAGAAAATCGGGGATATTTGTTTATTTATATATTTGGACGTACGTATGTCATTTTGTACTTTAACCCTCGCGTATTTTTGTGTTCGCTCCGTGTTCGACCCCGTCCCAAGCTTCACTAAACAGAATCCTCCGGTTTAGCGATCATTACCCGTATCACCTTAGAAATTGAATTGTTTACCGCTTTGAATTGTTTTACGGGTGCAGTTAAAACTCAAAAACTTATGGGAGCTCCATTTCTATTCGAGTTAGTGGCGGTGGTAAGTTAATGCGCTATTTGTCACAGTTATAAGCCCTACTCAACAGTATTTACTTGAAAATTCATTGTCCACTAGACGAACCACGAAGGTAAGTCTTACGTAGGTATGTTCAGTTGTGTGAAAGTATTGTGCATTACAACTACTATTAAGAATATCACAAAGAAAATTTTAAATAACGTGACTTGATTTTGTTGCTTCTTTTCAATTCAAACAGTTGCGGGGAGTGGTTACTATGGCATTGAATCCCCTTTACCGCATATGCGTAATTTAACGACTCGACTTTATTTTAGTAGTTTGAATAACAATAGTGTAGTTTAAGGCTCGCTCGCCATTTGTGCTCAAGCACACCACTAGTTAGTGTTGTTGTTTTCCGACTAACATTAACTTGGAATGTTAATTAAGTTGTTGTTGTTTTATTTTTGTGTGTGTGGTTTAGATGGTACGGAGTCCTCTCACATGCACAGCCAGAATGACGAGAACTACGAGAGAGGCTACGAGTGGTGGCTCATGCAAGAGGCAAAGATAGTAAGGTGTGGTCAACACTATTGGTGCACCGTGTAAAGTAATAATATCTTTGCAGAGGAATCCAGACATCAAATTGTACGGACTCTCATGGGCCTATCCAGCATGGGTACGTAACTATAAGACCATGCACCTGGTTGTGCAGTTAGCGCGCACAAATGTACTCACCATTAGTAACTATATCCCAGCTGCCCTTTTCTGATACATTTTTTGACTGAAGAAAAGATGACATTTTTTTAATTCACTGTTGCAAAATATATTCTGAATGTTACATAAGCAACCTGCAGCATAGATTTGAGGTGGAAATGATTTTTACGACCATTAAATATCAGTATGTAGTAGTTAATCAGTCCTGAAGTTATCAGGTTAACTGATATAAATTCAAAATGCTCGTATTGTGTGTATTGCCTTTACAGTTGCAGCATAAAATGAAATAATTGGGGCATAAACAGTTCCTAGTAAGACAGGTGATAATCAAGCCTGATTAGTGGGGGCACGTACGCACTTGTATTGTGTGATATTCATCAATCGATTAAGCAATCTTACTTATTGATCTTGTATTATCTATTGATTTCAGGTTGGTAATGGATCTAACAGTAGTCCGTATGCATGTCCTAATCTCACCGCCAATTATATACTCAAATGGCTGCAAGGAGCAAAGACTTACTACGACCTCACCATCGATTATGTTGGGGTAAGATTAGAGTTTTTTAAATTTTTTATTGGAGAGCGAGTGATGTGAGCAAGACACTGTCAGGTGTAACTCCATTCAGGTTTCAATGTATATGTATGTATAGTATGTAAAACTAATTTCATTGCATACGCCACTAATTACACAAGTTAATAAAGAGTCTTAAAAAAAATATGTATAATGGACTTGCTGATCACTTGGAGCAGACTCAAAACAGCCTTGGGGCAGACCTAAGACGCTTGACCCTTTGTCAATTGCCTTATGCATAGCGGATACTGTAAGACAGCACTTCTCTTTACTTGACTGCAGTGTGTTGCTATAGTGTACTACAAAGCTGTGGTCAAAATGAGTACTTTTCGACTTCTGTGTGCTTCAAAACGTTAAACAACACAGGATTCAAGAACTAGAGGTGAACACTATCGAATTTAAGCTAAGGGTTGTGGGTCATGGTGAGTTCTCTCTTCTTAGCTTATGAATCATAATTAATATAATGGAGATAAAATTGAAGGTTTGTTTCTTGAATGTAAGCAAATACTTTTTTTTTATAATAGCTAGGCTAGCTCACTTACGATTTGTCTGAAACACCACTTATTCAAACTTTGAAACATGAGATTTTAGAGCTACATTAGTGTTCATGTGATTGTTATTATTGTTGTTGTTGTTGTTAATATTATTTATTATTATTGTTACATTATTGTCGTTGTTGTTTGTTGTGCATTAGATCTGGAATGAGCGTGATTATGACTCCACCTACATCAAGGTGAGTGTGCTCTGGTAGAGATATGTCAGTAGTGGCTGATTTTAAATACCAAAGTTTCTGACTTTACCCATTTTTATGATATTTTTCTCACAAAAGTTAAGTCTCCATGACAGCAATAGATTCACAGAATTCACTCTTGTTTTGTTTAGTTTTTTTCTTTTTTTACTCTTTTTTTTTTTAATTGTCTCCTCGTATCTACTGAATTACTAGTGTATGTATGTACATCTTTATTGCCTAATTAGCAATCTACTTTTATTATTCTTTAGACTCTGAGGACAGTCTTGAACCAGAATGGCATGAGTAAGGTAGAGATTGTGGCAGCCGACGGCTCCTTCAGCAAAATAGCCACCAACGTTCTCTCTGATGATGAGCTCAGGAAAGCTGTTAGTATACTTGGGTAGGTAAAGTGAAACCATTTGTTGATGATTATTTGGTAATTTTTTATTTTATTTATTTTTATTGGTTTTGGAACATCATGAGTCAAAGAAACGAAGAAGTAAAATCTTTATTTACCTAAGCTATTATTATTGTTTATTATTGTTGTTGTTGTTATTATTATTATTATTATTAAATGTTGATGCACAACATTGCCTATTATGTATGTGTACTCTTTAGCGCTCACTACCCGGGAACTGTTAGTACTGATGACGCTCAGAAGTCTGACCTGCCACTGTGGGCTTCTGAGGATTACAGTACCTACAATGATGATGTGGGGGCAGGATGCTGGGCAAGGGTAAGTTCCTATTCATTATGGGCCCAATGTAGAGAAAGGAGTAACCGTTGCACATGGTTGAGAGTACCTTGTTAGTATTGACTGACTCTGACTATCTCCTGTTTTATAATTTCTTTCCTACGCTTTAGATTCTCAATCAGAATTATGTGAATGGTAACATGACAAGGTGAGTGAGGTTGTGTGTGTGTGTGTGTGTGTACGTGTGTGCATGTATGTATGTGTGTTATGCTCATACTAAAGAAATCAATGCTCCATTATAATGAGGGATGCTTTACTTTCTGCTTTTCCAGCACCATCTCTTGGAACTTGTGTGCCAGCTACTATGAAGGTCTGCCATACTTTAGAGACGGACTCATGACTGCAGTTGAACCTTGGTCTGGCCACTATGATATCAATGGACCTATATGGGTCTCAGGTGTGTGTGTGTGTGTGTGTGTGTGTGTGTGTGTACATGTGTACATGTGTATACCTCCTGATTGTGTTTGTCAATGATGCATGTGAGTATAGTGACTGTGTATGTGTGTATTGTATGTAGCCCACACCACCCAGTTCACCAAGCCAGGCTGGTACTATCTGCAGCATGGCAGTGGAGTAGGTCACCTCGAACACGGGGGCAGCTACGTCACCTTCTTCGACACCGTCACGGGGGAATTCACCATCGTCATAGAAACAATGGTGAGGTGATAGTGAAAACTGACGTGTTTCCATTTGTGGCACATCTTGTCTTTGTGATGCAGTCTCACGATGAGTCTGTCTGCATCCGACCTTCTCTATCCCCGTACACAGTGGACACAAACCAAACTGCCATTTTCAGCCTCAAGGGAAGTCTTGTAAGTCCATTCTATACTTATGTGTGTGTATGTATGATAAAGCTGCAACTGTTGGTGATACCAGTCTACCTTCCCAAAAAGCCCAGATTTTTTTCCTTTTATGAAAAAAAAAGAAGTGAAATTTAGGTGGACCTGTATTAGAGTTAACCAGTAAGCAGTGCCTCTACAAGCCACTGTATTATTGTGTCCTTCCTTGTGTCCCAGGCGTCTGCCAGTTCTCTAAACTTGTGGGTATCTGATGTCAAGAAAGAAGATTACTTCCAGCAGATGAAGCCTGTCTCAGTGAGTCTCATATCCTCTGTAGTTACTGAAATCCTTCACACATGTCTTCTGTCATTACTTTTCTAATCAATATAACATCTATTGTGTGGATTTTAATAGTTAGAAATGGCTGTACTGCTATGAGTAATCCATAATATAACAATCAGCCTATGAGTCTGTAGTTTAGTGTGTTTGTTTGTGAGTGTGTGTGTTTGGTGCACGTGTTTGTGTGTGTGTGTGTGTGTTTCCAGGTGACTGGTGGTCAGTTTAACCTCACTCTGGACGTAGATCACGTGTACACCTTGTCCACTAGCACTGGTCAGACTCACGGAGACTATCCTGACGTGCCAGTCTCGCAAATCTTCCCCGTCCCTTACAGTGATGACTTTGAGAGTGAGTATATGTGTACTTCTGTGTACACTGTGCTTGTTGCTTGTTTGTTGTTGTTGTTGTTGTTGTTTATATGCACTCCTCACATACAATTTGTTCTACATTTTATTTTAAAGAATATTCCCTCAACAGTGAAGCAAGTCTGTTTGCCGATCAGAGCGGAGTGTTTGAAATAGCATCTTCAGACAACAACCAGTATATGACTCAGGTACTACAGTGTGTGTGTGTGTGTGTGCGCGCGTGTGTGTGTGCGTGCGTGCGTGTGTGTGTGCGTGCGTGCGTGTGTGTGTGTGTGTGTGTGTGTGTGTCGTTCATAAATTGTTGACCATGTCGTATCTCTTTCCCCCGGGTGTTGTTGTCGTGTGTAGGTTGTTCCCGAGCGTCCCATCACGTGGTGTGATGACTCTGATCATCCTGTCACCATCATTGGTAACATGTCCTGGTGAGTGGTGGATGAGAAGAAGAAAGAATTATTTCTCTCTTTCACAGGCTTAAAAAAAAACAAAAAACAATTCATAATTTAAAACTGTTTGGTCGCCACTGGAAATCGAACCCAGGACCGCTTGCTCCTGGTGGTGATCAAACATTTTATTATTCTGTATTGTTGTGTTTTTTTTAAGCCTGTGAAAGAGAGAGAATACATCTAATGAGTAAAAGAAGGCTGAGAAAGAAATTGTGAAGAAAGAATCAGTAGTAACTGTATTAAATATATAGCATATTAGAAGATGATAGAGCTTTTTTTATTTTTTTTATTTACGGGTACCCTTGGTCCCACTCTGCCTGCATGAACAAGCATTGACTTATTATTTGCAAGGGTCTGCAGGTTCTGAATCACCTAATTTGCCCATTGTGCAAACCAGACATATATTTCATGAAAGTCTAAACAACTCAACTTAATGGTATTGTGTGGATCGCTTTCGCCCACATTCTTTTATTCCAATCTAAAGATACAAGTTCATTGATGATAACTAGCATCTTTTAAATTTATTAAATCTGCACGGATCAAGAGGTGAAGATGTGAAGATTAAGTGAGCTTTGATCGAGTCCTTTGTTGCCAAGGTTGTAATGTGCTTAAAATTGCTGCTGTGAAGCACTCGGTAAGAAAAAGCATTTCAGATTGGGCCAGAGGTTCTCATCCACTGCCAGTGGCCGGCCAATCACTGACCCTTTCACTGGTGAATCTGTAACAGCCGCTTATCTGTGAAGATGGTGATCGAAAGTGACAATTTCATAGCAAGCTGCACTCTAATATCTGTTGACACATTCATAAGAGCTTCAGAAACTCAAAAAGAAAGCGAATTTACCGACACAAACAGAAGATAGTTTTTAAGGGACGAAGCACTATTGAAAGTATAATACTTGAAGGCTTCACATCTTACTTTGAAATTGACCACGATTCCAAATTATAAAAAAAAATAAAATAAAATAAAAGGTGCTGAGATCTAAGTGGGTGTTTCATTAAAATTAATAGCACCCCTAGAAACATGTATTGTTTAGTGCATGTGATCATCACACTACATACTTGCATGTGATCATCACACTACATACTTGCATGTACGTAGCTGTTTCAAGCCATTCGATCACAGTGTTTGTGTGATTGAGTCTGAGTAGGAAGCAAACATTCTAATCTATTCAAGTTTTTAAAAACTAGTCTAAAATTAGTGTTCAACAGGTTTACATAGTTTTCTTAAACCATACTGCTTATTTTGTGTGTGTGTTTGTGTATCCATAGGTACGAGGTGACTACAGAGGTAATGATCAGATTGGAGCAAGACAGCACCCAGGCATTTCTGGCGGCCGGTATCTCTAGCACTGGCTGTGCCATTAACAAGGCCACTGGCCTCTATGCCACCATCAGCAGCATTACCAATGCTGTAACCATCTACGAGGACCTTGGTTCGTAAATATTTAGTAAAGTCTACACCTTACCAAATGTCAAGCGTTGGGTTTTCTTGCTGTGTCACATTTACGATAATTTATTTTGATATTTCTATTCAGAACTGACCAAGGTTCTGAAGAAGGCCACCATGACAGTTGAGACGAATGTGTGGTACAAGGTCATGTTGGAGATATCAGTGAGTCCCCGTGATAATTAGCAGGGCCGCCCTCTGGGCAAGGCTGTGCAACGAGTACTGTAGATGATTAGAAGGTGCTGGCTTGTTTTGTAGCTTGTGCTCAAGTTAAGCTGTTAAAAAACATTCAAGTGTGTGTGTATTATAATCTGGCTAGTAGTATTGCTTTACTCTATGACTTGAATGCTGTCAAACTTTTTGTGTATATGTATATATATATCTATTTATAATCTGGCTAAATTGTTGCAGCCAAGGTTATATATTCATTTTTAATTCGTTTTCTTCCCTTTCCTCATCTGTGTGTACGTGCGTGTGTGTGTCTCTAGGGCGACATGATTTCTGTGGATGTAGACAGCAACACTACAATGTCAAGTCAACTCCCGTCAGAGTACAAAGGTGGTTTTATAGGATTTGGTACTGGAGGCTTCTATCCTGCTCACTTTGACGAGTTCAAGATTACTAGTGGTAAGTACATAAATGGATGGCCAGAGTTGGTAAAGGGAACCCCAATCACTTGTGCTACATTGTATTCTCTCATTGTACATTAGGTAAAGGAGTGGGTACACAATGTGTAATCTTAGGTAAAAGTTCTGACACTAGCTTTATTTGCATCCGTAACAAAAAAAGAAGAAAAGCGGTTTTGTGTTCCTTTTGAAGGCCCCTGTTAAATCATTTAATAATTGGAACAACCTGTGTAGTATAGTGATGATGACTATCGATAGTCTGGGACAGGACTGCTCTCAGTGGTCTGATGACTATCGATAGTCTGGGACAGGACTGCTCTCAGTGGTCTGATGACTATCGATAGTCTGGGACAGGACTGCTCTCAGTGG
>WLWI01004204.1_pt1 | contig 12207 bp, 9 predicted proteins | sample 6701501 | NCBI WGS metagenome assembly WLWI01 (sample SAMN12718690, study PRJNA515312) | sponge metagenome | isolation source: marine sponge | host: Mycale hentscheli | place: New Zealand: South Island, Marlborough, Capsize Point | collected 2014-11-01
GCGAGGAGGCCACGGAGACGGAGCGGGGGCGGAGCGGGACGAAGAGCCAGGCGGGGGGGGGGGGGGGGGGAAAATGGGATGAAAATTAGGGGAGTGAAATTTCAGGGAGGCCTAATCGACATTTTTGAAATTTCAGTAACAGGTGGGTTGTCATTTTTGTAAAATGGATGAAAATTGTGTGGGGCAAACGTCACCAAGGTCATAATTTTTCAAAGCAATTATCAGGTGGGTAGGCTAAATGTTCTTGTAAAAGGGCCTAATAAATCCCAAGGCACTGTTGGCTCTGAAGGACAAGTAGCTTGCAGTAGTAGTGGAGTGAAGGGCACTTGGTGAAGCGAGAGAGTGAGAGAGTGACCTTGCAAGTGAGGTCTGTAAGATATGTAGCACAACAAATTAGTACTGAATGTAGAAGTACTGGTTTGTTTATTTTTATTACTAACCCAAATTTTCGGTCACATCAACTGATTTCATAAGTTGTTGTTGTTTTCATTTGGTCGTTTATTCAATACACAGGCCAAGCTAGCTGTCATAGTATTAACTCTAGTCTTTCCAGTTTTGAAAACTTCAGATAAACACATACATGGCAGTACAAAAGCATTTGAGTAATGTGAAGTGATAATCCAGAGCATTAGTATGTAGTCATGTATGCATAACTATCTTTAGAAAGATTGTTTATACTCTGAAACTGCTTGGTGAAAAACTTATTTTCAATAAAGAATCCATTTCCGTTATGCAAAATTCACATACCAAAGTCCTTTATATGTATGCTTTGGAGTAAAATCATTATTGGACAGAGTTCATAAGTACGGGAACTTAGTGGGAGCTTAGTGGGTGAACTCACTGGCTATGACTATTATTAAGACCTAGTTTATATAGTGTACTTGGTACCTGTTATCAACAGTGCGATAACAGGTAGCCAAATAACAGGTAGCCAAACACCAGGTAGCCAAACACGGAAAGGGGTCTTTGTAATGGAATGATATCACACTGTTCATGCTGAGGGCAAAGCCAGCTGGAACTAGTACTGCCCACTGTCCTTCACCTCAACTTGAGTGATACTTCAAGAGATACTAGAACTGTACCTATAATATTTTTATTGGATATTGCCCTAGCTAATATTCTGCATCTAATATAGAACATATTCTTGATAACTGATCTGTTTGCTGGTGTTGGTTGAATGTTTTAGAGTATCATTTTGGAGGTCTTCTGGAATCTGATGCTACCAATAGAATAGTGGATAAGAAAATTAATGCTATCTTTGCACGGCCTGAAGGTTAGTTTGGGCTCATACCGTTCACTTACACATAATAATAATAATAATATTATTATTATTATTAATTATTATTATTATTATTATTATTATAAGAAGTAAAGGGAATTCATACTTTTTTATCTCACAATTTTCTTTCTCAGCCTTCTTTTACTCATTAGATGTATTCTCTCTCTTTCACAGGCTTTTTTTTTTTTAACAATACAGAATTAACACTATTTGGTCGCCACTAGGAATCGAACCCAGGATTGCTTTCTTAACGCACAAGTACTCTGCCACTGAGCTACGACAACCAGCTGGAACACTCCAATTTTGTATTTATGCTGTTAAGGGTTACTGGTATGCTCTTGTGCATTAAGCAAGCGGTCCTGGGTTCGATCCCCGGTGGCGACCAAATATTTTTAATTCTGTATTGTTAAAATAAAAAAAAAGCCTGTGAAAGAGAGAGAACACTTTTTATTACAATTATTAAGTTCTGACCCTTCACAGTCCTTCATTTAGAAAGTCTATGAAGGGGGAGAAACTTTCAAAAATAAGGGGGGGAGGGCAAAACTTTTTCGTTACACATTAAGTAATTGATTTTAAATGAAAAGTATAGTAATCAATAATAGATTATAAAATAGAATTGGTTCAGTTAAAAGTAATTAAACAGCAATTCTTTGGGATTTGCTGGTTGGCTTACTGCAATGTTTTTTTTAATTTACTTGGTCCATAGTCCACATAAGACTCATCTTTACCACTGCCATAGGTACTTTGAGCAGAAATAGAAGGCCCACAGGTCTTGAACCCATTTTTCTGTTTGTGTACTTAATTTGGCCTTAGCCCAGCTGCCTTTTTGTTTTTTGTTTTTTTGTAGCAGCTGCTCTCCTTCCCCTCCTCCTCCTCTCCTATACTACATCAAAAATTTAATGTGTCATAACTAGCACTCACACAGTAATGACTTCTGTGACATTGAAATATTTCTTCTTGTGTTCAAAGTACCTAAAGCAGTGAGGATGATGAGTCTCACACACACAAAGTCCTTCTAGCAATATGCTACATGGAAAAGGTGTCAAATGTTCTAGTAAGGTTAATTCTTAATGACTTTACAAGTCCAAGGGTAAGGGGAAACAAGATTCAGCTAAGGGGGGGGGGGGCAATACCCCCCTTGTCCCCCCTTAAATGAAGCCCTGCTTCATATAGACTATATTGAAACTTTTTCTTTTTTTTTGTACAACACTGCAGCAAGCAGTGCTACTCAACAGTATAAAGGTAAATGTGAAGGTCTTGGAAGTCATGGGTTGTCATAACTCAGAGGCTAGAACACTGGTGGCTAAAGCCAGGGGTCCTGGGTTCGATTCCACGGCGACAACTAAAAAAATTGTTCACATTTTGCCTAAGTTACTTCTCTCTAGACCCCTTTAAGTGAGAGAGTTTCAATCTACCTTTTTTATTATTTTACTGAAATACAGTGTTCTGCCGTATGTTTTATAACAAGTGTGGATTTTGAATGAGGGTTTGTGGTGGCCAGACAAAAGCTGAATGGGAGTAGTTTGTAAACCACAACACTTCTTGTTAGTTGAAACTGAAAATAATGCTATCACATAGACACTTACTAAATCCTTGTGGTACATACGTATGTATGTACTTCAGTCAGTCAGTCAGTCATTGTTTGCAAGCTAGTTGTTAAATTTATTTGACATTTACACCATATTATTTCAATAAGAATTCTTCATAAGCTTATACCAAAAGGGAAAAAACCACTTCACGACTTGTAGTTGTTGTTTTTTCTGATGCCAGTTCAGTCTAACATATTTTTTTCTTACGATACTCCCAGTATTGAGTCAATGGTTGAATTCAACAGCAGAAAATAGCTAGCTACTGTTAAAAAAAATCTTTCCCATCCCTTTAATAATTCATGGTTCTATATGAAGATAAATAATCATCTTTTTCTTTTTTGACTGTTTGTAGGTGTGGTTCTATCCATGATGGGCGTGGGCGAAGATCACATGAGAGATTTGCTAAGGAGGCACATACACAACTTCCTCATGGATATTGCACCAACAGTGAGTGATGGCTAGAGGAAGGAGTTAGAGGAAGGAATGACAGATCGAACATCATGTTATTTTGTTTTAGGTTTTGGACAGAATTTCATCGTCTGGTTTGACGGACGGAGTGGGACTTCAAGCAGAGGTATAGGACACACACGCACACATGCTATATACACACACACCTTTATTTTTTCCCCCTCTATTCTAACTTGCTCAATTATTTTTGAGTGACCAAGATACGATTAGGAAGGAGTGAAATATTGTTTCAATGATTAAATCATTCTCGGCTGAAATATTAATAATAATAATAATAATTAATAATAGCAATAATAATAATAATAATACACTAAAAATGCTATATATAGTCTTATGTCTGGTCAGTTCAGATGCTATTGTGATGTTAGGAAAAGATTTAACAAATACAAACACATGCTGCTTTTCGCTGTCATTCTTTATGGTTGACAATTATTTTTAAGTTTATCATTACAAAAATGACCCAGATACAATAAGCATGCCAACCACAGCCTGCTTTGTCAAAATGTCGTGAGGAGTGCAGTAGGTTGGTGGAGTCAAGGGCTACTGTTGATGTTATTAAGACCATCATCATCTTTTCTGTCGTTATCCTAGGTAGAGAAGATCTTAGAGGAGAGGACAGATGACTTGTCTGCTAAGAAAGTCAATCAGGTGTGTGTGTGTGGTAAAATATATTTATTGATGGTGGTCTAACAGTAACCGTATTGGGCAGCACTGGATTCAAACTTTTTTTTAGCCATGCTATTATTTATTATAATATTAATACCAAGTTAGCTAAATTTTATTTTCGCATTGATGCTTATAAACTTGTGGATCTAAAAAAAATCCACTTATTCATTTACTTCAGAGTTGAGAGAAGAGAATAAATATTATTTTTTATTCTATCCGATGTCTTTTTCACATGATATTTTGTATTTTTTTTTTATATAGTTAATTTCTGCAATGATCAGAAAGCATCTGAACTGGCTGATCGTATGGGGGAACATTCTTGGTGTGCTGGCTGGGGTCATCACAGAGGTCATCGCCATAGTAGTAGCCAGATACACAGACACATGAAGAATCACAGCTATCATTTTCTCATTGTACCCATCATAATACATGTGATGTCATCATGTACATGACAATAAATAAATTTATATAATTAAATGTATTATTGAAAACATGTAGCTATTGGAAGTAGCCCATTCAGTGTCGATGAGAATGCTTGTGTTTCTTATGGTCCTTCTGATGCTACAAAAATTAAATAAATAAATAGTGAGTACAACCATTCAGTACTTCAAATATTTAATAATGTATAGGAGGGTGAGTTTGTAAACTGTGTGACGTATTGGCAAAATACTTAATGAATTGCCATCCAAATACAGTGAAACTTCTGATAATTTCCTCTCTAATCAGATAATCACCTCTATTTAACAAACTTTAACTTTACTTTCCCATACAAAATGTAATTGCCTATTACCTTCTAAGTAACAACCTCTGAGTGAATTAAAAGCCTGGTCCCATCAGTTTGGAGGTTAACTACTGACTTCAATGAATCTTATTTAGCATAAGACATTTTACCCAGTAATGCTGTTAGTGACTCACTTTGTGTTCTTCAATGAATCTTATTTAGCATAAGACAATTTACCCAGTAATGCTGTTAGTGACTCACTTTGTGTTTCTTTACTTTGTGCTGGCTGTGGGGAGACCTGTCTTTCTTCTTTTTGTGTCTGGGTTCTTCAGAAGAGAAATCATTATTCTCGGGCAAATCTGGAACATTATAACTTCCTACATCTAAATCAACAACAATATAAACAGCAATTAGACAAATGTGATAATGACAACATCAGTCTTATAATAAAAAAAATAAAATAAATAAAAGGTGGCCAACTCACCCGGAGGTAAAGCTGGACCAAATGCTGCCGGTGCAGATTCCTGGCGAGTCTCTGCCAATTTCTCCTCACCAACACTAGGATGCAATCTTCTAAGCTGTGGAGAAGAAATTATGCTTTCTTTATCCTCCAGAAGGGCAGTGGGCGCAGTAATATGTTCACTTTTGGAATATTCGCTGGATGAATTGGAAGGTGGACCAATATTGATAATGGCTGATAAGTCTTGCCACTTCGTTTGATTTGGTGGTTCTCTGGTAGTAGCCATATTACTGGAAGCAAGCTCTTCGTCTTCTTCATCTGAGGAAGAACTGCTATCTGCAAAGATTGCTTTGAATAGATCCATTGAAGGTCTCTCCTATTAAAAATACAGACATTAAAATACGCATCAATACGTTGTATTATTCCTACACTGTCGCCTGCCTCCTTGGCGCAGTCGGCAGCGCGTCAGTCTCATAATCTGAAGGTCGTGAGTTCGAGCCTCACAGGGGGCACTTTTTTTTTTTTTTTCGCCCTTTTTGTTTTGGTTGCAAGTTCGAAAGGTCAATTTTTTTTCCATTGTGTGCAATTCTATTTTTTTCCTCAATTTTTTCTCTTTCACCCTGCCCTGTTTCATCATTTTTTCTTCTCTCTTTTCCTCACTATTATTCAATTGTTCTTTTTCTTCTTACTCTTTGGTTTTATCCCTATATTTTCTCTGCTTTCTTAGCATAACCAAGCAAAAAATGCAGTTGATCTGCATTATACATCCCTGTCTTAACATCTATAAAGGATAATGGCTCAACACATGCTCACCGCCACAGCTTCTTCAGCCACTTGCTGCTGAGGCTCCTCCCTGTCCTTGCTTGATAGCTTTTCATCAATACCTCCCAATACACTTTCTTCTCTAGTCCTGACAGTCCCAGCTGTCCTTACTGCCTCAGATGTGCTACTTTTCTCTTCTACTCCTCCTTCTTCTCCATCTCTCCCATCTTTCTTGGGTACAGTGCTCACTATTCGCTCGGTGTGTAAGAAACTGATGCTCCTTGACGTGTCGCCAAATATTTTACGCTTCTCTTTCTCTGTAGCTACTCCAATTAGTGAAGAGCTGGAAGAAAAGAGAGAAAGGGGAGAGAAAGAAAAGAAACTAAGAATCAGACACAATCTTACTACAATCTGTAAGGATATTTCAAAATCATTGACCTTATTTGCACATAAAGCATACTTGTGTTTTTATAAATTAGACCTCTCAATTGAACTTTAGAAGTTGACCTAAACATCTTCACTAGGTAGTAAGTTCTCAATGTTTCAATACAGCATTTAATTCTTTCAGAAACAAAAAAAAATACACTGCATTCTTGAAACTGCATTTAAAAAAATTAAAATCCTATTTTTCTCTAACTGTCCAGTTTAAAGGAAAGCCAATCTTGAAAAATCTACATGTGCAAACTCATACATGTGCATACATAAATTTTAACGTTGCTGAAATGCTGCTACACACATGTTCACCAAATCTCAATATTTTCAAAGCACTGGGCTCCATTATGAGGTTGAGAGGGTATATTTTAGGCTGCACACTCTGCTGATGACCCTGTATGGTACTGTATTTACACAACAAAATAAGCTTGTCAGGATAATAACTGTCTTTGTGGTTAACAACGATACTTAAGTGATCTTGTGTTGCAGCAAAAGACTGATAATTAATTCAAGTCCCAGCTTCACTCTGTGCATTTAATTAGACTAAATTGGGTTCAGATCGAATGCAGTCATTGTGCCCTCTTAAATGAAATATGTGTTCTTGGGTCACATGACATACTGTAGACAGCAACTATTTCTGCTGTTGTGTGGGATTGTTTTTGTTTACTTAATGTTACCATGTGGCTTAGCAACTCTCAATTTTTGATTCCTTGATTGTGTAATGGGTTGTTTATTTCTGTTTGTTTTTATTTTTTCTCGTGTCGTGTTTTGGTTGATATTTAAAAGTGTTTGTTGTAGCTAGTGCTCAAGTCGTTGCTATTGATCAAATCAATGTTTAGATTGGACATAAGGGGCTCTTTAATTGGGACCACAGAAGCATTCATGGATGTCTATTTACATCGTCAATCAAAAGTTATTAAAAAAATGTTGAGCAATCTTTTTGTGCTGTATAATAGGATGGGCAAGAGAAGGAAAGGAGAGTTGGCAAAGCCCAATTTTGCCAATATTATATTGTAGAATAGGTAACTACCTCGATATGCTATATCCATGGTAATAGCAAACTGGACTTGACACACAATTGGACGTACATGTATGTATGCAGTCATCCCATCTTCTTCTCCAAACTATATATATATATTTACTCACTCCCCCACAAGTTAGTCAGTCGCCTACACCCGGCCTGTGACAGCGTACGACCTGCGTGAATTCTTACTTGGGATACGGGTCGGGAATGTTGAACCGCTTGCAGATGAGTCTGTGTGGATGCCAGTCCACCACTTCTCTAGTCAGAACACCAAACATGTTAGCCTTGGCAGCTTGAACAGCATCTGACTCAGGAGTCTGCAAACAACAAATACATCAAAAATAAACAATTTACATAAACAACAACAACAACAACAACAAGGTCTTCTTAGGCCACTACAAGTAGAAAAGGGAAATTTTATGTCTTCAGTTTTTTACGATTACCCATGAGCAAGAACGATTTCATCCTTTTTGAAGAAAAAAAAAGTAAATTTTGTTAGTCTAGCTTTTTCTCATTTTAAATCTATGTGCAAAAATATCATGTGCTGAAATTGTACTGTTACATATGCAATACTTCTGCACCAGTTGTAATTTTATTCAGGCTAATAAAACATACTTTTTGTGTAATTAAAAACTATTCTTGCATGCTTACTAATGGCCGCTCTGGCTTCTTGTCAGACTTCGCCTCTTCCGCTTCTTCCTCGTCTCCTCTAGTAAAACGTGAGGACAAGGATGATGTGAGGGGCTGGAACACTCTGGCCGCACGGACAAACTCTTCTTGTTCCTTCTGTCTCTCCCATTCTGTCATGCCAGACACCAGGACTGATGCAGCTGCAACAATACGTCAAGTAGCGAATAATTACAATCGATCAATCAATCAATCAATTAATCAATCAATTAATCAATCAATCAATCAATCAATCAATCAATCAAAGAACTTTGTTTTATAGACTCATTATTTACTATGTCAATACATTATGATATTTTTTACAAACCATTTTAGACTTAGTAGAATAATAATATTGTTATTTAGAAAATTGGGGAACTAAACGTTTCGCATCCATGGATGCCTCATCAGTTATGATACAAATTAAAAATTTAAATGCTGGAAACAAAACCCGGGAAATTAGCAACGCGTTGAAATATCTATCCCCAAAGAAAAAAAAATACAATAAAATGAAATGTAAGTGGAAAAAAAGAAAAAAGAAAAAAAGAAAATCAAATCAGTAACTGGTTCTAAATAGGCATTTAATTCTTTAAAATAACAGCAAACTCACTTCAATAGAGAGACGATATTTGTCTCGTATGTTATATTGCATAGCATCATGTAACATTGTCACACATGTGTGAATATGTTATGTTACACGTGTCGGGTATGCATATTTTTTTATGTACTACTTGTATACTTCTATGTTGTGAAATTTGTTTCACAACTGATGGAGCATCTACGGATGCGAAATGTTTGTTAATTTACAACTTTCAAAATAATGTCGAATTGTACTATATACCTTTTCCTGCTAAGTGAGCCTCATACCTAGCCTGCTTGGCAGGGTCTCGGGTGAATGGCTTCATCTCTATGGCAACCACAGAACACATGTAAATTAAAAAACAAAACAAAACAACAAAGATAAACAAACAAGGAAAAGAGATGTCATAATATACTGTAGGTTTGCCCTCAGTAAATAAATAAATAAAAACCCAATAGAAAAACAACAACAACAAAAAAAAAAAAAAAAAATACAGGCACAACATGAAAAGAAGTAAAAAAAATTAAATGATTTTATTATGCCTAATATTGTTTTCATTTACCACTGGCTTGAAATGTCTGAACATTCGGCCGAGTCCTTGGACCAGTCACAGATGCAGCTGATGCCTGAGGCGATGATGTCGAGGGTGGATGCATTGTTGGTATTGAAGGTGAAAGAGAAGCAGTTCCAAGTGATGGGTGAGTGAGGGTATCAGAAGTTCCTGAGGAAGTAGTAACCTTGCCAGTTTGAGTGGTGGTGACACCTTTAGCAACCTCACTGGCACTCTTCAACCTCTCCCGATCAGATGTGGACAGGAGGTCAAACACAGATGCTAAATAAATTAAATATAACAACAACAACAATAATAATGCCGATAAATAAATTAAAAATATGTAATAAATAAATAAAATAAAAATAAATAAATAAAAATGAATAAATAAAAATAAAAATAAATAAAAATAAATGAATAAATAAAAATAAATAAATAAAATGACTAACTAAACAACAATAAATAAATAAATAAATAAACAAATAAATAAATAAATAAAATGACTAACTAAACAACAATAAATAAATAAATAAATAAACAAATAAATAAATAAATAAATAAACTATTGTGAAAGATTGGTAATGCACATTTCCAGTGACTATCAAAGTTAAGTCTCAATAGGAAGTTGAAAGTTTGCTGCAAAGGGTACATTTCAAATCTATAAACCGTATTTTGAATAATATTGCTCAGACAAACTGTAACAAGCATGTGTACAAAGTTTGGATAACTTCCACTTGACTGTACTGAATAAACAACTTGGCAGCAGCTGTAGTTGGTGGAAACGATGTTTCCCAAATCATTATCCAGTTTCATTATGCGGTGTGTTGTGAGCATGTGTGTGCGGCAGTAATGATGTATGTGTGTTGTGAGCATGTGTGTGTGGTAGTAATGATGTATGTGTGTTGTGAGCATGTGTGTGTGGCAGTAATGATGTATGTGTGTTGTGAGCATGTGTGTGCGGCAGTAATGATGTATGTGTGTTGTGAGCATGTGTGTGGGTAGTAATGATGTATGTGTGTTGTGAGCATGTGTGTGGTAGTAATGATGTATGTGTGTTGTGAGCATGTGTGTGGGTAGTAATGATGTATGTGTGTTGTGAGCATGTGTGTGGGTAGTAATGATGTATGTGTGTTGTGAGCATGTGTGTGGGTAGTAATGATGTATTTGTATCGTGAGCATGTGTGTGGGTAGTAATGATGTACGTGTGTTGTGAGCAGGTGTGTGCGGCAGTAATGATGTATGTGTGTGCACGTGCGTAGGTTTATTAGAATGTGTGTGTTTCTAAATAATACATTATTGTCCAATTTTGGTGGGTACTTCGAATGATTTTAAAAACTTTGCACTCTTCAATTCCACAATTTTCATAAACAACTAACTAAAACTTACAAAAAACTACAGCAACAAACAACAACAGAAACATAACCTAGAGATAGAGACACAAGGCTGTCATGCAGTACACACATATGTACCAGGTTTGTCTGAAAGCAATTGCGACCTTTCCCGGGAAGTCAGCGGCTTTTTAGCCACCTCTCCAGAGCTTCCAGTAGCAGTTGTGATGGAAGCTGAATCTTTGAATACGTGTCTACAAACAAAATCTCTTGGCACATCTGGTGGCACGTGCTTCTACATACACACATACACACAACAACAAAAACAACCTGAACCGACTTAATGTCCAATCTGAACATTGATTAGATCAACAGCAACAACTTAAACACTAGCTACAACAAACACTTTAAAATAACAAGACACGAGAAAAAATAAAATGGATATTAATATTATATTAAACACTAGCTATATATATATAAAAAGATTATAATAAAAAGCAAATTTTCTCCATCTAACAGCCAAAAACTAAACCCAACATTTTGACTTATTGCCGAAGTCCTCTTTTTTTCTTTTCTTTTCATGTTGACCCCTGAAGAGGACTAATAAAATGTACTATTATTATTATTATTATTTCAGCTAAGAGTGACTGAATCATCATAAAAAAAATTGATTAACAACTTTCAAAGTATAAGAGCCAGCTCTAGGTGTGTGTTCTTCACTGAACAAATAATATCTTAGTTCCAATTGCATTAGCAACAGCTTCCAGAACTGAAACGTTTGTATTATCTCATGAAAGTTGTTGTTAAATACATAAAATGAATCTTTAATATTAATGTGTTGACTACTAGTCTGAAACACAAATGTTTCAGTTATTTTCAATGGCCAGCATTATCTGTGTGTAAATGAAATCATTTGCTGCCATACCAGAGCAAATAAATTAATTAACAAGACAAACTATAAAATAAAACTATGGCTAGAGGCTTCTTTGTCATCGAGCAGCTGGACACTGAAGACAACCAACCAGTATCCCTCTCTTTTCATTGTTGGCTCATTCATTCTAATTTAGAATAGCATCTCATCCAATTCTCGCTGGTGGTCTGCCATCTTGACATTGTCCAAATCTTTGCAATAATGGTTTTTCAACTGCTTGTAGAGCAACATAGATAAATTGATATAGAGCAATCACAACATGTGAAAATGCAGGACAGTTCTTCAAATAAACTGACACATTGGAACACTGAAACACTGCACTGTGATTGCTTGAGTTCTAACAAAATGTAGCTTTTAGCTGTAATTTTTAGCTTTGTCGTGCATAACTGTCCAGCTTAGCTGTCAATTGTCCACAGATATTTCTGGGATGCCACACCCACTTTTATGGGCATTGTCTTATAGCCATAATAGCCAAAACCATGAGATGCAATGATAGCATTTGGGGTGAAGTGGGGGTGGGGTGAGTGGGGGGGGCTGGCGTAGCCCTCGTCATGTCCACATTATTGAGCTCTGTCATAGCAACATTTTTCAAAAATTCACGCACACATGTACTGATTTGAAAACGGCAGAAACATTTGCATTCAAAATGTTATGACCGAATAGAATCAAATTTTAACTCCCGCCATGCTAGGGGCTAGCCTGGCAAATCCACAGGACTACATACTTGTCTTACTTTAGAATTAGTAGTGTG
>WLWI01004205.1_pt1 | contig 12206 bp, 16 predicted proteins | sample 6701501 | NCBI WGS metagenome assembly WLWI01 (sample SAMN12718690, study PRJNA515312) | sponge metagenome | isolation source: marine sponge | host: Mycale hentscheli | place: New Zealand: South Island, Marlborough, Capsize Point | collected 2014-11-01
TAGATTAATGTCTTTCCTATAGTAACATATAAATGATTTAGCTGTGTGTGCAGTAATTGCGTTAGAGAACGTACTTTAATAGACATATACACTTTTTCACTTTTGTTCTCTCTATAATCACTTCGACTTAATTCGTTTGACATTTGTGTTATATCTATAATGTTTGTTCAGTGTAGATGTCATATATATGTTATTTTAGCAATAAATAAAGAATTCTAGAATTGGGGACTTGGATTCAACCTTAAATCAATCTTTGAACGAGACGGGTGTTTAGAGAAAGTAGTATAACTACTAGCGGAGTGTCATCTGGGTCATTGTACAAAAAAAATTCCTACACCAGCGCGCGATGAAACCAACAATTCAGTTGCATCTTCACCGACTAAAATTACATTCCTTCTCTACTTATTAGTCTGCAACTCTAATATTACGTAACCCGCAACAGTGGTATCGGAAGTTTGTCACTGTGACTGAAATAGTTTATGTCGCTTACGAGTCTTTCCTAGCTCGGACCCGTGTGAACATTGTTGTCGCGTGACTGACCGTTTTCGGAATGGACTGTAATATCGTAATGTGTTTGGTTTACGATAGACACCGGATATAATTTCTGCGATAATGGCTGAAGTTTTAATTATAAAAAAACTATCAGAACATGCGACCATACCTACAAGAGCCACGCCCGAATCGGCTGGAGCTGATTTATACAGCGCTTACGACTACGTCATCAAACCGAGATCAAAACAGCTGTGCAAAACAGATCTACAAATGATATGTCCCCCTGGAAGCTACGCAAGAATCGCGCCAAAATCGGGGCTAACGCATCACAATTTCATAGATGCTGGTGCTGGAGTCGTCGATCCCGACTACAGAGGCAATGTCGGTGTGATTCTGTTTAATTTTAGTGCTCGAGATTTTGTGATTAAGAGAGGCGATCCTATTGCGCAACTTATAATAGAACGAATCTTCCTACCCGAAATCAGAGAAACTCACACGCCGTTGGATGAAACGCAGCGAAACGCCAGTGGTTTTGGTGTGCAATGGAACTTGTGAAACAATCGTTGAACAATAGCGTACAAATCTTTTCGTCTGTACCTCGAAGGAAACACAAACATGATCTGGAAGTATCTCTCGTCAAAGTGCGTCCAAAAATATATTCTACTCTCGTCGCTCAATCTTCGTATTCTTTTAAATACCAAGTCGCAGCTCACGTGCAACTCAAGAAAGTTGAATATGACGAACGTGGCGAGTACACCATCAGATATATCGACCCTCACTTCACGTCCGACAGTTTTTACTACGACGAAGATGAAGGAGAAAAAGAGTTGGATATTTTGGCGAGACAGATTACTGCTAGATTTGACTCTTTCATACAAAACGGATCGGGGTGGTTGGTTGACGAAATTCTCGAATTTTCCTTGAAAGTCTTCCGCATCAAACATTTCCAAGGTGGGGGGGGAGTTAAAAATACGAGTCTTCCTAAAGTCATTCTGAACAAAAAAGCGTGTATATCGATAAAGAACACCAGAGACAAATGCTTCGTCTATTCTTGTTTAGCTCATATACATCCAGTCAAGCGACATCCCGAATTCACTCATCATTACGACCGATATTGGCACGAACTCAACCTAGACGGACTGTCGTATCCTACGCCGATCAAACAAGTTCGTGTCTTCGAGAGAAACAACACCCATCTCAGCGTGAATATTCTCGGATACGAAGCAGGAGTTTTCATCCCTTTGCACAGAACGATTAATAGAAATGTGCGCCACAAACGTAAAACGATAACCTTGCTCCTGTACAAAGGTCATTACTACCTCGTGAGAAACGTGTCGCGACTACTCAATCATCAAGATTTCAAACGAAGAGGTAGATCTACTTCGTGGTATTGTCACTCGTGTCTGTGTAGGTACGACTCCCTACAAAGTTTACGAGATCACGAAAACCTGTGCAGAGACCAGTTGCAAAACATGACTGTCCCGTCTCCGAAACAGATCAAATTCGAACATTATCGGCGAATGTTTATGCTACAGTTCGTCATTTATTACGACATCGAAGTGATACTCCGACCCGATCCCTCGACTACAAAAGTCGATCACGTACCTATCTCCGTGTGTTCCTATACAAAATGTTTGAACGACGAACACACCAGATCACCGGTCATCTTCACGGGAACGGACTGCATAGACTTGTTCTTACAACATCTTAAGATCGAAGAAAACAGGATAGTCAATATTCTGCGGACCGAAAACTCTGAATTAAAATGCGATTCGGACGACGACGCGAGGATAATGTCTACTTTGATCTGCGATATTTGTAAACGCCCGTTCCAAAGTGACGATAAGAAATACAGAGATCACGATCATCTGAATCACAGTTCTACCAGCAACATGCGATTCGTCACGTGCAATCGCTGCAACTTGACTTACGGCAGCCAAAACTATAAAATTCCAGTGGTCGCTCACAACGCGAACAGGTACGACATACATCATATCGTTTTGGGGTTAAAAGATGCGTCTCGCGTGAAAGTTCTGGCAAAAAATTCAGAAAGTTTTATTTCTTTGACGTGGGGTAAGCGCCTGTCGTTTATCGACAGCTTCAATTTCTTGGCGGGATCCCTAGACGGAATGACTCGAACACTACCTCCCGATTCCGTAACTCCTTTTCTCGATCACATAACGACTGACGAAACTTTGCAGAAACTCTTGATGCATAAGGGTATATTTCCTTACGATTACATCGACCACCTCGACAAGCTGAAAGATTGCCGCTTGCCTTCGAAAGAAAAGTTTTATAATTCGTTGACCAACAGACATGTAGACGGAGCGGATTACGAGAGAGCGCAACGAGTATGGAACGAGTTTGATTGTCAAACGCTCAAAGATTACCTGGAACTATACGTGTGTCTGGATACTTTACTGTTAGCCGCTATGGTGGAATCGTACCGGGTATCAACTCATAAACATTTTAGATTAGATCCCATGCATTACGTTTCTTCGCCGAGTCTGTGTTTCGACGCCATGTTAAAAATTACCGAAGTAGAATTGGATACTTTACCGTCCGTGGATATGTATTTGTTTTTCACGAAAGCCATAAGAGGAGGTATAGCCGGTGCGTCCACGAGACGTGCCGTTGCGAACAACGACTGCTGCGAAGATTACGATCCTACTGAACCGGTATCTCACATCATAGGATTAGACGCTAACAACTTGTACGGACACAGTCTTTGTCAAAGTCTGCCGACTGGAGAATTCCGATGGATGACGAAAGATCAGTTGGATAGCTTCGACGTCGCGAATGTTCCAGAAGACGGCGACTACGGATATTTCTTGGAAGTTGATTTACAGTACCCCGATTGTGTGCACGATTTGCACAACGACTATCCTCTCGCTCCCGAAAAACTGGATATACCGGCCGAACAGTGGTCGAAACACACGAAGTTGCTCGCTGAAATGATGAACACGAAGCACAAGTCCAGCGGTACTAAGCTGATGTCGACGTTGCGAGATAAGACGCGATACATACTGCATTACGAAAATTTGAAGCTGTACACGAGACTCGGCATGCGTCTCGTTACGCTACACCGAGGTATCAGTTTCAGACAGTCGCCGTTTCTCAAACCTTACATCTTACTGAACAACAAAGCTCGTACCTCTGCCACTTCGTCGTTCGAGATCAACCTATACAAGGGATACAATAATTACATCTTCGGCAAAACCTGTTATAACGTCTTCAAACAAATCGATTTGAAACTCGTGACAGACGACGACAAGTTTCAACGACTCGCTGGTCGACCTACTTTCCACAGCAGTCACGTAATCAGCGAACGTCTGGTTAGCGTTCAAATGACACCTAAGCAAATCGTGTGCGATAAGCCAGTGTACATCGGTGCAACCGTCTTAGATCTGTCAAAAAAACACATGTACTCTTTTTACTACGATTTTCTAGTACCGCGATATCACGATAGCGGTCTGCGCATGATTTACACAGACACGGATTCGTTCTACCTGCAAATATTCAACAGACCCGATTTTTACAACGATATCTTGCTGTTCGAACGTTTCTTCGATCGTTCGGCGTATCCCGAACATCATTTCCTGCGCAGCGACAAAAGAAAAAGAGAGTTGGGACTCATGAAAGACGTACACGCTGAAGGACACATTACCGACATCGTTGCTCTTCGTTCTAAAATGTACGCCGTGCGGGTGCAAGGACCGAAACGATCCGTCGGTACAGATCTCAAAGCCAAAGGTGTGAAACGCGATGTGTTGAAACAGTTGAAATTTGATAACTACGTGAGGTGTTTGCTCGAAACTTCCGTCACTACTCACCGATTCAAACAGATCCGAAGTTTCAGACATCATCTCGTTACTAAAGACTGCAACAAAATCGGACTATCTTCTTACGACGACAAGAGATATTTGTTACCTTGCGGAACGCACAGCTATGCCTACGGTCATTTCCGATCTAAAGCGTCGACTGTTCAATGCTCTCACTGTGACTGAAATTTCGAACGTAACTTTCTACAATCATGTCTAGTAACACGTATGATAACGCTAACGTCGTCGATCTGGCGGACAAACATCACGTCAGTCTGACATACTTCCAAGGGAAACCGTACTTCCACATCAGGAACAATTACAACAACAAGAGCGTGTCGCTGGGATATTCCGATCTGAAAAGTCTGGTGGATCAGTTCGACGACATGAAAGAAAGAATGAAGAGACTCAAAAGATCTATCGCCTCTGCGTCAACATCCAACAGCGCTACTCAATCGCAACCCTCTCGCAAGAAAGCCAAGAAGGAAGAAGAAGAAGAAGAAGACGTGGACAGAAACAGTGATCTGTAAAAACGCCATGGGTCAACCTTTAACTATGCCATTTAAAATTTCTATAAACATTACCTGTTGTACCGGTATCGATCAAGTAGATGGAAATCGAGATTTAAGCATGATTTGTTGTTGCTGTAGTTGCTGTGACGAGGATATTCAAGAAGAACAATGCGAACAAACCACGAGTCAAAATGAACAGTAATTCCGATTCTGACGGCGACGGAATAGTGACGTCTTTCCAAGTAAAACCTTCGTCTAAAACGTGCAGTTGGTGTAAAACTTATAAACTTTTGGTGCCTAACAAACCGTATTGTCTGCACTGTCAGGACAGGATGTACAAAGAGTGCTCGAGATGCCATCAACCTTATCCAGAATCGAAATACTTCAAAGAAGACAGTCAGCGTTGCAATTCTTGTCATCAGAAACTTCTGAAGGAAAGAGAAAGACGTCGGCAGAAACAAGAAGAACAGATGATGCTGGAAGCTCAAAAAATCAAAAAGAAACCTATGAAAAGACGCGCAGAAACGGACTCTGAGAGAGAAGACGATAACGACGACGTGGACGCTGAAATCGTTCTGGCCAAGAAATTGATCAAAGCGCGAGGCAAAGGAAAGCATGTCATCCTTATTATCTGATGAGACTCTGAGGACTTTATATTACGATCCTAACCATCCCGCTTCGTATGGATCTGTGTCGGACTTGTATCTAGCCGCTAAAAACATTTCACCTAATATATCTTTAGCTTACGTTAAACGATGGTTGTTGTCTCAAAATGTTTATACTTTGCATGCACCTCTCAGAAAACGATTTCGCAGGAGAAAGACTATCGCTCCTGGCATGTATTATCAGATGCAAATGGATCTTGTAGACTTGTCCAGTATATCGAATAAAAACGATGGAATCAAGTTCTTGTTGACTGCTATTGATATCTTCAGTCGTAAAGCATTTGTGGTGCCACTCAAAACTAAGAAAGCCACTGAAGTGCGAAATGCTATTGCACACATTTTCACCAACTACCCACCAGTGAAATATTTGCAAACTGATCTCGGAAAAGAGTTTTACAATCGAGCCGTTAAGAATCTTTTGTCGAAGCTCGGTGTGACACTCTTTTCCACTTCTTCCGACACAAAATGTGCCTTGGTAGAGCGCTTCAATCGAACGCTCAAGACTAGGATGTTTCGATATTTCACTGCCAACGACACCGTCACCTACGTTCCTATTTTGCAAAAACTCGTCTCCGCTTACAACAATCGCAAACACAGATCCATCGGTGTCAGTCCTAATCGAGTCACTTTAACCAACCAGAGTTTGATTTGGCGCAAGCAATATCATCGCTACCTACTCGGTTACAGAAAGGGTAAATTTAAATATTCCGTTGGAGACAAAGTTCGAATTTCTAAACTGGCCAGACAGTTCAGAAAGGGTTATCTTCCGGCTTACCAGGAAGAAGTCTTCGTCGTCCACCTGAGATTGTCTACCGTCCCTGTCACGTACAAACTTCGAGACGCTAACGAGGAGATTTTGATCGGTTCTTTTTACGAGCCCGAACTGCAACTGGTGTACCATGGATAAAGTTTTTGACGTACGAATGAAAACTCCTTTCACTTGCATTATCGGTGGATCTCCTCTATCTGGCAAAACGACATTCGTGAAGAATCTTTTACAAAACAGACATAAACTCATAGACAACGAATTCGACTATCTGGTTTGGTTTTACGGTCAAGAAACTCCTTTCATCGCCGAACTACGAAATCAAACAGCTGGTATACCTACGACCGTCGTACACATGTTACCGACTACATTCGAAGACTATCTTCTCAGCGACAAAAGAGGATTGATCGTTATAGACGATTTGATGCAAAGCGCCGGTGAATCTAGAATCGTGACTGACTTGTTCTGTAACAAAGTACAACACTCGAACACCAGCGTCATCTTACTGATGCAAAATCTCTTTTACCACGGTAAAGAACGCACCACTTTACTACGTTGCGCTCATTACATGGTCGTCTTCAAAAATCCACTAGACGGGTCCGTTCCACTCTACTTGGCTCAGAAGATTATGCCTTTGAGAAGAAAACTCTTCATGGACATCTTCGACGAAGCCACTGCGACACCCTTCGGTTATCTGTTTATCGACGGTCGACAAACCACACACCCCTCTGCTCGATTTCGAACTAACATCTTTGACGGCGTACAACACGCTTTTGTGGTAAACGATGGAAAAAACAAGCGTGGAAACGAGATCGCAACGACGTCAAAAGAAAAAGAATCGTCCGGCTAAACAACCTCTCGCTATCAAACACAAGGAGTACTTGACTCTGTTGTCGAAAACCAAAACATCCGGCAGACGACATAAATTAGTTGACGCCGCTAACAAAGGAGAAATAAACGCTGTGATCGAATGTATCAAAAACATACTGAATGGAAACGTTCCTTTGGATAAAGCCCAGCTATCTCAGTTACGAAAATACAAAACCACTCTGCGATCCTTAGCTAATAAGTGTATCGCGGCCAAGGAAAAGAAACGGGTGTTGAAACAGAGAGGAGGATTCATAGCCACGTTACTCCCTATCGCTTTGAGCGCGTTGGGCAGTCTCTTCGGTGGCATCTTTCAAAAATGACGTTCGAGAAAAGCGTTATCATTCCTTTCGACTTGTATCAACGATGCAGACTGGATAAAGCCGATCGATCTTTGGAGATTTTGACGGACGAAACTTTACCTAGCGATCGAAAGTTAAAGTTGTATAATCAGGCTACGCTGATGAAGAACACCACCCCTCCTACCACCACTGTCGATTCTTCTTCTTCTCTAGTCGGAGATCATATTTTGCATAACATTCCGGACAAAGACAAACCTAACGTTCGCGCCATTTTGGATATTTTCAAATCTAATCCGTCAGAACTGAGTTGGACGGATAATCTGGAATTGATGCTAGACGAGAAGACTGTACCCGATAGTAATTTGATTAACGTTCTCTTGTATTTCACTAAAAATTTACCCGTTACGAGACGCGGTGATGTTCCGAACGGGGCTGAGGAATTGTACGAAAAGTTAATCGGATTAGACATGCCTCCCAGTTGGGTGAAAGTCAAACCTATCGCGTCTCGACGATCTAGAACGCGAGAAGGCGAGAAATCCTCTGACGACGTTGTGACGTACGACGATACACGAGTGGATAACCCTCCTAGGAAGAAACGAAAGAAGCCGGTGAACTTTGACTCGCTCGCTTCTTGGACTGTTTGAAAAAAAAATGGAAGATTTCTACGTCGTGCTACCGAGTAACGTGCGCAACATCACCGGAGAAAGAAATACTCCTGGACATTACATCACCTATTTACCCAAACCTATTACGTTGGATTCCGACGCGTGGAAAGTCGCCTTGGTAGATGTCAGTTACTTCTCTACTTGGCATAACATCACTCCTGCGAATTGTCAAATTCAAGGGCTAGGACCTGACGGACCCTACGAAGTCGACATCCGAACTGGATATTATAAGACCTTGGACAAGTTAGTCCATTTCGTCAACAAAGCGTTACAAAGGGCTGGTCTGACAGCGACTCTCACTTTGAATGCGGACACTGGTCTATGTCGGTTAAACGTGCCATCTGGAGAAGTCATTACTCTTGATTCATCTGTGTCCGAAATGCTGGGATTGGAATCCACTTACTTCCCCTCTAAGCACCCTTCTACCGATTATAATGCTGCCTCGCGTGGCGATATGGGGATTTCTATGCTAAACGACATCTATCTCTACAGCGACGTCGTCGAAACCAGGATCGTAGGGGATACGTATGCCCCGCTTTTGCGTACGATGCCCGCTCTCGCTTCCACCGACAAACGAGGTCGCATGACCCATCGGGAATTTCTGAATCCTCATTACCTGTCACTTTCAACCGGGCAGATATCCGTGATAGAAATCAAACTCTGTGACGACATCGGTAACGTTATTCGATTCGATGGTGGATACGTTATCGTACAGTTGCATTTCAAGAAAGTGGAGTAAGAAAATACAATGGGGCGAGTACCGTACGATCCTGCGAAATGTGCTGGCGGTCACAGATTACATTACGGTAGCGGAATGCCAGTTTTCAGAGGAGAAATCAACCAAGGAGGATACGGTTTAGGAAGTCTCTTGTCCGGGTTAGCTAGATCTGTTCTGCCTATCATTTCGCCCATCGCTAAAACTATCGCTAAATCTGTTTTGCGAACTGGTGGACACATTCTCAGCGACGTCGTCAGCGGAAAACAAAGTTTTAAATCTTCTGCTAAGAAAAGAATAGTCGACGCCATACAACAACATGTCGAGACTCCCGTTCGAAAACAAAGAAAAAGAAAGAAGGTGTCCAACGACGTATTCGTTTAGTCTTGCTGTGACAAAAAGCGTGAAACTACATCTTCGATCAACATGTCTCTGCTAGATTCTAACAGTTGCGATTGCATCAAGTCTGAACTGGATCTTTTTTCCGTTCCTCCGACTCAAACATCGATAGACCAAACTCAGTACAAAGAATATTACCCTGTCAGTTTAACTTCGTCCAACGCTCCTATCGAATTCCACGTCTCCAGCTCCGACGACGAATATTTGGACCTCCAGCAGAGTTTCTTACACTTGTCAGTTTCTGTACGAAACGCTGACGGATCTGCCATTGCTGCACACACAACCACCGACGCCATACCGTTTGAGAAAGTAGTTTTTCCTATAAATTACTTCGCATCGACTCAGTTCAAGAATGTAGAAGTCCTGCTGTCCGGAACGCAAATCTCTCCGAGCGATGTCCAGTACGCCTATCGAGCATTTTTGGAGACCACCTTGACTTATGGCGACAGCAAAAAGGAACAGTTGACGTCTTCCCTGTACTATGCCGACAAAACCAATCCAGATCTTCACGATCGAACCGTTGCCACCGATGATTGCGTCAATCCCGGTGCTCGAAAGAGATACGTGATATCGCAAAACAGCACCACTTTCGACATGGTCACCAGGATACATCACTGCTTATTCAATCAACCGAAATTACTACTGAGCAAAACTGATCTGCGATTGAAATTTCATCGTCACGACCCAAAATTCAGTCTCATGTCTGCCTCCAACAACACCAGTTATCGAATACACATCGACAAAGCCATACTCAACGTATGTCACAAACGAATCAGCGCCAGCGTGAGAGAATCCCACGAACTAGCACTCCTGAAATCTACTGCGAAGTACCCCGTACGAACTTCCGAAATCAAATTCTTCACCAAGCCCGCAGGATCTGCAGACCTGTCCGAACCTAACCTTCACACCGGTATTCTTCCGAAACGAGTTGTGCTCGGCCTCGTGTCTTCCAACGCCTTCAACGGAAGTTACTCCTCGACACCCTTCAACTTTGCAGCCTACGATCTGTCGACTATACAGCTGCGACGAAATGGCGTGGCATTGCCGTTCGAACAACTTGAAATGAACTTTGGCACAGATCAGATTTCACCCGGATACATGAGTTTGTTCCAAGGGCTGGGAAGGCTGTTCCATGATCACAACATCGACATCTCTCGAGAAGATTACAAAACATCTGGCCTCGCCTTGTACGCCTTCGACCTCAGCCAAGACGGATCCGACTGTAATCTGTCTTTGATTCAAGAAGGAAAACTGTCTCTTCACGTCAAACTGAGAACTGCCCTACCCCGATCCGTGACCATCGTCGTTTACATGGAAAAAGAAGGCTTGATCGAGGTGGACAAGGATCGCAACGTCACCATCGAAAGTTAAGCATGAATAACTCGCAAATCACCGCGTTGCTCCGCTCTTGCCCTGAGACCAGACGACATTTTCGAGGTGTGTACGCTTCTGACACTTTACCTACTCAATCTCGTTCTATGTCAACCCCACGAAGTTATATCTGCAACCTGGATTCTATCGACGAACCGGGTAGTCACTGGATTGCTTTCTACGTACCGAAACGAGGACCGATCGAATACTTTGACTCTGTCGGTTTGGATATACCCTGGATGTTTCGCGACTTCGTACGTAACCGCTACTATGTTTACAACACTTGTACTATCCAAACTCCTTTCAGCGCCGTGTGCGGACAACATTGTATATATTACTTGTTCCAACGAGGATTATGTAACAGCATGGATGAGGCTTTAAGTATATTCCGAGATAACGATCCATTATACAACGACATTTTAGTAAATCAAATAGTCGAAGAACATTTTAAAGTCAAGTTAAACTTATTCGATTTCACTTTGTGACGAAGTCAACTGTACGTTAGAAAGAGAAAGATGGAACATCCGTGGAGACGCGTATTAAGGGAGATGAGAATTTTCATCGTTGAACAAATGACGTACGAAATCATGGATAACATGTTGAATAACGCTCGACCACTGTTGACTAGAGACAGCATGGAAGACATTGAAGTTATCCCGGGGTTACGTCAGAAAACGCGACGATTTCTCGACATCCTGTACTATCAAAATCCTTGTGACACGTTTACCATTCTCGTTTCCGGTGAACCGAACGTCATCTCCGATACCTACTTGTGTCTAACGGACGAACTCTCCGACGAGAAGAATAGAACTGGTGCCTAACTATGTCGAAACGAACAAATGATGAACTTGAACGTGATGCGAAGAAAACGAAACACGATAAAACTAAGCCTGGATCAACGCCTCAGAATCCTATTATTATTGACGACGAAACTACATCTGTCATCGATATAGAAGATGACGACGCCGCCACATCTGTCATCGTTATAGAAGATGATGAAGACGCTACTGATATATCAACTATTACGAGCAACTGCCCCGGCTGTCAGATCGATCATCCGTCTCAAGTTCAACATATGGGTCCGAACGGATGTCTTGGAGAATACTGAAAGACAATTCCATATTATATTTCTTTGCATGTGTATTGTATAACGTACGTGTACTCTAGAACAACATATTAAACTAGTTATATCAAAAACAAAATGCGTCTTGTCGTTTGAAGTTCTGATGATACATTTGCATTCGTGGTACTTGAATTTGTGTCCCTTGGACACACACAGCCATAACCATGCCTTCCTCCACTCTCCCCCTTTGTTATCGCCTGACACTTTTTATCATCCCTACAATAACATTTTTGCCACCTACATTATCCTTCACGCTGGCATTACCCGAAGTGGTGATGTCTTTGCTTGTTTGCATCACTTCGTTATCCTGAAACACTTTTGTCTTCTTTGCGACTCAATACCTTCATGCGTACCCTGTAATGTTGGGTCGACATCCAATCATCACGTGCACTGTCAGAATGCGAATCGTTCTTTGTTGACGAAAGAACGTCTTCATGCACGCGGAGATGAAGCGGATATCTGGTAGTTTCTGCTTTCGTGGGTACCTTGTAGAACCGATATGCCATCA
>WLWI01004206.1_pt1 | contig 12203 bp, 13 predicted proteins | sample 6701501 | NCBI WGS metagenome assembly WLWI01 (sample SAMN12718690, study PRJNA515312) | sponge metagenome | isolation source: marine sponge | host: Mycale hentscheli | place: New Zealand: South Island, Marlborough, Capsize Point | collected 2014-11-01
ACTCGATACGCGCATGCGTAGTGTACCGTACAATATAAACCGTACAATATGGGAGAATACAGAACGCTCGCGTGATGCGGAAATATTCAATTAAAAATATCAAAACTGCAATAAATATATATATATACTAGAGTCATCACCAGAATGTTCACAACACAACCAACACTGCCTTGGACTTAGACTACATATAGTAGCTAATTGATTTTTTACTATTCCACTTTAGATTTCCTTACATTCTTCCTTTATCTTAAAAATTCCTTTTCATTTGATGGCTAGCAAGCATAACCGTGACTGTATAGTCCATCTTGTTTTCCTCTTACATTTCCTATCATTTTCCTCCTTTCAACAACCTTTATCTCACTTGAGGATTATCAGGCACCTTCTAATGTGAACTTCCCCTACTTGAATAGGATTACTTGAATTGGATTCCTTTTCATGAGTAACATTAAGTATACCTTCATTTTTATGAAAATATAGCCAATGTTCAAGCTATCACTTTACTCTATTATTTATCATCGGTCATAAGAAAACTGTGACCAATCGTAATAATACCCGTGACCGACGACATACGTATTCATGAATAATTCATGAGCTAATGAGTACTAGGTAAACCAAGAATGCGAGGCAAACTGATTAGCAACCAAACCCAGTACAACAAAAATGGATAGTAGATGGGAGTGGCAGAGAAACAGGAGAGCAGCTGTGAACTAGCACTGAATTACTAAGTAAACCAAGAATGCAGTTGTAAAAGGCTTGGCTAATGGCAAGGCAAATTCATTTGCAACCAAACCAGGTACAACAATAAATGGAAAGAAAACCAGAGTGGCCGAGAAACTGAGAGACAGGAGAATGGGTAAAGTGTCGTTACATTCAGTAGAAAGTGATTACCATAATTGTAACTAAAAAGCGGGTGGAATAGACGAGGATAGGCGGCGCTGGTTTCAAAAGAATGGCAAAAGTGCGAAAGAGAAGGCAAAAGAAAGTGATTAATTAGCGGGTGTGAGTTGAATTGACAAGGGAAGGCGGTGTAGTAAAAGAAGGAGAAAGTACAAAGGAAAATGCAAAAAAGCGATTAATATTGTACTAATAAGCAGGTGCAATCAAATCTTCGAGTAAAGGCTGCTTAAGTTCCAAAAAAAGAACCCAAAAGTAGGGGGAAAAGGAAAAAGTTTGCAAAGCTTAAAATTCAGAAGCTGGAGAGATTGACAAAAAAGGAGAAGGGACTCCATGACTCAAGAAGAAAGAGCTGAAAAAAGGAAAGGTGGGAGACAAAGAAATGAGATAGTTCAGGGAAAAAAAATAGAGGAGAGGGAAACTGATGTAACCTTAACCAACAGTAGAGAATGATAACAATGAATAAAAATAACTTATGCTACTACATTTTTACTTTGCAATACATCAAGCGCCACTGTGTGGCAAGGTACTTGCTAGTTCCTAATAATGCCATCAGTGATAAGGTAAGATACAGCTGTACTAAGAATTTCTTATTCAATAACAACTTGCATGAAGAAAAAAGAAAAAAACATTGTAACTAACCACCTTTCCATTCATGGTAACCCTGTACCAAATTATTTCAGGTCATGCTGCACAGAAATATTTTGAATTACCTAGTATAAATTTGTGGAACTAATTAGTCCATAGATAGCTATAGTTCCTGATAGTTTATTTAGGTTGACGGAAAAACTTAACACTAATAGCTATCAATGTCAAGTACATAGAACAACCAGAAAAAAACTAGTGAAAGTATTAATAATTTAAAGCTTTAAACAAACTACATAAAAAAAGAAACCAATGAGTGAATTAATTTGCAGATACTGAAAGATTTGGTTGAAAAATAAACTGGCTATCAAGCCCTTGTATGGTAAAGTATCATCAGTACATACACTTTAGATATCCCTTACCACAAACCCAGTTATATCAGAATACTGTAGATGCAGGTTGCCAAGCACACCTCCTCTGAACCCCAGCTTTTAGCACTTCTTGGAGTTTCGCGTATCTTGTCAGCTGCTGATCAATTTATGCTACCACTCACTGTTTAAGCAGATACTTAAAACTAGTGTCTACAATAATTATCAGTTTATTAATTATTACTATTATTATTATATAATAAATTTTCTTTTTGAACTTAATAACTTGATAATTATTATTTATTACTATATTTTAGATTACTATTATAGCTACTAGTATTATTACTATTATTATTATTTATAATTCAGCGAAGCGAGCAGAGCCGACTCTCTAATGAGTTCGCGATATATATATATATATAGGTCTAGAAATTGTTTTTGTTCTTGCGTGGGCGTACGTGTGCACTTTTTCTCCTACGCGCTTGCGCGGGCCGGGTAACCTTCTTAGCAACATTTTGCTTTGTTTACCCGCCGTACGAAGTAGCGATGCCCAGTAGACAAAACGTTAGAAACGCTTGGTCAAGAGCTTTGAGGGCGTTAGAAACTCCTGAAGAAAAATTAGTAAGGAGAGAGATAAGAAATGAAAAAGACAGGGCAAGGAGGAGGAGAGCTAAAACTAAACAGAAACAGGTAGCAAAGTAAAGAATCTTTCTTTTTGAAAAGCCATTAAATGTTCCTAATTTATTTATTAGACTATTCCTGAGGATTACTGTACCAATCAACTTTATACAGCTGTAGACTCAACTACTCTTGAAGGGAACATGCATCGCTCGCTTTATTTTGTGCTATTAGAGCGCATCACTAGTTATTATTATTATTATTATTCTCAACACCATCGTCAGAAGATCAACAGCAAGAATTTTCTGTAGCACCCGAGTTGTCCCAATATAATATCTCAGTACATAACATAGCTGCCAGTAAGCACACCAAAAAGCTCAGTGCACTTTTCCAATTTCATTAAATAGTTTCACAGAGCTCATTACCTGAAATTCTCAAGCCAACAGGAAATTAAAGTCATCTGCAGTATCTAGCATCCTAGAGGAAGTATCAATACACAATTTTGATATTAAGTAGAAACTATGACCTGCAACCAACCACAAAAATTTTTTCACTGCTCCTATTTCTGTAAGTTCAGCAGAAAGAGTGAATGAAAGGCAACTGTAATTACCTTGGCAACTGGTAAGGCGTAATTGGTAAGGTGGTTAACCTATAGATAGTGATTCCCTTTACCTATTCACGTAATGTAAGCGGCCGGGGGTGTACGGTGATACCAATAATTCTATAAAATGCGCATGTTTACAAAAAACTGGCGGTAAGTAAAGCAGCTCGAATTTTTTTTCTATCAGAACCATCATGTCTACGTCGCTGGAGAACCTACAGCAACGAATTTGTGAGCTAGAAGATGAATTAGAAGAGAAAACTGAGAACCTCTGCAAAGCGGCAGAATTCGGGAAATCTCTCCTCAGTACCAACCAGTTGTTGAACGACAAACTTGACGCCAGAGAGACCGAATACTCCAAGCAGTTAGAGGTAATTATATTGTGCACTAGTTGTTTATTCAGGGACTCTAATTCATAGCTAAACTTTTTCTCAATCTCAATTTAGTTTAGTGAGTATTGGCCCTACACATTTTCCTTCCGACAAACTTGACACCTATTCTTTAATAGAAAGTCCATGTAATATCTGTTTGGCACACTGATATTTCACATAAAAACACAGTGTCTTGCTCTATATATTTACATGTTACAAATGTGTCTGGTCTTTGAGCTTTTTGTTCAATTAAGGTTCGTACTTATAGTTAAATGAGTGTTAGGATCAAGGCTGAGGTCAAGTGAGTATTTGTAAAAAGTAATTGTATTTTGTATTGAGTTCATCTGAAGTGTTTGTATGTGTACTTAAATGCCATTCAATGTATTTGACCGCAACCCATTCACTTCACAATATCCTGTAACACTCATGTGAAACATGAAACTTAGATATTCAACAAATGACAGCTCCAAATAGTCACATGACCTAGGGTTATACTCACTTGTAGTTTAGTGTATAAACCATCATTACATTCTGCTGCATATCTTGATAGTTATGAATTTCTAATGTACAATTAATTGCCCAGGGACAAATCCATTATGCTAAATATCTATTATCAAGCCTAGAGTGAAAAGTTTCATACATTTTGTAGCAATTAGAGCAGGAGAACTACTCTTTCAAGATGAGAGTGGAGTGTCTCGAGTCCTCCGTGGCTAGTCTCCAACTAGAACTGGATGTCACTCACACTCAACTGGACCAGGAGAAGACCACTCATGCCAAGAGATTGCAGGAAGTCCGTTGTCAGACGATCTCTGACCTCACTGCCACTATCGAAGCTTTGAAGGCTGACATTGGGAAGTTACAGGTAAGATTGCAATGGATACTAGATTGCCACTTGGAGGTTAGGGTAACATTGGTAAAGTTAGATGAATTCTCTCTCTTTCACAGGCTTTTTTTTTTTAACAATACAGAATTAAAAATATTTGGTCGCCACCGGGAATCGAACCCAGGACCACTTGCTTAATGTCCTGGGTTCGATTCCCAGTGGCAACCAGATATTTTTAATTCCGAATTGTTTTAACAAAAAAAAAAGCCTGTGAAAGAGAGAGGATACATCTAATGAGTAAAAGAAGGCCGAGAAAGAAATTGTGAAGTGATAAATTAGTAAAGCTTATTGGCCAACTATTATGATGGTCGTCCATGCCATCCCGAGTTTCCTCCCACACGAAGTGCCAAACTTGCAGCAGATTTTGATAGTTACGAATTTCTAATGTACAATTATTTGCCCAGGGGGAAAATCCATTATGTTAAATATCTATTATAATGTTCTTTTGCTCTTAATTAACATGCTAGTATTTAGTGTCAAGTTAAGGAGCTCAATTAGTTTTGCCAATTAGCAGCCTAAATTAATAGGAGTGAAGCAGGAAGTGAGGATAACACTATTGCATCCATCCTCACAGACACCCCACTCCCATTCACTCTTACACACGCTTGCTTCACCCCACTGTTAACCTCCATTTCTCTCTCTCTCCAAGTGAGACTTGTTTAGTGCAGTCAATACTCGACTCATTTACTAGATAGCTTTCAGTCAGCTCAGCACCCAGCTCTACTCACCACATAAATGTGGTCTGCTTACAAAGACTTGATCCCTCAGGTACCCAAACATTAATTGTTGCATTGATAATGCCTGGAACAAGATTTACTCATTGCATTGATCCTTCTGATTTCTGTGGTGCGAGGAATGTGAGGGGGCGGGAGAGAGTTTTGGTTCTACTTTACGCATTCATCTATTTAAGTGTAGGATTCCCCATTACTCATTGTTTACAATCTTAATTAAAAACTGAAAAATAGAGAAGAATTTGTTGTTTGAATTTTTTAGAGATGTATCAAGTCTTCTACAAATAGTGTGGTCTTTTGAGTACTATGTTGCAAATGGCTTTTTTATTTCGCACGCATGCACACGCACACATTTAGCTACAACACAACACAACGTTGGAGAAGTTGAAAAAGAAAGACGAGATCATAGAGGGACTGAAGGAGGAGTTGGCCAGCCATGGAAGCTCATCTTTGTTGCAGAACGAACTAGTGGACATGGAGTCCCTTTACACAAAGGGTGAGCGAGTGAATGGAGTATCTTTCTAAGCACATGGAAGGAAGAAAAAAAGTGTAAAATGACAGGTGTACATGTGTGCAGCCCATATTATCCCAACTCTATTAAGTTGTTTTTGTTGTTGTTGTTAGTAGCATGCTGAATCTCTTTAATATGGTAGGAGGCTGGAGTATACCAATATGCCTAATATGTAATTAGGTTTACTTGAGATGGTAGCTTAATCTAGCTTGCAGATTAAAATATAACAATTGACCGTTTTAGATAATAAAAAACAAAAAAACAAGACAGTATCAGGTCACTCCATGCAGAAGTCTTTGCTGAGTAAAAATGGAAGGAGAGAAAATATTACAGAACCATCTTTCTTATTTCAACATCCCCTGAAAATAGCTCCTTCTAACAGATCTTTCTAAGAAGTTTAGACATCATTTAAATGGCACATACAATTTATTCTCTTTCAAAAAAATTAAAAAAAAAAAATTTTTTTAATGACTTTTGCGTCTAGAACGGTCTCGCTGTGAGAAGCTAGAGATGGAATTGGTGGAGGAGAAGGGGAGGGCGGATGTAGCAGAGATGGAGTGTGGGTCTCTACAGCAGAAGATAGTGTCACTGGAGGATGAGTGTGAGGAGAGAAACAAGATGGCCAAAGAGTGGTATGACAGTCTACAGGTCAGCCAATATGGATGCCTCTACCATACATTGAAAGTGTGGGATGGGTCATTATTTAGGTGCTTGTTGATAATGTCCACCTTATTACACTGTTTCAAGTTTTTGTTGCTGTTGTTGTTGTAATTTTTTTTTGTTTTTTGTTTGTTTGTTTGTTGTTGTTTTGTTTTTTGTTTTTTCCTCCTTGCATTTGTGTGTGTGTGTGTGTGTGTGTGTGTGTGTGCTTGGAGGGATGAAGGAAAGGGTGATTTTTGAGCTTACTAGTTAACGTCAATTTCATATCCTAATCATTATATGTAGTAGATTTCTAGAACTTGAGGATATTCGGTACGGACAAATTTAAAATGCTATAAATGATGCAGAAATTTAAATATTTCGTCTCATCTTTCTCCCTGCAGTTAGCCAAGGACCATAGTGCCGAACTCGCCTCGCAGCTGGAGCTTCTCAAGTCTCAAAAGATGGGAGGAGCCACTGGCGACCACACCGATACTACGGGGAACTCCCTGTTCGGGGAAGTGGATGACAGGCGCATCAACATAGAGCGCAAGATGATCTCGCTGAGAGTGAAGCACGAGAGTCTGGAGAGAACTCATTCCACGACTCTACTACAGCTCAAGAAGATGAAGGCAAGTGGCATTCAAGAGCTGTGCAGTAATTTGCCAGTAATCCCCGAGGTTTCGGGAGGTATCCCTGAGGGTCTTGGGAGATATCCTATAGATCTGCCCCAGATTAAACCGTCACAAACTAGGACTAGATTGAGGAATGGCTGATTGTTTCAGGTAGGGTGAGGATTGAGGAGACAGTAACAAGTTAGGATATCATAGGACTGTTGCTATGATCCCTGTCATCAACACTCAGAAATGGATGTAGTATAGAGATTAGAGAAAGAATTGGTGAGGTATGAAGTGTATCTGTTGCAATTATTCTAACACCAAATATGTGACCGTCTATAGGAAAACCAGGCACAACGCGGCACCCTTCGAAAAAAAATTTTTTGCACTTACGGAGTTGTCGGCGTCCAGATATTGAGCTCTCCAAGTTTTATCGTCGTAGCTTAAGTCGTTCCCGCTATAATAGACCTAACCGTTCCCTTCCGTAGGCTTGAAACAATACATTTTTAAGAAATCGATCGATGTTTTCTCGATATTACGCTTGCCGCGTTGTGCCCGGTTTTCCCGTAGACAGTCACATATGTTGAAGGATAAAAAGCTGGAAATTCAGGTGAAAGGTGTTATCTCTTCCCCTATATATCTCTGCTACCTTTCTCTTCCGTGGATTTTAAATATGTGATAGTCCCAAGAGATGTTTTTCATATCACAGTGGATGTGATCAGGACTATAAGTTGTCCATCCTGAACACAATGTCATTGTGTGAATGGCGTTGGCTCTAACTGTACACCATTGAAGGCCAAAAGGATAAATATTTGTTGTGTGGACTAAGTTTCTGAGTTTGCTCCTGTCATTTTCTTGTTGATGATTATGATGATGAGGGAGTGTTGGGTTGTTGTTTTTTAGTTTTTGTTTGTTTGTTTTTTGTTTGTTTGTTTTTTTGGTGTGTATTTCCTGAGCCCCTCCCCCCTGCCCTTCAAATTTACATAAATATTTCAATATTTGTGCTGACAGGCTGAGATGTCTTCCCTACTCTGCCAATACAGTGCCACAAGTGCTGACGTAGATAATGTTCAGAGACTGAATCGAGCACTGAATCAGAGCAAAAGTGAACTGCAGAGTATGGCCGCTAAGCTCCACCGGCTGGAGCGGCAGCAAGCAGAGGGTGTGGCCTTGCAGAGCAGGAAGAACTACATGTCTGCATTTGGGGACCTTGGAGACAGAGCTGAGTACATTCACCTGCTGGAACACGAAATGGAACAAGAAAGGTGAGTTGGCGGTCGAAGAGATAAACAAATAGTAGCTTGAGGACGGGAAAGCTGGGCTGGGTATTTCTTAGAACCAAACTTGGAGAGGGGTCCAATCAACATTGGAAAATATAGGATAGGGTGGTGTTCAGTTCGGAAATTGATGAAAACTTTGTTAGAAACATCACCATGAAGGTTAATTGGCTTGATAGCTTTATTCATTTTATTTTATACAGGTGTAACTTTGTACTTTCTTTTTCCAGTCTCAGACATCTAGTTTAAGGCACATGTAAATTGCAAGTGCTGAGTGTATGCGAGACTTCACTGCTTGTATTATCCATTCATTACATAGAAAAAAGCATGCGGCTGTGGTTAAAGAATTAGACCTGAAGAGAACTCAGTTTCTATGGGAGACCAACAAGTTGAGAGAAGCAGAGACCAAGCTTCACCACAGTCAGAGAGAACAGGCAAAGCTGAGACTGGACCACAACAAGTTACAGCTCCGACTGCAAGAGGCTAAAGACCAGCTTCAACAAGGTAAGGCATGGTTATCCTGGTGTGCAATTATTAGAGGAGTTATGGTCACTTGCAGCTAATGCAATTTGCGAACAACACGAAGCCGAGAAGAAGTTCCTCGAAGATGAATTAAACAGCAAGAGAAAGTCCAGATCCAAACAGTCAGACTTGACTAAGGAGGGCATGTCCGAAACCACTAAAACAGCTAGAGAGAACATACCAGAACTTACAGACAACAAAACAAGTGACTCCATATATGCTCCGGCCAAGCCAAAGACCACTGTTCTGAAGGAGGTGAATATCTTGGACGACTTGGAGAAGGAGTTCAGTCGGTTGTATGGGAGAGGAGTGTTAGACTACCACAGCAAGCAGATGCAGCAGAAACTACATGCCGGCAAGGTGGGTGGGTCATGTGATGGAAATGAGTGCAGTAACTTACTGTCTGTGGGTGTGTAACAAAAGTATTTAAAGAGACAGGCAAGGTCTTGATTGTATGTGTGTGTGTGTGTGTGTCCACACCACTTGCTATGAGGAAAGGCCTGTTCTCCTGCAAGTTCCTAGCCTGGCTCCAGGAGATTAGCTTGCATGGCTCACAGTGCCTGCTTAGTGCACAGGCATCCTGGCTCTGCCAGGTGCACATTACTGCTAACGGTTGCAAGAGAATTTGCATTTGATGTGTGTGTGTGTGTGTGTGTGTGTGTAGCTTGATGAGAATTCTGCTCAGCCGACTGAAACTCCTCCTCCAGCTGCTAAAAATGTAAATTCATGTCAAACTCAATAATTACATCATTTTAACTCACTTTCAAGCACAACAATAATATATTCTCAAATCACATGTAAATATGTACCAATGATTCTATATTAATTTTTAACAACACGTTCTCTGTGCTCATGGGTAGGTCCTTCGTAAAACAAACATTTTGTAAGCTCCGTAATTTATACCACAATAGTGAAGGCACTGTGTGTGTTTTGTTTATTGTTGTTTGTTTTGTTGTTGTTTTTTTGTTTTCTCGAGTTGGAGGAACATTTATCAATTGCAGTCCAGCATATCATTGGCCTAGTGTTGTTTGCTTGTTTTCATTAGTAAGTTTAAATAATCTTACATCAAACAATAGTTACAAGAAAAACAATTTTCATTAAAAATAAAAAAAGGTGTCGTGATAGTCTGTAACTGAAATGAATAAGTGAGGTCCTGTGCCTTCCACTCATTACCTTCATTCCACAACAGTTCTGCACAAAGCTAAAGGGGAAATAACATACTCATAGCAACCTTATATTCTTAAAATACAAGTTATAATGTCTTGACGTTCACTAAATCTTTTTAGAATGATGGCCTTAAAATTTTGAGCATTTATGGGGCCTCAGATACATTTTGAGATCATGTAGGTCAGTGCCACTGTTGTCAAGGTTACTGTCAGGATCTAGACACTCAGTGCCCAAGTCATGATCTCTGTCCTGGCCCCACACGAGTATCTGGTCCCTTTGTAGACAGTAATGTATGGCTGACGATTAGCACAACTCTTACAGCTCTGAAGTGACGTGCACTTCTTTCAGCCATTGATAAAGAGACCAACATTGGCACAACCTATCAGACCTTTTACTTCTCATCACAGGCCCTCACACACACACACACAAGCACAAGAAATCAACTCACCAGAATCCTTTTCTGCAGGACAAGGAGATAAACTTCATATTACTCACAAGTAGTGGTTAGGTAAAGGGTTCATTTAGATGAAAATTTTGCCTCCCTTCAAAACTTCACTAAACATCTATCCAGGTCACTGGTTATGGCTCAATAGTTCATCACAAGAGCGGGAATCGACTCTGCCTTGTGCTCACCCATCAATCAAAGTACCGACCAACCTCCGCCTTCTACTCCAATGAAACTACACGATCTTCATGGATATGCATTTTGAGCCAGATAGTAGCGACAAGGAAAGCTTCAAGATTCAAGACTAGCATCATACGCAATTCTCAAATTAAAATGCTTAGATATTACCTCGCTCATTTGGCTATATCACTTGTGTAAGGAGAAGAAGGGCATTCTGTGATGGCCGAGCTCTTCACAGCTCTTCTCCAAACATGTCCTTTCAAGGTTGAAAACCCCCAAGAGATGAGTCCGGGGAATGGCAGACCTACAAAATGTAATCGTTATAATAGCAGATTTTCTCGTTCTAAAAGCCAATATATGTTAAGCTATATTGGCTGTTAGAACTAGAAAAGTTGCTAGCCAAGAATGACAATCAATGTAATTGTTGAGTTTTATGAACAGATCATTACATTGTCTAATTGAATATGGAAAGGGGTCTCCAATCACATTTAAGTAATTTTGCCATCTTGAGGTCACCATGACTCTAAGAGAAGCAGAAATGGGTATCCTTCAACTTCTGAAAATATCTCAGTGGAAGAGAGCCTCATTACACATTAGACTGAGATTAGGACATGTCGGCACTGGTGATGACACAATTGACAATTGAGCTGACCTCTTGAACCGTCTTCACCTGTAGAGTTACTTTCACTGCAAGGTCACTTTAAAATTGCTATGACCTTATCTCCCCATGGCTTCAACCACAGCTGGGATTACTCTCATGCCATGTTTGAATGTCGCTAGCCCCTGGGTATATGAAATTTTCCCATAGTCCACTAAATTGCAAGGCCATCTTCATAGCAAAAAAACAGTCTGATTGAATGGCCAGTGGATAGAGGTGGCCTTGCTACAGAAGCTCCTCCTGTTGATATAGTGTAAGGTTTGTAGTTGACATCAGAAATGCCAAGTTATCACTTTCCCCTTGCACCCAACCTAACGATAGTCTCGCGTAGCCAGACCCTTTACCAGCCGTAACCGCTACGCTGTTCAATGTAGTGGAGCCAGGGCCACTTGTCGAACCATCCTGGTTGAAAAGAACGTTTTTGGATCACCTAAAATTCAGTAATGATGTTTATAAGCTAGTACTATTAATTATTACTTTACCTCTCTTGGGAAAGTTGAACTTTCTTGGTTGGTTCGGTTTCTGCTCTGCCACACTATCACCACTGTACGTACTTACACCGGCCATGCTGCCAATACCAGTGACGATCTTTACCAATTACAGTTTTAAAAAATATATAAAAAAAATAAAAATAAAAAATAAAAAAATTTTGTTGTGACTATATTCCCGGCGGCGTGCACAAAAAAGTGGGTAGGCCACAGCCTACCCTTTACCCGTCTCCGGCGCCTATGCAAGTCGCTTGTATATGTTCCTAGACCCTTTCCTTCCCCGCGTAGCTGTTAGGTTTGTAATGTAAAAGGGTCTGGCTACGAGAGACTACCTAAACGATGCGATTTACAAATTTACCAAATGCACAAATATAAATTTGTAGTCTTATTTTTCAACCGATCAAAGCATACCTGAAAAGCACCTGTGGGATTTGTACAACTGCAGTAGTTTTTCAAAATACTATATATATATATTTTTTTTTTTTTACTAGATGCTACTTGAGGGGCGGCTGGAGAAGTTAGATAGCGAAACTGCTGCGCATGCACACGCGGTTTAAGTACGGCGTACGACCCTTACCAGTCACGATAATTATTTGAACTTTCACTTTGAATTGAGAGCAGGCCTTGCCAGCAGATGACAGGGGAGGG
>WLWI01004208.1_pt1 | contig 12203 bp, 9 predicted proteins | sample 6701501 | NCBI WGS metagenome assembly WLWI01 (sample SAMN12718690, study PRJNA515312) | sponge metagenome | isolation source: marine sponge | host: Mycale hentscheli | place: New Zealand: South Island, Marlborough, Capsize Point | collected 2014-11-01
TCATTAGGTTTATAATAGTTTTGTTGGCTGTATAAAGGGAGTATACTTCAGTAGTTATTATTATATGGGAAACTACAGCTTCTGGCCCTGCGATACCAGGAAGAAGGACTAAACAATAAATCTTGTACTTTTTGTATATTCTATCCTTGATGTGTAATTTCTTCGAAAGATAATTTTTTAGAGCCAATTTGACGCTTTATTTCCTCTCATAACATAGCATATTTTGTAATCATGATCAAAAAGTAAGACTTGACTAGTTTGCGTAGGCCAGAGTAAGATAGACAGGATGGCGGTATGGTGGTAACCCACCATGGTGTAATATAAAACTGACAACTTTATACATGAAAAATACTTCTGTAATTATAATATATTTATCAATTGGAATGACTGAATCATTAAGCTTGTAATCTTTTAAGTTTTGAAGAGCCAATAACATTCTCGTAGCATCGCATATAATAAGATCAAACAATCTTAAAATTGCCTCAAAATTGCCTCAATTAATTAAAACTTGTCTACTCTGTAAGTGACAGTCTGGATAGCAAGTTAGTAATAACACTCTGAGTGTTACTTCAAAAGGTCTTCCCCACACCCTCAGCTGAAACTTTAGCCGCTGTGAACAGAGTTCGGTAGCTTACTAGAGAATGATAGTGATTACATCAAGTGCCACTTGACTCAAGTAATAGGTACTAACATTATTATGCATGCATACATACATACATACACACACACATACATACATACATACATAAGTGCTGAGTTTCATAAGTTATCTGGCAAGTACAGTTCACATGACTGTCCTGAAGTACATGACAAAAGCACACATGCCTGGCAGGCTTAGGATTTTATTGTTCACATCCTTACATGCTAAACATCACGTTAAATTCATGATAATGGTCTTTTCCAAGGACACTCAATTCCAATTCCTAGAAAACTTCAAAGCTGATCAGAAGTTCATTTTTTTAAAGTTACTACCCTCTGGCCAATTGAAATTTGTAGTAAACATAAATATCAAGCTTATAGTAGCAGGTAATGCCGGTGATTTTACAAAGTACAATTTCCAAATAGTTTGATGACCAAGTGCCAGATCTCTAATATCCTCTAAAAATGGTAAGTGTTAACTGTATGACTTGATTTCCTTTCAGGTTTAATGATTGTGGTGTCATAATTGCTTACCAAACCATGAGCTAGTGAGATAAATTGGTATCCATTTATTAGCACTTGGTTGACAAGAAAGACTATCGATGGTTTCGTTTGAAACAATACTTTGAAGTTAAACAGCGATGATTATATTTTATAACTTAACTTCTATTATCCTTTTATTAGAAATGAAAAAAGAGTAGTGTGGTTTTGTTCCTAGGTGTGTATTTCCTATATGTATGTGTAAGTTCATTTGTGTGTATCATTATAAGTTGATGTTAATAATAATAGTGTAGACATGTTCAATTAGCCCATCAAAGTAAAACCCATGACAAATTTATAGTTGCCCCATTAACTTTTTATTTAAAATACACACAATAATTTAAAATGTCTAAAATTAGAGTTTTGTTTAACTATCTAACAACTGACTGGGGCAACTTTATTCCTCCTGCAATAAAACAAGTTAAATTATTATAAAATGATGAATTTATCAATATTTCGGTTAGTATATAATTGTAGTCAATAATTATGAAGTCAATGATTTTTTTAATCTGAAATCAGCTAGAAAATTTGACTTATGTTATTTCATTTTTACAGTTCAAACAATGAAAGAAATGATACAAAATGCTAAGAAAGCCACACAGAAAGCTGACAAAAACCGGATAATTTTATATTTGGTTAAAAACCATGATAACAGTAGGAAAATGTAAGTCCCTTAAATTGACCACTTTTTCAAATTTCGAGCTAGTTTCTGAGTAAATGCGGAGAAACTTCAACTTCAACCAAAGATGCAACAACCCATATACCTTTACCGTACATACGTTTATGTCATACAGCAGTCACGAGATCATTTAAAGTTTGCATATTTTCTCTTAATGTGTCCTCAGTAGTTTTTAGGAGTTGAACTTAGTTGTTTAAATATGCTGAGGGTTTACACCCTGAGTGCACTGGTTATTGCATGTAAAACTAACTGTTCCATTTTTATGAGCCAGATTTGCAACAATTCAGTCTGTTTATGTAGTAGCTATGTATATTGTATAATAATCAACATCAATTTTGAGTATTTTCATGACATACTTGATATTATTAGAGGACATTCCACTTTTCCTTGATATACTTTCATTACCAGATTCTTCATCTGTCTCAGATATTTTCACTTTCTTGGATCTACAGTGTGCAATGATGAGGATAATGCTAGCAATAAAAAAAAATACTCCAGTGGCAAGCAGGGAGGCTGCAATGATTATATGAGGTTTTGAATTGACTGACACAGACTCTGTTTCCTGCTCGATGATCTGGCCTCTCTCTTCTATTTTTCTATTTGAAGGTTTCGTAACCCGTTCTAAGATAAAGATAAAAATGATATCATATAAATTTATAAAACTGGTTTTAAAATAACAATAGTAATACATATTGTTGTGAATGAAAAAGATTGTAAGGAAATGATTATCGCTAGGTTTAAAATTATTGTTGTATAGTTAACAAAACAATTTTGTTGGCCGACCTAGTTGTTTTATGATCAGCTTATGGAAATATACAATGTTAGTCTAATAATAAACAGATCAACACTATTAGTCAGCTATGAACCATTGTGTGGAATTAGTTCAATTATTTCAATAACTTTATTGCTACTTACTAAAGTTGAATGGACGTCTATGTTTGGCAGTAAATGGCTTACGAATGTAACGTTTACGGACGACTTCATTGTTTAGAATACTTGAATCCATGTACGCTTGCAGTTGATTTGTAGAATCTGGTGCACTATAAAGTCCATTCCTTACATTTGAGAATTGCTTGCTCAGATATTATAAGCCTTTTTTAGTCATATTAGCTAACTCTGGTGCATGTTGTACGATATATTGTACAGCTCTAACGTAAAACCCATCTACTGTTATTATTGGTTCATCTCTCACACTTTGCTGGTTGGCATCTAAAATGATTTAGTACTAATAACAATGTTCTAAGTGGCTACTTTAACTTATTTAAGAATATATCTACAACCACACATTGGATATATAGTACACTTCCTATACACTTGGTAGTGTATCTTTTCTTTACCCTCAGCATGTATGCGAGTAAGGTTTATTCCATTTGTGTCTGTTGTGAGTTAGTGCATAGTTATAAGGACTAGAATTATTACAAACTCATTCACACGCTAAATATTCTGCTTACCAGGTGCTACGTCTTCTTTTAAGTCCTCCTGCTGTAAGTGAAAATTGTTTGAAATTTGATTAATTTGATTAACATGGTGGCTTTGTGTCGTAGTTTCCATTTGTTGAGACAGCCTTTTCTTGACTATGTTGTGTTTTTTATTCCATTGTCCCAAATGAAACATTCCGATGGATTGATTTTTTTATGTGGTAATATGTCATTAGCACCATCTTGGGGGAGTGCTGCATAGTTTTTAAATATTAAACAAACCAGAAATTAATAACAAGATTAGAATAATTATCCAGTCTAACAGTAGTAGAGTAGTCACAATTTGTATCTATTTCATTTAATTTAGTATGAAAAATTGAGTAATTTATGAATTATGAATGTATATAGGGACAAGTGAAAAATGAGGCATGTATTACATGGCTATAAGTCTTAGCTAACTTCATTTGAATTGAAGCTTAAAGAAATTGTGTTATAAAGATTCTTTGAGAAGTAATATTCAATTGGTAATACAGACAAGATAGCTAATTATTATGTACACTCACATAAATCATCTGTTGTGGTTGCAACTACTTTTGGCTCCAGTCTTCTGTGTATCTGTTTCTTTTGAGATGTAATGTAATTGTTTCTATTATTGAAGTCCATTTGCTGTTGTTGAATATTCATTGAATCTGGATAGACATTGTCACGTGGTGCTTTAGTCGGAATAAGTTGAGGCATCCATTCCTTGACCATTTTAGAGTGTCCTTTAGTCTGACCTAAGCGATGTGTTTCAGTTCCAAAATTGCTGTCAATTTGTTTGTTCACAGTATGTGGCAAGTTGTCCTGTCCCTCAACTTGTTGGCGTGCTGTTTAAATACATAATAGTTTATACGAAGATTCAATCAAATATTAAAACAAACATGTAATTGCCTTGTAAGATTTTATAAATGTACAAGCTATATTTTCAATTCAGCTATAAGTTTTCACCTGTTTTATACTAATTATTACTTCTTGTAACTCACAATAATCAGGTGGAGTTGGTGGTGAAGCACTATGTTTAGGAAGATATGCTTTGTATAGTTTCTCTTCGTGAGTTTTAAAAATCTTATTCCTAGAATTTATCCGCTATTGTTGAGACATTGGATTGAAAAAGCGATCAGGTGTTTGAGTTTGAAAATATTGGGACATCCATTCCTTGATCCTCATTTCCGGTTTCCTGTCGTGCCCTGAACCAAAAGAGACAGAAGTATATTCTCTTCAATTAATAATATAGTTGAAGTGCTTATTGTTACTGACACATAAGTATGCACTCTTTCCAAATGGAACTAGTAACAAAGGTAAGAATAATTTTATTGGAAGTAGTTAATAATATATCTCGTGAAAGATCTGACAAAAGTCCGTTTGCTGTAGTGGGCTAGATATTGAGTCTTGACTAACACAGTGACCCCTATTCTTACTTTTCTGTTTCTTGTCTTGACCTAAACGAATTGTTTCTGGTAGAAACATTCTGTTAGTAGGCTTATAGTTAGTCTGTGATGAGAATTCATTTGCCAATGTATCTGATTTGGAGAAAGGAGTCGATTTTATACCAGAAAGCAGATGTCCGTTTACTACTTTGGTTACTATTTTTGTAAGGAAGGTTTTTGAAGTGCCAATGAGACTTGAAATTTGTTTTGATTGAGGTATATTTAATATATCCTTCCATTTTGTGCCGTCCACTTTGAGCATAAAGGTTCCGTAGGTTTGATTGTCATCATGTTTGTATCACAGATAGGTATTCAGTCCATCATGTTTCACATCAAATATGGTATTTGCTGGTCGTACAGGCCTCCCATTGACGTAACATTGAAGTAAGCGCTCGGGAAAACTGGCGTATCTCGCTAATATAGTAGTATAAATGGATTTTCCCAATCTCTCTGGAATTAGATCCGTTATGTTGACTTCAAATTTATCTGTAAATAGTTGTGGGCCTGCAGGACAAGCCCACATGAGATAAGATAAAGAGATGAAGAGAGACTGTATACTGATGCCGTGTGTGCTTGTGTTTGTATAGTCAATCTGTTGTGTGTATGAAAGAACTTGTATGTGTGCGCATGTCATTTGAAGTTGTTTGTGGACTTAGTCATTTATTTCGTTAATTAGTGTTGATGAATTCAGTCATTTATTTCGTTAATTAGTGTTGATGAACTCTGAGTGTTTATGCATATGGTCACGAGTCGTTTGTACGTCATACATAGTCATTGTGGGAGGAGTTAACCCTCTTCTGTACGTTAATGGGAAACCTTTATACTAATTATTACTTCTTGTAACTCACAATAATCAAGTGGAGTTGGTGGTGAAGCACTATGTTTAGGAAGAAATGTTTTGTATAGTTTCTCTTCGTGAGTTTTAAAATGGTTATTCCTAGAATTCATCCGCTTTTGTTGAGACATTGGATTGAAATAGCGATCAGGTGCTTGTGTTCGATAAGATAGGGACACCCATTCCTTGATCCTCATTTCCTGTTTCCTGTTGTGCCCTGAACCTAAAGAAACAAAAATATTCACTTCGATTATTATTATTACCATTGAATGATAAATATATTCATTAGTGTATTGACTACGGTATCAACTTACTTATACTTAGTGGAGTAGTTGGTGAGCTTATATCAAGTGATTTCATATCGTTTCTATCGCTTATCCAAGAGTCTGTTTGCTGCAGTGGGCTAGATATTGAGTATTGCTTACGTTTCTGTTTCTTGTCTCGACCTAAACGAATTGTTTCTGGTAAAAACTTTCTGTTAGTAGGCTTATAGTTAGTCTGTGATGAGAATTCATTTGAGAATGTATCAGATTTGGAGTAAGGAGTTGATTTTATATCAGAAAGCAGATGTCCATTTACTACTTTGGTTACTATTTTTGTAAGGAAGGTTTTTGAAGTGCCAATGAGATTTGAAATTTGTTTTGATTGAGGTATATTTAATATATCCTTCCATTTTGTGCCGTCCACTTTGAGCATAAAGGTTCCGTAGGTCTGATTATCATCATGTTTGTATCACAGATAGGTATTCAGTCCATCATGTTTCACATCAAATATGGTATTTGCTGGTCGTACAGGCCTCCCATTGACGTAACATTGAAGTAAGCGCTCGGGAAAACTGGCGTATCTCGCTAATATAGTAGTATAAATGGATTTTCCCAATCTCTCTGGAATTAGATTTGTTATGTTGACTTCAAATTTATCTGTATTAAAATATGTTTAGGATAATAGGTCAAGTGTTCATAATATTTGCTTCATGTCAGTGTGATCAATTCTTAAAATTGCTTCCCTACTTCAACTGTGCATTGCTTCCACCAGGGGGCTGCGAACCTTCAGCATTACTAAACACTTGATAACTATTAGCTACAAAGACCAAAAGAATACTTCATTTGGAGTAATATCAATATGAAAAGCTGTGTCAATATGACGCTCGCTAGCATCAATGCATAAGGCTCGAGCAAGTCGATATTCAACTCATGCAGTGAAACTGTAGACTTTAATGCTGTCTTCAAAAGAGAAACTTAACATGCAAACAAAACTCACCTTACCTGTAGTAAGATGTAGTAGGGCTGTCCGGTACAGACTGCGCGGGGAAGTAGGTGGTCATAATTAGAGTCCCCATGTGCATGTGTGAGCACAACTACTTGTGTGACTGAAGAGATGAAAACAGAAGAGTTTTTTCTCCCATCCACCCACGCCTTACTTATAAAGGAACGAGAAAAGGAAGATTGGGATGAAGGGGTGGAGGGGGGGGAGGGGGGGGGGAGGGGACGACATTTTATTTTTTATTGTTTTGCTTTAACCTCTGGTGAACAGCTTGCCTGTTACACTGTGATAACGTAGGTGCCGGAATTAAAGGGGCTTGCCCCGTCCCACTTTAATTATGCCCCAGTCGTCCCAAGCTGATTGGAGGTGGGGTTTTCTGTTCTACTTGTGCCAAGTAACTCAGCTAATAGAGCTGCAGCTAACGGTGAATAGGATGTGAGAAACTGGAAGGACAGGTAAGTTACAAAGCAGCATTAAGGGAAGAGAAAGTTAACTATTATTCATCGTTCACAGCCAGGGCATAGGGGAGTGGCCGTGACAGAATGACTGACTCACTGACGGGCAAACTGACTACTCATACTCTCTCGCACATTTGCACTGAGTGCTAATAACATTTTCAGTAAAACCAACATTTTTGAAGTAAATAGTTGACTGAATAACTTATTATTATACTTACAACAAGGGGAAAGCTCTATATGCTATAGTAGGAAAATGCTTAACAACATAGTAACTAAGGTCTGATGTCTTCAACATAGATTTTACTAGCATTCTGGCTAGCATATGACTTAAATCTATTAATGCTTTGAAGTTAAATTTTGTAACTCTCCATACTTAAACTACATGTTCAGTAGACACCCACATCAAATACAACAATTAAGGATCTAACTCACTGGTTGTGATGAGTGTCCTTTGTAACAATTTTGTGGTCACATTTGTAGTGCAGCTGTAAAACCCTCTATTTTGGACAGCAAAGTGATCAATTGTAAGATTTGAGTATACGAACAAGTAAGGTGACAGTCCGTTGCACAAGTTTTGATCCAAGTCTAAAGTAGTATTAACGAAAGTTAGTAGCTTGGCAGTTGGTGAAACACACTTCAATGTGACCTTTGCATCATATGAAACCTTTACCAAATGATGATGATATTTCTGGAGTTTGTCATTTACTGCTACTTGTAACGATGCTAGTATTGATAATATTATTATGTATTAATACTTTTGAAAACCAAAGTTTCCTCTAGTTTAATATTTAGGCTAAGGTTACTTCCTAATATAGCTAACACTTTATATCTGAGCAAATGTTAATTATATTTTTATTCTAATTTCAAAACACATATCTATTCCTTTTGCCTCCACAAAATAATTATAACCTATTACTAAATATCCACAATTAATTTATATTTAATCATGGGTATATATAGCGTATCCAAATTAGCAATATAAACCAGTACTACATAATATATACACCAGTTTCTAAATTGGTTTCCCTTACAATTAGATAGGCATCAATATCAGGCTGCAGTCATTGAACAATTGTGTTTGAAAATGTGCAAAGTAGTCTAAAACTACATACTACTTACACAAATCTGTTGGAGTACTTAATGAAGGAGTTCTGTCTGATTTTCGGATAATGTTGTCATGAGAATTAACATCGTGTTGTATGTTGTTATCTTCCAATTAATGTTCATGGTCAGCAGATGTGCCTTGGTCGGCAATTTGCAGTGGTTGCTTTGCTTGTATCTGTTTATGAAGCCATTCATTAAACAGGTTTTTCAGTTTCCTGTCTTGACCTACTTCCTCTCCATGATTTTTTCCAGTATTGCAGTTCTTATTAATCAGTGACAAGCTACTTGGTGAGGTCTTCTTAAAAGTATTTTCGTGGGATGTGTCTTGATCTAAAAAATTCATAGCATTATGCATATGTTAGTATGTATGTAAATATGTAGATAATATCTGTTCGTCTGTCCGTCTGTCTGTCTCTCTGTCTGTCTCTGCGAGTGTGTATATGTATATATGTATTTATGCATATATGTATGTATGTATGTGTGTATGTGTGTTTATGTATGTAAATATGTTTGTATGTATGAACGTGAATACGTACATGCATACATAAATACATATGTTTGTATGTGTGTATGTATTTATGTATATAATGATGTATGATGTATGTATGTATTGATCTATGTATGTATGTGTGTATGTATGTATGTATGTATGTGTGTATGTATATGTGTATGTATGTATGTATCTATGTATGTATGTATGTACGTACTTATGTTCATACATACATTATTTGATATATGTATGCATATATGTATGCATGGTGTTTGTATGTATGCATAATGTATGTATGTAGTTATAACTTATTTTGATCCTTTTTGCAATATTTTGTTTACAACATTTTAATTTAAAAAAGAAATTGTATGCAGCACAACATTGTAATATTGTGGAACTCACTAGAATCTAGTGGGAGAGTTTGTGAAATAGGTGTTCTTTGAATAAATTTTTTGTCAATATTCTTGTCTAGATTTAGCACGAATTGGTAGGTGTGTCCATTCATTGATGGTACTTTGTTGATTCCTGTTCTGTTCTACATGAATTGCTTCTTTTAGGATTTTCCTATTATTATCACTAGCCTCCAAGTTGGTTTGCGAAGAAAAAATAGAGTCTTGATGGCCGTAGTGCCCGTTGTGTTTAGTTTTTCGTTTCTTGTCTTGTCCTAAACGAATTATTCCTGGTAAAAACTTATTGTTAGTAGGCTTATGTTTATTATGTGATCGGAATGGATTAAAAGATGTATGAGATTCATAGTCAGGAGTAGCTTTGACATCAGAAAGAATTTTTCCATTTACTATTTTCTTTAAAAGGTTTTTTGAGGATCCCAAAAAACTAGATATTTATTGATGATGAGGAATTTTTAACGTGTCCTTCCACTTAGTACCGTTCACTTTGTGCATAAAGGTTCCATATGTTTGATTAACATCGTGTTTGAATCTCAGATAAGAATCAAGTCCATCATATTTCACATTAAATAATGTGTTTGAGGGGCCTACAGGTTTCCCATTAACATACTACTGAAGTAAGCGCTCAGGAATTCCAGCATATTGAGCTAATACAGTAGTGTAAATGGAATTGCCCAATCTTTCCTGAATTAGATCTGTTATGTTGACCTCATGTTTGCCTGCAATGATGTAACATGTGATTTTTTTAACTCAATAACAAAGTCACTTGAATTTTTATTATAGAAATGGTAGTTTTCATGCTAATGTTGTAATATACATTAGTTTGAGAAGTTTACATTCATTAAACAATAAAGCTGAATGGGCCCAGTGATGGACACGCCCACATCCCTTAATATTGAAGGATCAGACTGTAAGTAAGCAAGACACAGCTGCTGGCGTTGGCTTGCAGCCTTGTCTAAGTTTCCTAAAGTGCACACTCCTACTGATAGCAACTCAATAGGTTTGGGAAATCATACAACAAGGATACATGAACATTACAGAACATAAAAAGGGTTTGACTAAGGGCAGAGGCCAGTGGGGGTCATAATCAGAATCATTAATATGATTAAGATTGAACAGGTAAGGTACATGTAGTTGAGTGTCAATAAGTTCTAACTCACTCTGTCTGGGTAGAGTCCCAGACAAAAGCTAAGTATTCATTCACAATACTTAACTTATTTATGTGTTTCTACACAAGTGGCAATACTAATTGCACAGGTAAAAACTAAGAAGATTTTGTAAATTAGAAATCTTTACCTTTATTTTTCTAATTAATGTATATACGAAGAGCTAATAAATGGCGTGAGTTCTAACTATCTCTATGAAAAGATTGACAAAAATAGAGTTGAAAAAGTATTATCACTCTTAAACTTTGAAATTTTTTATACCCTTTGTAGCAGTTTAATGTTGAAGTGCAGCAGAATGGAGCACAAGTTAGCAACAAGAAGAACTTGTTACATTATTATAAGACTATATCGAAGTAGAAGGTAGAGCATAATAGAATAAATTCGTGGTACACAGAGTAGAGAGTTCAGTAATAAGCTGGTGTTTAATTAACTGCGTCTTTTATGATACACATAATGACATGACAATATTTACGTACTTTATTGCATATGTCATATATAAATTAATCTTTATATCTTTAATGCATTGTTGTGTACTCAATGATAATAATAATAAGACTCACTTGATGTGACTAGTGTCCTTAGTGATGATTTTGTACTAGTATTTGTTACACAGCTGTAAAACCCTCAGTTCTTTGCTACAAAGTGATCTATAGTAACATTAGCTGATATAAATAAGTGTGGTGATACTCCATTCAGAAAATTCTGATCCAGATCTAGAGTAGTGTTGATAAAAGTTAGTAATTCCACATTCTGTGACTTGCAATTTAGTGCAACTTTATTTAAGGAATTTTGACCAAGTGATGTTGATATTTTTGAGGGATTCCATTGACTTCTACCTCTAAATTACCTGTTTCAAAAAAGTTATAGTATTCAGCCACTGAAAAATATTTTTAATAACTGACACAATTAAGTTTAAAAAAAATTATCTTTATTTATTGAATACCTTAATTTGTAACTATTTCATATTTTCCAATATTGTTATTAAAGATACAACTATTTAATTTTACTGTCACTTACCCTCAACCATATTTAGATTAAGAATGTATATAAATAACAAAATGATCTCCATTTTGTTACCACACTTTCGTATCACGACAAAACGCTGCTACTACTACTCAAGCTAAGTTAAAGTTAGTTCTATTTTTCTGCAGACCTATAAGGCCATAGTTCCTAGCAGTGTTGTTGCAATTACATCAGCAATATTATAACCAATACTATTATCAATTACATAGCTAGAAAAAGTAATCATTATGATTATTAATTGAGGGGGCCTCAAGAAATTGTAAAGATCGCAATTAGAACAATTACCTTTCAATTATTTGTTGCACAACAAATTTGTATTTAAAGGAGGAGGTCTTGTATGTAAAGGCATAGCAGGGAAAGGAAAAGTAGGCAGGAAATATAAGTGAGAAGATAAAACAAATTAGCTGTAGGAAGAGGAACCAATATCTCTTTTAAGATAGAAATGCCCGATAGATCAGGAATTACACTATACTATCAATATTTCAGCAGTGCATTTTGCTGGGCACTGCAGTTATATTATATGAGTCAATGTCATGCTCAACCCTCTCTTTTCTGGGATTGAGCCACCAGAAAGTGAGTGACTCCATCTGTTCAGGTTTCTCCTGCTCGGACTGAACAAGAACTACTTCAAGCCAAGTCATCATGCATCTTCATAGCCATACACACTCATTGAACTTGACAATATTCATGATCAATCATACTCAATTAGAAACTA
>WLWI01004211.1_pt1 | contig 12199 bp, 12 predicted proteins | sample 6701501 | NCBI WGS metagenome assembly WLWI01 (sample SAMN12718690, study PRJNA515312) | sponge metagenome | isolation source: marine sponge | host: Mycale hentscheli | place: New Zealand: South Island, Marlborough, Capsize Point | collected 2014-11-01
AGTTACCTCGTTGTGTTTTGATATTGTTTGGTAACTACATCAAAACGGGTAACTCTCATTAAATCAACCCTCGCTTCGCTCGGATTGATTTAATACGGTGTCAGATTTGGTCTAAACTTCTACACTTAAAAACCCATATAAAATCTGCTTTTTGTCGCTTCACCAACGAACAAGGCCTTTGAAACAGTGCTCACTTCAGACTGAACATACGCCCAGTAGTCAGGGTTATCAATGGTTCTTTCTTTAATCTGTCTGGGGATAAATCGGCTCATCTCCATGTTAAAGTCTTCACGTACTTCATCGTCCTGCATCAACCTTTCAAGCTGAATGTTATGTGCCTCGATGAAGTCCTCTTTCCGCTTGCCTCTTGCGGCTAATTTGTTATCCACCAAGGCAATTGATAGCTCGATGCCACGCTGCTTAATCCAGACAATATCCCATATATCACGCGGTCTAATTCTTCTCGCCCGATAAGCTAAGGCAATCAATTTGTCAGCCAAGGCTTCTTTTAACGATTGTACCGGGATAAGGATGCCCTCGGTTGGCACCACCGTATTGTAGTGATTCAGCAGTGCTCTTTTCTCGACATCAAACGATGGAATGGCACAGACACCAATATGAATTTTTTGACGCGGCAAGTCGGGACGATTGGCTTCTTTGACAATACTGATTTTCCAGGATGACGTATCCCCCTGTTTACCCTCGGTCGGTTTGTTGACCCATACCTCAGTTTCATATTTGTTCTGGATGTATTCCTGAATCTCAAGTTCCAAACCATCAAAGTGAGCAGGCTTAAAATCATGACCGCCATTAAAGTCCAGATCTTCAGAGAGGCGGGCACTGTTGTAACACATGCGTAACGATGTGCCGCCAATGAAGGTCAGGGTTTGCATAGCGCCTTGCCTGATCATCACATCCATCATATCGTGATGCAGAATTTCTTTTTCGATCACCGGTGTTACGGCGGCGTAGTCCGGATTTGCCGCCACGATTTGTCGGAGCTGTTCTTTTAACATTCTAGGCCTCGAGCATGTGGACGTTGCGATTGCAGTGTTTAAGATCGGCAATCGCTTGTTTAGTGGTTGCTCTATACATTCTGATGTCCGGGTCAAAGTACAGATTCGGAGAAATGGTGTTTATTGGCTTTTTTGTGTGTGTCAATTCAATGACCCCATAGGGTGTAGAAAAGGTACCACTTCGTCCCTTAGTCACGACCGTCACCCGGTCTATAGGCACTTGAGAAATAGTTCCTGTATGGCTCAGCTGGCTCTCTAAACTGATATAACTCAACACACCCGCACGCAGTTTTTTGATAATTCTATAAATAGCGGTATCGGGTTCAGGCGGGGTCAGCGTGCTTTCAAATAGCCCTTTAGCCACTCTTCTTAGAATGTCTTTTCTAACACAGTCGGCCAGAAATTTTGTAAAAGCAGGGGTGTAAGGCTCACCTAGCATAAGCGCTAATTCCGGAGCACTTTGAATACCGCCTCCTGCTTTAACGGAGCGCGCGAAAACGGATAGTAATTTTTCAGACTTTGTCATTTAAGTCTACACCTAAAGTACTTTTAAGTTATTTATTGTAGACCTAAGAGGCGATAGCTGCAACACGCAAAAGTCTACAAATAATTACTTAAAATATGATAATTTGCAGACCTTATTCATGAACTCACCGAAATTGCCTGCCACAGATAACGTTCATCAATCACCTGCTTAACCAGAAAGTCCGCCAGATCAGCACGCGCTATTTTGCTGGTCTTCGCCGTATTGTCCGCCCGATAATCACCACGGGCCGGTTTATCCGTCAATATCCCCGTCCGCACTATCGTCCAGTCCAGATCAGCCTGTTTGACCAGTGCTTCCTATGCGATATGATCATTAAACACATTTTTCAGCATGGTTTTGAACAGGAAGCGTGACATCCAGCCAATCTGCCGTCAGCTCTCGCCCACACCTGCCGCAGAAATCACAATCAGACGCGGTACCTTATCCTGCTCCATCGCTGCAATGACATTACGCGTCCCCGTAGTCAGTGTGCTGGTATCACTCAGCCCGACACTGCTCAGACAGATAATCACCGCATCATGCCCCACCACGGCTGCTGCAACCGATTCAGCCGATAACACATCACCACTGATAATATTTACCTTATCTTTAACCGTCTCCAGCTTGCTCGCGGTACGCACAAAGACAATAACCTCACGACTCTGTTCCAATACTTGCTGCCAAGTATGAGTGGCGGTTTACCACTGGCACCGATCACTAATACTTTCATTTTGTTTCGCTCGTTTATAAGAATTATAAAAAGTAAATCAGCGAGCTGGGGAATGCTATAGCGCTATACAAAAGGATAGTGACTGGCCCAGCCGGGCGCTGAAAGACTTGGAGCAGAACCAGTTGATTGTGCGGCGTGAGGAGATAGGGCCGCCGCTGCGGGTGACTTATACGTTGTCAGAATATGGCTATACGATGGTGCCGCTGATTGCTGAGTTGACGAATTGGGGCAAGGCGCATCGGGAGCGGATGCGGGGTTAGTGCAATAACTCCGAATTAGGGATTACTGCGTTTGCAAGTCTTCCAATGCCGATTCGTCATCGATCATAAAGCCTGTATCGAAATGCTCTTTAAGGCGAAACAGAAATTCATCGAAGGAGAGATTTGCTAGCGCAGCAGCAGCTGAAAAACTGACTTTCCGTGCGTGATAAAGGCTCGCAGCCATAAAAAATTCAGCTGCATTAATGCCAAGTGGTTGTAGCACCTCTTCAAATTAATTTTTTGTATGGCGGACATGGTATTACCTGTGTGCTATATTTTATGCGTATTAGTATAGTCATATCTTCTTGCGAGTCGCAAACCGACCAGCCCCAATAACCCCTTCCTCAGCCACCATCCCGGCACTAATCCGCCATTCCTGCCGTAACGCATCCTCCTCAGATAATCCCCACTGAGCTAATAACGACTGCCGGTCACTACGCATACACTGCTGCGGAAACTGACACAAAGCCTGTGCAATCTCCTCCGCCTTCTGGCGTGCCTCACCCTCAGGAGCCAGATACTCACACAGCCCAATGCGCAGCGCCTCATCAGCTTCCACCTTACGCCCCGTAAGAGTCAAATCCATCGCCCGGCCTTGCCCAATCAGGCGTGGCAAACGCACCGTACCCCCATCAATCAGTGGCACGCCAAACCGTCGACAATACACGCCCATATAAGCCGTTTCCTCCATCACTCGCAGGTCACACCATAAAGCCAGCTCCATACCACCCGCTACCGCTGGCCCGGCAATCGCCGCGATCACTGGCTTACTCAGTTGCAAACGGCTCGGCCCCATCGCGGCATGCGGCACCACCGCCGCAGGATCATCAGGATAAGCATACTGCTGCATCGGATTGTCTCCGCTGAGCGCCGCCGCAGCTTTCAAATCCCAGCCCGCGCAAAACGCACCGCCTTCACCCCAGAACACCGCCACATTAGCAGAGTCATCCTGATCAAACGCGACGAAAGCATCATGTAATGCCATGGCAATTTTTGCATTGACCGCGTTTTTTGCTTCCCGGCGGTTTAGAATAATTGTCCAGACGGCACCTTGTTTTTCGATTCTTACACTCATATCTCACCATACTCCCGAGCCAGATAACGCTCCCGCAGCACAAACTTCTGCATCTTCCCCGACCCTGTCAACGGAAATGATTCCACCTGAACCCAGTCCGTAGGTGTCTTCTGCGCCGATAAATACTCGCGGCAATGGGCATGCAAAGCCTGATCATCCAGCGGCTGATTATTTTCAGTGCGCACAAACGCCGCGATAATCTCGCCCCATTTTTCATCCGGCAACCCGACCACTGCAACTTCGGCGACACTATCATGCGTGATCAATACATACTCAATCTCCGCCGGAAAACGGTTCTCCCCGCCACGAATAATCATATCCTTCAAGCGCCCAGTCACCCGGATAAATCCCTTCTCATCCAACTTACCCCAATCCCCGGTATGCAGCCAACCTTCCGTATCAATCGCAGCCTGAGTCGCCGCTTCATTTGCATGATAACCCAGCATCACCGCATAACTGCGCGTACAGATTTCGCCGACCTCACCAATACCCAGCGCCGAATTATCCTCCGGGCTGCGAATCGACACTTCACATTGGGGTAAGGGCTGCCCGGCACTGGTACAAATTTCATCCAGCGACACATCAGGGTGGTTCAGGCTGATCATCGGTGATGATTCGGTTTGGCCAAACGCACTCTGGAAATGACAGCCTAATTGTGCTTTAACATGACGCACCAAATCTGGGGCAACCGGCGCACCACCGGAAGTAATCGAATGCATCGAGGTCATATCACGCGGCGTTTTCGCCAGCGATTCCAACAGCGCCACCAACATGGTCGGCACCGCAAAAAACGTGGTCACACCTTCACGCTCAATCAGCTCAGCCAAACTATCGGCATTGAACTGGCGGATTAGCAACATTCGACAACCCGCCTGTAGACATCCCAGCGTGCCGGTAGCACAACCCGCTGTATGAAACAGTGGCATAAAGTTGGCCCACACCGACTGTTGATTCACCCCGACACGGTCAGCAAATAAACGTGCGTTATTGTGCAGATTACGATGAGAGAGCGTAGCCCCCTTCGGGAAACCAGTGGTACCGGAGGTGTACTGAATTTGCGCAGCATCCTGCGGGCAAACCATGGGTAAAGTCGCCGCCTGATCAGGATTTGCCTGATGCAGCATCGCGGCCTGATCCGTCAGTAACACCTGCTCACGAATATGCTCATTTCTCGCCAAAGCTTCCCCGGCAATCCCTGCCATTGGGTTACCGCGAAACTCTGCCACGTAAAACAGTGCCACTGCGCCTGACTGTTCCAGCACATAGCGCAATTCCTTCGCCTGAAACGATGGATTCGCTGTCACCAACACCAAACCCGCCAGCGCACAGGCGTATTCCATCAGAATCCATTCCGGCTGATTCGGTGCCCAGACCACGATCTTTTCACCGAGCTGAAAACGACTGCTGAGCGCTAAGGCCAGCTGCTCGCTTTGAGTCAGCAACTCAGCATAGGTATAAGCACGGGCATTTAGGCCGCTGTTATCGATTTCTTGCACAGCGATGGCGTCGGGGTATTTGGCTGCTATTTTCCGCAGTAAATTACCGATGGTGATGTCGTGGATCTCTGCGTCGGTTTGCGCAGGAAAATAGGCGGTTTTCAGGCTGATGTTGTACATATTGTCTTCTCCTAACTTACCGGAGTCTCAGGAATATCCACCAACTTCCCCCGTGGAATCTCCCGCTTTTCATCATACATCGGCAGCGTACAAATCACTGCACTATGATCATGCCCATCAACACCTTCCACCATTACCAGAGCACCCGGTTTATGTATCGGATCATCCATCCGCACAATCGCCACCCCACATTTTAGAAACGGTGACCAGGTACTGGAGCAAACCCGCCCAGCCACATTACCATCAACTTTAATCTGCCGCCCCAGTACTGCGATGCCGTCTTTTACCCGCATACCCCATGTCCGGCAGGTTTTTTGGGCATCCAATAGCGCATCACGCCCAACAAAATCACCTTTATTCAACTCAACAAAGTGACCCAGTCCGGCATCATAGGGTGTGGTCGTGTCATCAAAATCACTGCCAGCATTCAACAGGCCTGCCTCAATACGCCGCGCCCGAAACACAGGTGTGCCGGTGAGGCGCATATCAAATGGTTCGCCCACTCTCACCAGATGATCACCTAGTGCCTGAAAATCAATTCCCGGTGGCATATAGATTTCCCAACCCAGTTCATTGGTAAAACCAGAGCGGCTAATTACCACCGGTTGACCACCGATTCTCACCTCAGCACAATCAAAATAGTTAAACGGCTTAGGATAGTTCACATCCCCCCCATCAATCGCGGCGCGTAATACTTCCAGCGACTTCGGCCCCTGAATTTGGCTCACCCAGACATCGGGATCATGCACCTTCACATCCAGCCCTTTGGCCTGCGATTTATACCATGAGAACAAGTCACCATCCGCCTGGGCCATCCAGAAACGATCCGCCGCCAAACGCAGCAACACACCATCGGTGATCATGCCGCCATCGTGGTAGCAGGCAAATTGGTAGCTGCACCGTCCCGGTTTCACTTTTCTGATGTCACGGGTGAATACGCGGTTTAATAACACCTCAGCATCCGGCCCAGAAATCTCAATCGGCAACTCGCCGGTATGGCGAAGAATCACCCCAGTACGTACTGCCCAATACATCTCGTCGTCGGTGATGCAGCTCAGATACTCGGGTGTAAGACGGTTGTTGTAGAGCGTATATTCCGGATCGAAGGGTAGTTCCTGAAAACTCAGTGGGTGGGGCGCCATGGTGCGGGTCAGTTCGCGTGGGCGGCTGCTCTTTGCAGGGAGGGCTTTGACGGCGAAACGGGTATGGTTGAGATCGTGCTGCATCAGAGTTTGCTGTGAGTTTTCATAGCTCGATATTGCTTTCAATAGTGTACTGATGCAAACTCAAAATTTCATCTCACTAGTTCAAATTATTTAAACTAAACTCACAGTCTGGAATCATCCGCCATGCGATTTACTTGTTACGATGCCTTACCCATCTTCAACAAAGTAGCCGAAGAACTCAGCTTCCAAAACGCCGCCCAACGCTGCCACCTCTCCAAAGGCGCGGTCAGCTATCAAATCAAAAAAATTGAATCTGAGTTAGGTACAGAACTATTTGAGCGACGTCGCCGCGGCATTGTGCTGACACCCGCCGGACAAACATTGTGGGATAGCGTGCGGCTCGCTTATGGTGAGCTGGATCGTACCTTATTGGCGCTACATAACTCAGCACATCCACCGGTGGCAAGCAGTGTCGCTATTGCCATGCACACCTACTTTTCCTCGCGCTGGCTATCACCGCGTCTGACCGGTTTTATGGTCGATAATCCGGAGATTGCGCTGCGTATTGAACCGATGAATGTTACAACGGATTTAGAGGGATGCGATGTTGATCTTGCCATTGTCTGGAGCTTTGACGGGCCACCAATGCCGGATGCCAAACTTATTTATGCCTCAAAAAGTTACCCGACGGCTTCACCTGAGATAGCACGGGCGATTGAGGAAGAAGGTTTTGATACTGCTCGACAGCGGATTCCCCTGTTATTCGACAGCTCCGGGGATCAAGGCTGGCGGCACTGGTTCAAGCTCACTGGTCGCCACTACCGGCCCAGCCAACCGAAATTGGAATTACCTGATACCAATAGCCGCGTGCAGGCGGTGATAGATGGACAGGGCATTGCGCTGTGGGATGACTTAGTGCGGAAGGAAATTGATGAAAGGCTGCTGTGTTTTGTCTCGGACCAGGGTTTGCCGAACAGCGGGTTTTATCTAGTGCCCGGTAAAGACAGGCTTAGCCGGGTGGCACTACGGTTTGAGAAGTGGCTGCTTAGCTATTTTGACGCGCCTTCGTGATCTACTTAGACAGCGGATCAGGGAGCGTGCGCTGCAATCGAAGGCAAGCTAAAGGCAATTAGGGTCGCTCCGGTTTTCAGTCATTACAACGGTAAATACACAGTTGGCTTTACACTCTCCGCAACTTGCTCCACACGTTTAATGATTTCTTCCAAATACTGAAAATCAGCTCAGCGTAGTACAACCACCCGATCTTTTACTGGATCATGCCAAACCATCTGACCGCCAATACCCATCGCGAAATAACTGCTTTCTGACGCTTCTGGACTAATCACATGGCCTGTATTCAGCCATGTGAAATATCCATACCATGGCGCAATGGCAGCTGGTGTAACCATTTGTTGTATCCAGTCAGCGGATAACAGCTTTTGACCCGCATGTTGTCCCTGATCAAGCATTAGCTTCGCCACCAAATACTGATCATGTGCAGAGATCACCATGCCGCCACCCCAGTGTCCGCCTCCCGGCACGCTCTGTAAGTGTTGACCATCATCAAGCACAGCCCAGCTATTGTCATAACCGTGCCACTGCCAGTTTTTACTGGCGCCTAACGGCTGCATAATGTACTCAGCAAAAACCTCAGGTAACGGGCGTTTCCATAAGCGTAACAGCGCAATGTCTCCCCACTGGCATTGAATTTCTCCACCGATAGCAATCAATCCACAAGCTTCTCCGCGCTCGAATACTGGCCCAAGAGTTTGTTGTGGGGGGGGATCATCAAGATGATGAATGCCCCACTCTCCCTCAGTGGGTTGGTATGACCATTGGCAGGAATGGGCTTGTATGAAGTGTGTTAGCTCTGAGAATCTTTCGTTTGCTATGGACATAACTATTAATTTTCAACAACGGGAAATCAAGGGGCAGTATACTTAGCCAAGTCCGCCTGCTTAGCGAAATATGAATACGGAATAGGGGGTCGTAGCTAACATTTCACATCTGGCATACCGCTCTTTTACGAAAATATTAGCTGTTTGACGTAAGCAATTTGAAAGTTGGCTGCTTACTGGCCTTTTTGTCAAACGTGATGGTGCAATCACAACCTAAGGATTGATTCACTCTGGCGAGCAAGTGGTCAGGGAAATCCGCGTTCGATTTCTTGTAGTCGGATAAGGCCCGCCAAGCCACTTCGGGTTGTTGGACTTCGAGCTGTCCGACCTGCAGTAATTCTCCAATCACATGTGCGATCTGTTGTCTGTCCTGGCCATAGTTACTCTCCAACACCCAGGCAAGTTCACATAATACTATTTGACCAATGAAACAGGGGGCGTCATCGGTACAGCTGGTTTCGATAAAGTTGGTGGCCAGTTTTGCCTGTGTCGGGTCGTCCTGTACCAGATAACGTACGAGCACATTGCTATCGAGCGCAATCAAGAATGGCCAGCCTTGCGCTTAACAGCGTTGTTCATGTCTTCAATGCTGACGGCTTTTTTGGGCTTGGTCACTAATCCCTTTAACGCACTCAGCGGTTTCTTAATTGGCACCAGATTAATCGAGCCGTCTTCGCTTTCAATGAAACTGATTTTATCTCCGGCGTGCAGGTCTAGCTGCAACCGAATGTCTTTTGGGATGGTGATCTGCCCTTTGCTGGTAATGGTTGCGGTAATCATTGGTTCTCTCTGATATCTTACTGACAGGATTGTATCTTACATCAATGTAAGGAGAGAAGGTAAGGATTAAGAATGGCTTTGATAGCGACCAGCCTCAAGGCTATTGCTGGCGATCTCAATCTGTATCGCTCCCTATCCGTGTTGTCGCTACGCGCCTGACCGTGCAACATCACCGTCAAAACCTTGCTCCGTCATTTGCCTCCTGTGAGTGGATATTGGTGCCATTCGGGTCAGTGTCGTAACTATAAGTCAATCAGCATCGAAGCTAATGGGGCCTGAAACGGAGAGCTGCCTCCATGGATATACCAAAAGATACAACAGTGATGACTCAATCTAGATCACGAGCTTCTAATACCTCGATTTACACGGTTTTCTCGAATAATTACAACACTGATCCTAATGGCGCTCTTCTCACAAAAATTGCAGCGTTCTCATGTTAGATTCTAAATAAACCTGTCCCTATATTTTGATTAGACAACACCAAAAATTTTCGAGCATCGATATTTTGTGAAGAAGCCTGGTGTCGGGTAAAGTCAGGTCTTATTAACGACAATTGATGAGAGGTATGTATGCAATATCGAGATGAGCGAGCCGTTGCCTTTACTGCCTCAGGGCAAAGTACCATTGACCGGTTTGAGTCAATATTGAGCAGTTTGCTGGGTACTTATGGGGATCCAGAAGCAGCCATCAATGAACTCCTGGAAGAAGATGGCGATTTTGTATTGGGCCATTGTTTTCTCGCTTATTTGAACTTGCTTGCATTGGAGAGAAGTTTGATGCCGTTAGTGGGTGAGATTATTGGACGGTTGGATAAGATTCAGTCAAAGGCGGATGATCATGAGAAAGAACATATCGCTGCGGTCAAAAAGTGGCATGCGGGGGATTTGCACGGTGCTGTCAGACATTGGGAGAAAGCGCTATTGTTAAATCCTTGTGATTTGTTGGCGATGCGTCTATGCCACGATCTGGCTTTCTTTCTGGGCGACTGTCGTAATCTACGCGATACCGTGGGTCGAGTTAGAAATGAATGGAGTCCCAGTATGCCCGGCTATGGTTACCTGCTTGGGATGCATGCTTTTGGCCTGGAGGAGTGTGGTGATTATGACCGCGCGAAAGATACAGGTAGAGAGGCACTAGAAATAAACCCAAGGGACAGTTGGGCCGTGCATGCGGTTACTCATGTAATGGAAATGATGGGGCGGCAGAGAGATGGTATTGAGTGGACTTCCCGCGAAGCTGATTGGGCCTACGAAGGAAACTTTTTTGCAGTACACAACTGGTGGCATCTCGCCCTCTACCACTTAGATATGGCGCAGTATGATCGGGTTCTCGAACTCTATGATGGCCCAATTCGTGGTAATAATTCCATCTCAGTGCTTGATTTAGTCGATGCAGCGGCATTGTTATGGCGTCTTTCGTTACTAGGTGAGGATCCGGGATCTAGTCGTTGGTCAGAGGCTACCGATAGTTGGATGAACTATTTTGGAGACGGTATCTACGCTTTCAACGATCTACACTTGATGATGGGATTGGCTGCAACAGAGCGCTTTGATGAAGCGGATAACTTGGTTAACAGCTTACAACAATCTGATGTAGGTAACGCGAATACTAATCAACTTGCGTTACAAAGCATTGGTTTATCTGCTTGCCGAGGGTTTCTAGCTTTCGCAAAGGGACAATACGATGAAGCGGTTGAGCACTTACTGCCAGTGCGACATCGAGCGTTTCATTTTGGTGGTAGTCATGCCCAGCGAGATATCCTTAATTTGACAGTGATTGAAGCGATGTTGCGCGCTGGGCAATATCGCCTCGCCCGCAGTGTGCTGAATGAACGCTTGGCGCTTAAACCTAATAGTCCACAGAACTGGAAGATGGTTGCTCGGGCATACAAAGGGCTGGGTGACATGGAAAAATATGCCATTGCTCATGGTCATATGGATCAATTGCTCGCTTAGAAAGCATTTTATGCTTAAAGTAACTCGTACTAGTGTGGCTTTTGCTTAGCTACTTTTATCTTTTTCAATAAGGTGGACATATCATGACGACTAAAGCTCATCTGAAGTGGGTTGATAACGAACGATTTCTTGCTAAGTCCGGTGATAGCCCAACTTATGTGGTCGATGGTTCAGACGAAAACGGCGCGATCTGCCCTATGCAAATGCTGCTAATCAGTGCCGCTGGCTGCACGGCTATCGATGTTATCGGGATCTTGACTAAGAAGCAGGTTCATTTGACGGAGTTCGAAGTCAATATTACTGGAGAGGAAGCGCAACCGCTTCCTCAACGTTACACTCAGCTGAGTGTTGAGTATGTCTTTTATGGCCGAAATATCCCTAGTAAAGCAGTAGAACAGGCTATCAGGTTGTCTGAAACGAAATATTGCTGCGTAATGGCAACACTAAACGTAAAGGCAGAACATTCTTATAAGATTATTGAAAGCTAAATCTAATAACACTTTAAGTAAAGGAAAACTGAGAAAACTGGGGCATATATGAATACCTCCCTTGAAGTCAAATAGAATAATCTTTGGTTGATAGATTGCAGACATATATCCGGCTATTGATTTGGCCGAAGGGGATCATGCCCGCGACCGAGCCTCATTGCGATTCGCTACCTGTTGACCTCTACAGATTCTCGGCTATGGTTAAGCCATTGTCCCGGTCAGGTTCCAGCAGGTTCGATCATTCAATCTCAGATTTCTCTATTTGAGCAACACTGGCAGGTTTGTTTATATTATCTTAGTTAATGGATGTGAACTCCTCGTTGTTAGGTTGTTGAAAGGTGCTGGGATGGTACTTTGTCGATACCCTTGTTCAGGACGACCCAGATCATTCGGGCTGTTTTATTGGCCACAGCGACCATGGCTTTATGTTTACCACGACGCTCGACAAGTTGTTTCGTCCACAGGCTAAGATTATCCGTCTTGTTTCTCATCCAGTTCATGACGGTTCGTGCACCGTGGATGAGTAGTACCCGCAGGTACTGGTTTCCCCGTTTACTGATGGCACCGGGTAGTGTACCCTGAGGTCTGTAATTTATTTCTTTAGCGATGTTCGTTTGGCTTAGGCGAAGTGAGCGTAGCGAACGAAGCCAAAGCCGGTTTTTCTGGATTAGGTGTTGAATGTTGAGCCA
>WLWI01004212.1_pt1 | contig 12199 bp, 11 predicted proteins | sample 6701501 | NCBI WGS metagenome assembly WLWI01 (sample SAMN12718690, study PRJNA515312) | sponge metagenome | isolation source: marine sponge | host: Mycale hentscheli | place: New Zealand: South Island, Marlborough, Capsize Point | collected 2014-11-01
GTAAATAGCGTTCGAGACGAGCCGATGAATGTTCCGGCCCCTGTCCATCGTAGCCATGCGGGAGCATTACGGTCAAGCCACAATATCTTCCCCATTTTGCTTCGCATGAGCTGATAAATTGATCGAATACAACCTGGGCACCATTAGCAAAGTCGCCGAATTGCGCTTCCCAAATTACCAGCGCATTCGGTTCGGCGCTACTGTAGCCATATTCAAAAGCGAGTACGGCTTCTTCGGAGAGTGTGGAATTAATGACAAGGAACTCAGGCTGATCACTATTGATGTGTTGCAAGGGTAAATGAGTATCACCATTGTTTTGATTATGTATCACTGCATGACGATGGAAAAAGGTTCCGCGACCGCTGTCCTGACCTGAGAGTCTGATAGGTGATCCGTTAGCTAATAAAGAGGCATAAGCCATATTTTCTGCGTAGCCCCAGTCCATGGGCAACTCACCTGTACCCATGAGTCGACGATTATCGATTATCTTTTTAACAGTGGGATGCAGTTTAAAATCATCGGGTATGGTTGTCAGACGCTCAGTCAATTGCGAGATCATCGCGTCATTGATGCTTGTGTCTGCCTCATGTGTCCAGGCAGTATCTTTAAAAGGCGCGAAGTTAATCAAATGTGTCGTGTTTACATTTTCCGCACGTGGTCCTGCCACTGCGATATTCGAATCCAGCGAATTTATGTAATTATCGACGATTGCCTGTGCATCTGATTCGCTAACAATGTTTTCAGCGATGAGCCTGTCGGTATACAGTTGTCTAACGTCGGAGTGTTTCCTGATTCGTTGATACATAAGAGGCTGCGTTGCAGCAGGTTCATCTGCTTCACTGTGACCGTGTTTGCGATAGCAGACCATGTCAATTACCACATCTTTCTTAAATTCCATGCGGTATTCCAACGCCATTTTGGCAACAAATACGACGGCTTCCGGATCATCGCCGTTTACATGAAAGATAGGGGCCTGAACCATTTTTGCGACATCGGTGCAATAGAGTGTTGAACGAGAATCCAGTGGGTCGCTAGTGGTAAAACCTATCTGATTGTTGATGATGATATGTACTGTACCGCCTGTAGTGTAGCCACGCGTTTGAGACAGGTTAAAAGTTTCCATTATTACGCCCTGACCGGCAAATGCGGCATCACCATGCAGGAGAATGGGAAGTACTTCATGTCGGGATTTGTCTTGACGTCGATCTTGACGAGCACGAACTGAACCTTCTACAACCGGGTCAATAATTTCCAGGTGAGAAGGATTAAAAGACAGGGTCAGATGGACACTTCCGCTTTTTGTCTGGATATCAGAGGAGTAGCCCAGGTGATATTTAACATCTCCTGATGATGATATACCGCCTGTCTTACCTTCAAACTCATCAAACAATTCGTCTGGAAATTTGCCGATAATGTTTACCAGTACATTCAATCGACCACGATGTGCCATACCGATAACGACTTCCTGACTTCCCTTGTCGGCAGTGTTTTGCACAACCTCATCGAGCAAGGCAATCAGGCATTCTCCACCTTCCAGGGAAAATCGTTTTTGTCCGACATACTTGGTGTGAAGATAGGCTTCCAGTGCATTGGCGGCGATAACCCGTTCCAGGATATGTTTCTTTTTTTCAATTGAGTAATCTGGTGTGGATCGACAGCTCTCAAGGTAATTTTGAATCCAGCGTTTTTGTTCAGTTTCGTTGATGTGCATATACTCTGCACCAATATTCCCGCAATACGTGCTGCGAACAATATCGAGAATTTCGCTTAGAGTTGCTTCATCCGCGGCGAACAGGGAGCCGGTATGAAAGACAGTATTCATGTCTTCTGCATTGAGGCCATGAAAAGCCGGATCCAGTTCCGGGACAGCAGGTCTTTCATATTGTTCCAGAGGATCAAGGGTTGCCTGGCTGTGACCACGAAATCGGTGGGCATTGATCAATTGCAGTACTGAAACCTGTTTCTGATGTGATCCACTATCTGCCCCGACTGCAGCGCGAGCGGTTGGTTTGTTCTGTTTTGCGGCCTGGTAAAAAGCCTTCTGTACGGGAGAATGAGGAATGTCTCTAACTGCTTCAGTATCTTGAATGCTGTTGAAATACTCAGACCATTCGGAATCTACGCTATTAGGATCCTGCAGATAACTTTCATAAAGTTGCTCAATGAAATCGGCGTTACCGCTGTACAGGTGAGATGATTTAATTTGACTCATTCTTGTTTATACCCGCGTTTTCAAATGGTTGCCAATGTGGCGATAAGCAGGAGAATTATGAGTGATTCCTCATATATCTCAATGGCTTATTCGACCATATTTTAAGTGATTCGCACAGATGTGCATACAAGTTTAGACGATTAATAAATTTTGTCATGTGAACATGCATATTTTGGGCCTCATTTTTGCAAGAGGCTTGCGAGGAGTTTGCATACACCTGTATGCTAGAAAAATAATAATAAATATTAACTAGCTCTAAACAGCAAGAGCAGCCCGCTATGGAGATGATAGATGTCGGATACAGTAACAATTACAGATAACAAGACCGGTAAGCAATTGGAATGTCCGGTTATTCGAGGTACTTACGGTGAACCTGTTATCGATACGAAACTACTGCACAAAGAACTGGGTATGTTCACCCTCGATCCTGGCTTTGGCACTACTTCAAGCTGCCGTAGCGCCATCACATATTTAGATGGTGACAATGGTGTTCTATTGCATCGTGGTTATCCTATTGAGCAGTTAGCGGAAAAAAGCAATTTTATGGAAGTCTGCTATCTATTGATTCACGGAGAGTTACCAAACCCAAAAGAGATGGCTGAGTGGGACAACGCCATAAAAATGCACACAATGACGCATGAACATCTGTCACGTTTTTATCAGGGTTACAGGTATGATGCGCACCCAATGTCGATTATGGCTGGCGTTGTTAATGCTCTGGCGTCTTACTATCACGATGCCACTGATATCAAGAATCCAGAACATCGCTTACTGACGGCGAAACGAGTAATCGCCAAAATGCCCAATATAGCCTCCAAATGCTACCGATACGCTTCTGGTCTGCCATTTGTCTATCCCGATAATGACAGAGGATTTGTGGAAAACTTCCTGTATATGACTTTTTCCTGGCCAAGTGAAGAATATGCTCCTCCACCCGTGGCCATCCGGGCACTTGAGCTTTTGTTTATTCTACATGCTGATCATGAACAAAATGCGAGCACGTCTGCCGTCAGGTTAGCGGGAAGTGCTGAAAGCAATCCCTTCGCCTGTGTCGCCGCCGGTATTGCGACCCTTTGGGGTAAAGCACATGGTGGTGCCAATGAGGCGGTTGTACATATGCTTGAAGAAATCGGCGATGCCAGCAACATTCAAAAGTATATTGACAAGGCCAAAGACAAGAACGATTCCTTTCGTTTGATGGGTTTCGGACATCGTGTCTATAAAAATCACGATCCCAGAGCGACTATTATCCGCGAAGCCTGTCACAACCTCATAACAGAAATGAATATAGATCAGCCAATGTTTGAGGTGGCAATGGAACTCGAGCGAATTGCATTGGAAGATGAATATTTTATCGAGCGAAAGCTCTATCCTAATGTCGACTTTTACTCCGGCTTAATTTATCAGGCTCTTAGAATACCAATCAGCATGTTCACGGTGATGTTTTCGCTGGCCCGAAGCGCAGGCTGGATTGCACAATGGATGGAACTGATGGAGGATCCTGATTTTCGCATAGGCCGACCACGACAGCTCTACATAGGTACTGAAAAAAGAGAGTACGTAGAACTTGCAGAGCGTAGCTAAACGTTTGTTCGATACTTCAATTAAAAAGCAGATTATTTATAGTCACTCGCTTTTTGTTCATTAAGAAAAAGCCCTGAATTTATCTGGGGCATTATAATTTAAACTATTAATTGTTGGAGATTTTTGAGATGAAATTACCCGTTCGCGTTGCAGTTACCGGGGCCGCAGGTCAAATAGGATATGCACTATTATTTAGAATCGCTTCTGGCCAGTTACTCGGTCAGGATCAGCCGGTGATTTTAAAACTTCTGGAGGTCACACCCGCATTACCAGCTCTGCAAGGTGTGGTGATGGAACTGGAAGATTGTGCTTTTTCGACATTGGCCGGTGTCGAAACCAGCGATGATGCAAATATTGCATTTAAAGATATTGACTATGCCTTCCTGGTTGGCGCAAAACCGCGCGGACCAGGTATGGAACGTAGCGATTTATTGCAAGGAAATGCTGCCATTTTCAATGTACAAGGCAAAGCCATGAATGATCACGCTAGTCGCGACGTGAAAGTGATTGTGGTGGGAAATCCGGCCAATACCAACGCCTTAATTACGATGAAAAATGCGCCAGATTTGAATCCACGCAACTTCACTGCTATGACCCGTCTTGATCACAATCGAGCATTGGCACAATTGGCGTCCAAAACGAATAGTTCCACTAACGATATTAGAAACCTATGTATCTGGGGAAATCATTCGACCACACAATACCCGGACATCAGCAGTACAACAGTGGCGGATAAAGCTGCTTTGGAAATTGTTGAACGAGACTGGTACCAAAATGATTACATACCTCGTGTGGCAAAACGTGGTGCAGAAATTATTGCTGCAAGAGGAGCCTCCAGCGCTGCTTCAGCAGCCAATGCTGCCCTGGAACATATGCGGGATTGGGCTCTGGGAAGTGCAGAAAATGACTGGGTAAGTATGGCAGTTCCCAGTGATGGTTCATATGATATTCCAGAAGGACTGATCTATTCGTTTCCAGTGACCTGTGCAAACGGAGATTACGAAATTGTGCAAGGACTGAACATCGATGAATACAGCCGCTCGATGATGACGGCGACGCAAAACGAGTTGGAAGAAGAACGTGATATGGTGAAACATCTGTTTCCCTGATTACTGGCTTAACTCCCGACTATTTTGACTTGTTTTCAACAAGAGCCATGGCATTATTACCTATATGATTGATTCAGAAGGTTATCGTGCGAATGTGGCTATTGTATTAAGCAATAGTCTTGGTCAGCTTTTCTGGGCAAAACGAATTGGTATGGATGCCTGGCAATTCCCACAGGGTGGTATTCGTCAGAATGAATCTGCAAAAAAAGCAATGTATCGTGAGCTGCAGGAAGAAACGGGTCTACTACCTGAGCACGTTAAAGTAATCGGGTGTACGCAGGACTGGTTACGCTACCAATTACCAGATCGATTTATCCGCAGGCATTCCTCGCCTGTTTGCATCGGTCAGAAACAAATTTGGTATTTACTGGAGTTAGTGGCAGATGAGAGCGAGGTAAGGCTGGACGCCTGCAAGAAACCGGAGTTTGACCATTGGCGCTGGGTTGACTTCTGGCAGCCGGTGCAGGAGATTGTTGATTTCAAACGCAGTGTTTATGAGGCAGCGTTGCAGGAGCTGGTTTGTCTGGCATTTCCTGACAGGAAACCGGACTCTGTGTCGAGCAAATTTTAGCTTCCGTTCTCCGAATTCTGGCGAGAAGATTTTTCAAACATTAGCAGCGGTAGTAATTTTTTTATAGTGCGATTTTTTAATTGACGTTCAAAGCCTGAATAAAAATTAGAGTCTGCTTTGCTACCAAGCTTTTCCTTAAGTTCACGGAGCTGTTCTTCACAAAAATTGACTGCGTGAGCTGCTACTTTTCTGATATCGGCAAATTTATCTAACTGCGACTGAGCGTTTTGCTGTACACATATATTATAGTCACGGCTTGTTTTAGAAATGAGCTGACGATCTTCCTGCGTCAGGTCCGTAAACTCCTGTGCGTGAGCTGTAATGTTTATGGTGATAATAAAAAACAAGATATATGTATAGCTATTCATGATTAAATTGATTGCAAAATGGAAGGCTCGGAATGCTGGCACAAATATAAGAGAAAGGCCAGTAAGCCCGTCAGAGAATGAGGTTTTTATAATATTGAAGTTCTATAACATACAATATTTTCATGTCTTGCAAGATTCGGAATAAGGAACTCCCGTGTTAGAAGTTCTCTGCAGATCATTTTTCGATATATGTTGTTTCAGGAAGGGTCCTCAGGACTTACCTGCTTCACGAGAATTGTTTGGGCTATGTCTGCTGAGTTATGGTTTAAGCAGCTTTTTACTAGCACTTTCTACACAGCCGCCGAATGTCGCAGTGATTTCCGGGATAATTGATGCACTATTATTGGCGGCAATCAGCAAGCTTGTGTTAAGGCTATGACATCTTTCTGAGCGCTGGCTACAGACCACCACCGCTTTGTCTGGTATCGGGGTTTTATTTAGTGTGGTTGCCATTCCCTTGTCATATTTATTAGCAAATAGCAGCGATGCCGACCCATTTGCGTTGCTATTATTTCTATTGGTAATTTCTCTATTGCTCTGGAATATCGCAGTGATGGCACATATCATGAGACATGCTCTGTCTTCATCCTTTGCTTTAGGCGTGCTCGTGGCCCTACTCTATGTTTGGGTAATTACAGCTACGGTCAGCGGATTATTTCCACCACAGAATCTCTCATGAAAATTCATATATTAGGTATTTGTGGCACTTTTATGGGAAGTATTGCGGTCCTGGCAAAGCAATTAGGTCATGAGGTCAGCGGCTCAGACGAGAATGTCTATCCGCCAATGAGTACTCAATTAAGTCGTCAGGGAATTGAGCTAATGGAAGGCTATTCTGAGTTGCATTTATCAAATGTGCCCGACATGATTGTAGTAGGTAATACGCTCTCACGAGGCAACCCGGCGGTTGAGTACATGTTAAATCAAGGTCTGCCATATCAATCTGGGCCACAGTGGTTGTCGGAGCATGTACTTGGAAAACGTCATGTTTTGGCTGTGGCCGGTACTCACGGCAAGACCACAACGAGTAGCATGCTGACATGGATTCTGGAAGTTGCCGGGCGAAAACCCGGGTTTCTCATTGGCGGAGTTGTTGAAAATTTTGGTATTTCAGCCCGGATTGGCGATTCAAATCTCTTTGTAGTGGAGGCAGATGAGTACGATACGGCCTTTTTTGATAAGCGATCTAAATTTATTCACTATCACCCTCGAACCGTAATAATCAATAACATTGAATTCGATCATGCAGATATCTTCGGCGATATAGCAGATATAAGACGCGAATTTCATCATATGGTCAGGATTGTGCCAGAACTTGGGCAAATTGTTCGACTTGCCAATGACAAAGACATCGACGAAGTCATTAGGCTGGGCTGCTGGTCTGATATTGTCAGCTTTGGAGCCGATGGTGGCCAATGGTCGCTAGAGGCTAGACAGGATGACTATTCAAATTTTCAGGTTCATTTTGAAGATAAACTATTGGCTGAAGTGAATTGGTCTCTTATCGGAAAGCACAATGCTGAGAACGCGCTGGCTGCCATTGCAGCAGCTTCGCATGTAGGGGTTGATGCTGAGTTATCCTGTGAGGCTCTGACTGATTTCAAGAGTGTGAAAAGACGCCTCGAACTGCTTGGCTCCGTCAGGGGCATTTCTATATACGATGATTTTGCCCATCATCCTACCGCGATTAATGCCACATTAGCCGCAATGAGTTCCAAATTGTCCGGTGAGGGACGCATAATTGCTGTGTTGGAGCCGCGTTCAAACACTATGCTCATGGGTGTACACAAAGAAACGCTGGGAGCTGCGCTGGATTTGGCAGATATAGTAGTCGTTTATGAGCCCGCTGGATTGGCCTGGAACATACGAGAAAGTATGGTCTCTTTGGGTAATAAATGCAGTGTGTTCAATGAGATAGAAGAAATAATCGTGTTTTTGCTCGCAACTGCGCGGGCTGGGGATGAGATTGTCATTATGAGTAACGGTGGTTTTCAGGAGATTCATCAGAAATTGCTACACAAGCTAAAATAGGCCGAGAAAATGGAAACGATCCCGCTATTTCCCCTGAATCTGGTCTTATTTCCAGGTAGTCATTTACCACTCAGGATCTTTGAACCCCGCTATACGGATTTAGTAAGTGAGTGTTTACGAACTGATAGTGGCTTTGGAGTCTGCCTGATAAACCAAGGGAATGAGGTTGGTGGCGGAGCCAGCTGCCATGAAACAGGCAGCTATGCGAAAATAATTGATTGGAGCAAATTAGAAGATGGCTTGCTGGGAATTACGATTCAAGCCGATAGACGTTTCAAGGTCCAACATTTTTCTGAGCGAAGCAACAAGCTACTAGAGGGTGATATTCAATGGCTGGATGAGGATGAGGAATGTGAAATTGAAGAGAAACACCATACTTTGCAGCTGTTATTGACGCGTATTCTGGAACATTATGAAATCCGATATGAGGATCAATCGCGACGAATCCAGGAAGCCAATTGGTTGGGTTATCGGCTGGCCGAATTATTACCCTTAGAACCCTTCGCTAAACAATCTATTCTTGAGATGGATGATTGCTTAAGTAGATTGACTCAATTACAAGAGGTTGTAAATGAAACCAATATTTCTGAATTTACGGGTTAATGGACACATCATTAAAAAATATTGACCGTAGTCTTTTCGGTTTGCTGGGCGTTTGCCCATTGCTAGCGAAATCGACAACTCTGTTGACTGGTCTGACTATGGGTTTTTGTGCTTTGCTTGTTTTGATCTTTACTACGTTCAGTGTGTCATCCTGCCGACGCTTAATACCCTATAGCCTAAGATTGCCGACTATTTTAATAATTAGTGTTACCTGGGTAACGGTATTTGATTTGCTAATGCAGGCCTATTGGTTTGAGATGAGACAGGTATTGGGAATGTATTTGCCATTATTGGCTATGAATAGTTTTGTACTGATTTCTCTTGAGCAAACGGCGTTGACGACTCCAGTTGCTGAGACATGCAAAATAAAATTGCTTGAGGGAAGCCTAATCCTTGTGATAGTCACAATTATTGGTTTATTACGCGAATTGTTGGGAGCTGGAAGTGTGTTAAGCGACGCTGAAATATTACTGGGAAGTGCTTACGGACAATGGTCGTTTACAGATGGCGCATATACAATATTGCTCAAAGCGCCGGGAGCCTTGTTTGGCTTAGCCATATTGTTGGCAGGATACAGGGAATTCGAAAACAGAAGAGCAGTTTGATTTTAAAATTGATAAGTATTGTGTGGGTCATTTTGTCCGGAGTAGCCGTTGAATAAAAAAAAGCGAACAGAAATCTTTGAAACTCTAAGAGAAAACAATCCTAAGCCCACCACCGAATTAGTATATTCAAGTCCTTTCGAGTTGCTTATTTCTGTAATCCTGTCCGCCCAGGCAACAGATATTAGCGTTAACAAAGCAACATCCGGTCTTTATCCAGTAGCCAATACCCCAGAGGCCATAGCTAAATTGGGTCTAACAGGTCTAAAAAAACACATCAGGACAATCGGTCTTTACAACACGAAGGCGGATAACATATTGAAGACCTGCCGGATATTGTCAAAACAATATGGAGGCCAGGTGCCCGAAGATAGAGAGTCTTTGGAAAGCTTACCGGGTGTAGGTCGCAAAACTGCAAATGTTATTTTAAACACTGCATTTGGACAGCCTACTATTGCAGTTGATACACATATATTCAGGGTCTCGAATCGAACCGCTATCGCGCCCGGCAAGGATGTACTTGAAGTAGAACGCAAGTTATTGAAATTTATTCCTGATGAATTCAAACTGGATGCTCATCACTGGTTAATTTTACACGGTCGTTATACCTGCATTGCCCGGAAACCGAAATGTGCTGAATGTGGAATTTTTGACTTGTGTGAATGGAAAGAAAAGAATTCCTGGAGGTCACAGGACTAGCTGAAAATGAACTTCATTGAAAAAAATCAACTTTCAGAGTTATTAATATAGGGGTCAATTTTGTCTACATTTGAAAATAAATAATTCGTGATGTTTGTACGAGATCGCGATGATGCGCGGCGCTACTTTGTCGATGTTTGGCAGAAATATAACGAAAAACAGCCGCTTGAAGCACTGGAACGCTTGATTCTGGACGTAATTTTGAGCCATCCGGAGTATCATGGCGTACTGGAAAAAGGTGATAATTCTCTCGAATTAGATTATTCGCCCGAAGCAGGTGCTATAAATCCGTTTTTACATATGAGTATGCATATTGCCATTAAAGAACAAGTTGACACCGATCGGCCTGCAGGTATCCGAGATTTGTGTCGTCTATTGCTGGAGAAAACAGGTGATCGGCATCAATTGGAACACAAAATAATGGATTGTCTGGGCGAATCACTGTGGCTTGCTCAGCGAAATAATTGCATGCCTGATGAACAGGCTTATATGGCAAGTATCAGGGCAATTAAATGAGTTCAGCCATAAATGTACTGGAGTTGTTCGAAAATTCAGAAGAGCATTCGCTCGAAGAACAGCTGGGTTTATTGGCAGAAATTACCCAGTCATTTGCCTTTTCACTCGACATTAATGAGACATTACAAAATGCTCTGGAGAAATTTCTGCAGTACCTGCATGCAGAGGCAGATTCAATTTTTCTGCTGGAAAATAATGGTACTGAGCTAGTTTGTCGTGGTTGTGCGGGACCAGTAGATATTACCGGTCTACGACTGCCTTACGATAAAGGCATAGTAGGCAAGACGGTAACCAGTCAAAGTTGTCAGATGGTTAAAGATGTTAGCAAGGATGCGAATTTTTCACAGAATGTTGATAAGGACACAGGTTTTGTGACACGCTCAATCTTGTGTGCACCGTTGATGGTAAACGAAGAGTGTATCGGTGCACTGGAACTCATTAACAAGCGCAGTGGTGATGGCTTGTTTGAAGAGAGAGATCAACATTTATTGACAGCGCTGGCAGCAGCAGCAGCGCTGGCCATTCATAATGCCCGAATGGCAGATCAACTTGTAGTACAACAACGCATGCAGAAGGAACTGGAACTGGCCCGTGAAATTCAGGAAAGCCTGTTGCCGGACGAACTAGGTGATGATTTTCCCGTTTTTGGCCTGAATCTGCCAGCCCGGGAAGTTTCAGGTGATTTCTTTGATTTTTTTCAACGTGATGATGGTTTGATTTATTTTAATCTCGCTGATGTATCCGGCAAGGGCATGAATGCTGCTTTATTGATGGCCAAGACCACCAGTTTATTGCGATATGCCGCCAAACGAATTTCTGATGCTGGTGAACATCTGGCGCGAGTAAATGACGAAATTTGTGAGACTGTTTCTCATGGTATGTTTATAACTATAGTTTCGGGTTTTATTGATCTGGAACGGCGAGTAATAGAATTTGCTAATGCTGGACATCAACCGCCTTTATATCACCACGATGGGAAATTTGAAGAAATTGATGCAACAGCACCGCCTTTGGGAATAATATCGGGTGCAGAGTTTCCTGTATCTACTTTACCCTTAGATGAAGGAAGTCTTTACATGTTTACCGACGGAGTGACTGAAGCGGTTATCGTAGGAGATGAGCAACTGGATGTGTCTGGATTGATAGAAATGATTGAATCAAGCCAACAAATTGCCGGGCCAGAGCGCCTGGCTGGTATAGTCGACAAAATTTATAAACCCAATGTCAGTCAACACGATGACATAACAATCATGTTGATAGAATGCAAAGCGCCGTAGCACCAGAAAAATTATTCGAATTACATTTTCCCTCCAAACCGGAGCGCCTGTGTTTGGTGCGTGCATTGGTAAAGCGCTCTGCGGAGGTACTTGGTTGTTGTGATGAGTTAGCAGACAAGCTGGTAATTGCTTTAAACGAAGCCTGCATGAATGTCATTCAGCATGCTTATAAATTCGAGGATTCAGGTGAAATTATCCTGGAAATCTTGAATAATGACTCCCAGATCATGTTTAGATTAACGGATGGCGCTGAGCTCATAGATCTGGACAAGGTTAACCCGAGAGATCTTGAAGATGTGCGCCCTGGGGGACTGGGAGTACATTTTATACGTGAGATCATGGACGATTGTGATATGGGGCATTTGCAAGATGGGAAAGGGAATTACCTGGAGATGACAAAAACAATTTACTAACTTTCTCTTTAAGATAATGGGGTAAGGCGATAAAAGGCGATGGGGATGAAATACAATACAAAAGAAGAAGGGGATTATTCGATAATCGAACTGAATGGTGAGGTAGATTTGTCGTGTTCGCCTGATGCAAGAAAACAAATATTGGAGTGCCTTGGTACTGGTAAGGGTTTATTGGTAGATTTATCTCAGGTCACTTACATTGATAGCTCTGGTG
>WLWI01004213.1_pt1 | contig 12198 bp, 7 predicted proteins | sample 6701501 | NCBI WGS metagenome assembly WLWI01 (sample SAMN12718690, study PRJNA515312) | sponge metagenome | isolation source: marine sponge | host: Mycale hentscheli | place: New Zealand: South Island, Marlborough, Capsize Point | collected 2014-11-01
CTGGGTCTCCTGATGGACGTCCTCCCATGGGTGGAAACAACCAGCACCACATGCCCACTGGGTCTCCTGATGGACGTCCTCCCATGGGTGGAAACAACCAGCACCACATGCCCACTGGGTCTCCTGAAGGACGCCCTCCCATGGGTGGAAACAACCAGCACCACATGCCCACTGGATCTCCTGATGGACGTCCTCCCATGGGTGGAAACAACCAGCACCACATGCCCACTGGGTCTCCTGAAGGACGCCCTCCCATGGGTGGAAACAACCAGCACCACATGCCCACTGGGTCTCCTGAAGGACGCCCTCCCATGGGTGGAAACAACCAGCACCACATGCCCACTGGATCTCCTGAAGGACGCCCTCCCATGGGTGGAAACAACCAGCAACACCACATGCCCACTGGGTCTCCTGATGGACGTCCTCCCATGGGTGGAAACAACCAGCAACACCACATGCCCACTGGGTCTCCTGAAGGACATCCTCACAACCAGAATCACATGTCTCCCAACAGTAGACCACCAATGAATGGAAATAACAAGCCCCACATGCCTACTGGACAACCCATCAACCAGAAACCCGTGCCAATAAAGGCTGATGATCTCCTTGAGAAAAGTGAGCAGAAAGAGATGCTTACTGGATCTCAAGCCGGAAGCAACCAACACAAGCTTCAGTCCAATCTAGCGCAGTCTGGTGGATCATTTCATCTTACTGCTGCCTCCTTCATGGTAGCCCTGGTGGCTATATTGGCTACCCTTATCTTTTAAACCAAACTATTAAACTGACTTTTTTGGTGTGTGTTGAGTTAATATGAACTTCATATGTCATAATGGACTAATCTTTTATGAAAAAATTATTAATGCGATCATCATCAATAAAAATAACAAATGATAAAATTATGATACAAAAATATCTGGTATGTGAAAGCTAAAAGTTACTCGTGAATTAAATACTCCTAATATAATGTGAAAATGTGGTAAAATTAACATATAAGGCGAGTGAAAAATCAATAAATATAGCAGTACAAAATTTTGAAGTCATGAGACATCGATTAAAAGCCATCGCAATTCATAGCACATGCTTGACATTCTGCTATAGCAGGAGCCCATCACGGGTGAACTTCAAGTCACAAGACCTACCCCGCCTGCATGTTTGTCATATGATCTAGTTACGATATTTATTAACTTGTTTACATTAACAGTCAGCTGAGATCGCCTTTGGGTGTTCTCATTTTTCATTGAAAGGTGGGAGTGATAACCTGACAAAGGGGACGAGAAAGGGACGAGACTGGAAATTTATCTTGGTATTCATGTATGTACTTACGGACTAATCTTTTATGAAAAAATTATTAATGCAATCATCATCAATAAAAATAACAAATGATAAAATTATGATACAAAAATATCTGGTATGTGAAAGCTAAAAGTTACTCGTGAATTAAATACTCCTAATATAATGTGAAAATGTGGTAAAATTAACATACAAGGCGAGTGAAAAATCAATAAATATAGCAGTACAAAATTTTGAAGTCATGATTAAAAGCCATTGCAATTCATAGCACATGCTTGACATTCTGCTATAGCAGGAGCCCATCACGGGTGAACTTCAAGTCACAAGACCTACCCCGCCTGCATGTTTGTCATATGGTCTAGTTACGATATTTATTAACTTGTTTACATTAACAGTCAGCTGAGATCGCCTTGGGTGTTCTCATTTTTCATTGAAAGGTGGGAGTGATAACCTGACAAAGGTGACGAGAAAGGGACGAGACTGGAAATTTATCTTGGTATTTATTTATGTACTTTAGTAGAATTGCATGCATGCGCGAGAGGGTTATTGTCAGTTTGTCATCACAAAAGTCGAAACAGTAGCCTCCCAAGTATTCAAAGTGACATATCAAACTAATGTACTGGAGAATTAAGTCCCTTTAAATCATACAAGGGACAGTCACCTCTGCAGTTTCAGTGTGGGACTCCTATTCTAGCACTCAGTTCATAAAGCAAAATTACCGCTGGCAAGAAATTATTAGCTCATGCCACAAAGCTAACTATCGTACAGCCAAAAAATGGCTAGATTTTTTTTGGAAAACTTAGTCAAAACTTAAATTCTGGCTCATAGCTTATCTAATGAAGACTACATTTACATATACTATTTTCACCGCACCAGCGACACATTTTGATTAGGTTTATGTCGCGTAATTTTTTTTTCTCTTCTGAGAAATGATTTCGTAACAGCTAGCTAGTGTATAGTAGCACTCAGAGACACCTTCGGTGTTTCATGTTAAATAGAAAGAAAGAAAAACGCAATACAGATGGACCAGTACATGGAAAATGTATGGCAGCCAAGTACATACATACCATACTTATCTACTAAATTATCAACCCTCACTAATAGTTACTGAAACAAAAAAAACAACAAAAAAAACAACAACAACTTTATCTACTCAAAAAATTGTTTCCATAGCTGATTCTCCAAGGCTCATGCAAAACAGTTACGTTTAAAGCATGCATTCGCTACAACATCTGGTGATGTGAAGGGCACAGCATATCCCCCACCCCAATCATTCAAGGGAGTAAGGTGAAGTTTGATATGACAACAACATCCAATGACAAATAGGGTTGCTCACCGTCTCTAGACAATTATCAAAGAGTGAAAAGTGAACCCGTAAGTACATTAGGAATTGCATAATGTACTAAGCATTTCCATGACCTCTTACGAATAGAAAAACAACACAATGCATGTTAAAATATATGACTTTATGCTGCAATATGCGAGTAAATAATAGCACTATTTCGTGAACAGATATACCTGATAAAACAAAATTAATGGCTGCTTAATCCTAGTCATTAGATGATTGTTCTGTTTTTACTTCGGCATCAATGATGTCTTTATTAACATTCTCTATTTCCTCCTTATCAACTCTTTCTGTCTCCACTCCTCCTTTGCTGACATCCGCTCCTTCATCAGCAACTCTATCTTTAGGGTCCTTTATTTCTGAATCTTTCTCTTCCGAACCAGGAGTTCGCTTTTTCTTTACTATCTGCATAAGCCACTTGAAAGCAGCCAATGAGCTAAGAAGAATGGGAACACTGATTGGCAGAAAGAGAGGTATGTAGATAGCAAATCTAAATACAATAACATACCACAAGATTTGAAAAAATGAATTTAGTAAAGCATTTTTCTAATATTCACATTGCATGTAACTACCGACTGAATGATACCTAGGGTTTATTAAGTGAGGACTGTGGGGGCTTTTGGTCCCTGATGAAGTTATTATTGCCCCCACACTACTTGATATTATCCAATTTTTTGAAAGAATTCATCATTAGGTATTTTTCTATTTGACCTTGACAAGTAAATGTTAAAAATATATATATGAAACGTATCAGGTATTGAAAATCTGATTCAGACTTCAATTTTATGCCTAATGTATAAAAGAATTGAACCCCTGCTGCAAGTTTGGTTAAATCAGTATGCTCTCACTGTGAAAAAAAGCTTAAAAATTCCTGATGAAGAAAATTAGTATAATTGTCAAAATAATTACTGTAGTACCAAATAAAATTTAATAAGACTTTACTGTAGTACCAAATAAAAATGAAAAAGACTTTCTACTATCAAAAGAATCTCTGCAATAATCCGATTAGATAAAAATTTGCATTCCCTTCCCCCCCCCCCCCCTCCTCTCTTCCCTCCCCTTTCCCACTCTAAAGATAAACACACAATTTTTAATTAAACCCTTCTTTCTTACTTTTGATCATCTGGGAAGTACAGTAGTTCCAGTATGGAAGGATCAAAAAATGCAGTCTCTGAAACATGTATGCCACAACAATTAACAAAGATAAATACTAATAACGTCCACACATGCTAGTGGAAGGGAAAAAGGAGAGGGTGGGGCAAATTACATTAGAACATAGCAACTTGAAAAAACACACACGAGTATATGATAATTAGTGATAAATGGTGAGCGAGCCATTTTGCACAAGTATTCAAACAACAAAGTAAACATAACCTTTTAAATTTAAACTTTAAATATGATCTCAACACGTAGTTGGAGAAAACTACAGTCTTTGCCTGAGTAACAGGCAATTCTGAGATACGTGCACCAACTCGTATTCATGTTCTGCACACGAGCAGGCTGCATGCATGCACACCACTTCAGTGCAGCATACGTACACGCTGCTAACACTACAAACTATTCACTTTCTGCACATCAGCACACATGAGTAGGCTGCACAAACGCACACCGCTTTAGCACAATGCATGCTTAAATACGCTTTAAATAAATACTTTTTTTTTAGGAATATGATCTTTACTAACAAATTATTAAGGGTTTCATACGTATTTTTTCTGGGGGGGAAGAGTTTAGGAAGGAGGGGGGCCACGCGTTTGTTTGACCACACCCACTTTTGCTGAAACCACACCCATTTGATTAAAAATCGTCTCAGGTCTAGAATTAGTGACATCAATCTTGGAAGAATAATGTGTATTGCAATTGAAGGACCTCAATTAACTGAAGTGAACTTTCACCAAATATTAGATATATATAAACAACAAAATCACAGAATACCATTATAAATCATAACCACAGAATACCATTAAGTAGTAAATATTATTAATTTATTTCATGAAATTCTGGGGGGGGGGGGGGAATCCCAGGGCGTCCCTACCTCTGTATGAAACCCTGGGTATAATGCACTAACCCTCAGTACACATGGTTGCACTCATTCAAGAACATTTGCTATGTTAATGCTTCCTTACCTGATTTTAAGCATAAACCAACTTCAGCTACATCTCACATCATGACAAGGTTTGCAGCTAAAGATGTGTGCACTTGCACTGTTTCCAGTTACTCACATCCAAACCAACCAGAATCAGGCGTAAATAAACTTTAGGCAATACTGCCATCAAAATAAGAAAACCAAGAGTTTTAGATTATGTGATTACACTGCTGCACAGCCAAAAGTTGAGTCACTTTTTTTAAATATTTTTTCTTGAAACAAAACTTTGGCACAATAAAGGCACTAAACATTAGTTGCTAACTTCGATGTTGACAAACCGTGTTATAAGCCTCTCACATATGAACGTTGAGAGTTAATTAGATCAAATAAGTGTCAGAGAGCACTACTAACAATGAATACACACATACATACATACCAGCAGATTTCATAGCTTGTTTGGCCGACTCATAAGCACCTTCCAAATCTCCCTGCTGTGTACGACTATAGCACTGTACATAAACATAAACACAATTCCACATTAAAATCATACGTTTGGAAAATACTTAATATTCTCAGGCTGTCTTTGATACATAGATTGAGCAGTATACTGTCTTTTATGTTTATTTGTTTATTGCAGATCATTGTTTTGTGTTCCTACATCTAAATGCCTTTTGTGTTAACCCACAGCTAGTAAGTCACACCTGAATTTAAGTAACAAAAAAATAATATAAGTGGTGTGAATTTTTAACACGTATACTCATCAAACACGTAGAACCAAAACTGTGTAAGTTAGTGCTTGAACATAATATTATAATATAAACAAACAATCAGTCGATGTATTATTGTGCTTAAAAAATAACAGTATAAGAGTAAGGGTTTCTGTAGTTTTACTACTGAACACCCACAAAGCAATACACAATCTTAGTTAATGAAAGAATGAATGGCAATTCGTCGTAGAGATCCTTGCTGACAGCAAATCACAGGATGACACTGTCACCTTTGTGTGTATGAACACTATAGGCAAATGAAAATTTAGGTCATGTAGTATCTGAGGAAATTGACTATCTGAATTACCAGTAACTCTTAACAAAAAATGGCCAGAGCTTTAATTACATATTACTTCAGTTCCTTTTTCGTCGTTTGTAAGCCAATCCATGGCTCTTGACAATAGCAAGCTCTCAGATACTAAAAAAAAAAAAATTGGTAGTTTCAAAAAGTATGTCTGGTAAAGGGTTACCACACCTTAGTAAAACACTTGCAACAACACCAGCATTTCAAAGGAATTATCGCACAATTTTGAGCCTAACTTAAAGAAAGACTTGATTAATGCTGTAGTTCCAGAAGAAACTGAGGGATAACATAAAAAGCTGTATTTTTTTATTTTTTTTGAGATAAAAGGCACCTGCACGCACTTTAAGACCTCAAGTATCCATACATACATAGAACACATAACCACATCCCTAATACTGTCTCGCTCACTCGCCAATAGCAGAGTTATTTCACTACAAAAAAGTATGTATTATTTTGAAATACTAGCAGTGGAAAAAACAATGACCTGATTGGTCACGGCAATCTATCCACTACCTGCCGCACTTCATTCACTAGACAATTACTGCAGCAACTTCTAAGATAATGCTAGTTCATAGAAAAGAAAAGTGTGAATAATGGCAGAATCAAAGTAGAATGATTGTTTGACGAAAATACTAAATGAGACTTATTGTTAAACCGAAACTTATACTGCTTTACTCGAAAGTATTTAAAAAGGGAGAAAAAGGTCCCCGCCTCCGCTACTACGTAAATGGGACCACATACCATCTATATATACATTGTAATGTATTTTTAGTGAAAATATATTTATAAACTCAAGTCATACATGATTAAATGAATGAGTGTGATTCACAAGGCATATAAAACCAGTCTCAACTACACACACTATAAACAAACAAAACTAACAAACTAAAAACTCCTACCTGCTGTATTGAATGTAGAGATAATTCCACCTACAACCACAAGCAAAAACAATGTGAAGTTTACAATTTCGAGTGGGGGTAGACTTTTCCTCCCAAACTCCCCAGCTTCCACCCCCCCCCTCCAAAGTTTTCAGCTCCCCCTCTAATGCTTGCATGCTTGTGCTGAGGCCAAACCGTAATAACAGAATTTATCTCATACAAAATAATTGGTACATTTCGTGCTTAAAATATCCACTTTTATTGGTACGAATATATAAGATGGTAAACTTGTCCAAGCGTCCACCCCAAGCAAATTTATTTTTAGAAAGAACCCTGTATTGATACAAAAATACATTATTCATGTTAGTGGTATTTTTTTTTTCTTGTTATAAAGCAGGAAGTCTGTTGAAACATGCCACTACATGCAAAAGGATAAACCCTGAAGTTTCACCTCATGCTGAATATTATCACTAATAATCATGTTCTTGACTTTATCCAGCAGTTGAACAAGAGACACCAGTGATGTGGTGGCCATGGAAACACTTTCCACCATCTTGCCAATAAGGAGTTGATCTACAAGCTACATACATGTATGTATGTATGGATGGATTACCAATATATAAATCACATGAAAATAACAAATTGTATTTAGCTAAAGTGCAGGGAAGACGAACTGGGTGATGGAGACAAAGACAAAAATTATAACCAAAGAAACATAGTGTGACTAATTGCATACACCACAGGATTTAACTTGAGATAAGAAAGAAATCATTCATGAACAGTATTTAATTCCCCATATTGCTTCTTGCAGCAAACAGTTGTCAATTAATACCAAGCTCATACACAAAGTAAAGGTAAAGGTCAAAAGAAAGCTGAGAATATTAGTCATAAGAATTAAAGGATTAATCATGCTGCCTTTTTAAAAATAAAAAACAAAAATTAAAAGAGAAGGCAAAAAAGTGGCAAATTCTAATTATTTTTAAAGGTTGGGGATTAAATTGTCAGCAATCTCAATTCCCATGATAACACACAAACAAACTCATGACAAAATTATCATACGTAGCTAGTACTCTCTCATACACATGCACTGAGGGCCAGAAGCAACAAATAAAGGTGATGTTGTCTTACCCAATCAGTGACTCCTAGATATCCTTGAGAAACATATATTCTGTCATCTCCTTGAGGACGCTGTGCCTGCGATAGATAAAAATAGCGTGTCAATGCAATGTATGTTGCATCCTATACTGCCACACCCAACTTGATCTACTTTCTGAACTGCGAATAGTGGAAGTAAGTGAATTCTGAGCTGTGCAAATGACTCTGTAACATGAACTGAGATGGCAGTAATAATGTGAGTTACGTCAATTACATGAATAATCAGTCCATCTATATGCTGATAAATACAATTTTATATTATAATTAGATCGTGTTGCTATATTGTTGCTATGTGCATTAAATCAGTATTAATTTTTAGCCTAAAGGCAAGAGTGCACTATTTTTTAGAATTACATACCAAATGAATGAAATTAAGTAGTTACATCATAATGACTGTTCTTTATGTTAACATATTGAAGCACCAGGTTTTATTTTGATTATTTTGATTGGATGGTGATGTTGACTGTACAATTAGAGAAATTCATTGTTGGTGTTTTGTTTATTGATATATAATTTTCAGACTTAGATTGAAGCTGAGACATCTGAGTAGAATAACTGGTGGTTGTGTCAGAACTGAGAATGTTTGCTACTGCCTGATGCTGTGTAGTAGAGGTATGTTCATATTTTCGTAAGGATTCAACAGATCTGTGCCCTGTTCTTTGTTTTATTATTTTTTCAGGAACTTCAGCCCGATACAGTTCAGTGGCACCTGTGGCACGAAGACTATGATTAGATTTTGTTCCTGCTATTCCACTATTTCTACACATTTCTTTCACAAGCATGGCCAATTTGTTCCTGCCAATTGATACAGCCATGAACCAGACTGAATCATTATCTCTGCAAAACTTCACCAAAGGGCGCAAATAGAAAACATCATTTCTAAACGCTTGTGGTGGCAATCATTTAAAATACTTATCAAGCAAGTAGGCATGGCATCTTTTCCCTCCTGTTTCATTTCTCATAATTGTAACTGTTTTGTTTTCTAAATGCAACTGTTTAAAACTTCCAGAATGATTTTTTGATGTATTTTCAGTGTATATAATATATCCATTCTCAATTTTCCAAAACTGTGATAATTTCAAATTTCGGTGTTCTTCACCACCTCGTAGGCAGCATCTCTTCCCATTGTAAAAAAATATGGCATTTAAAAGTGATTGAGGTGAATGTGTTCCCATGATACCATCTTTCCATAAAGTGTTTTCTTCTTCCTTTGTAAAAGGCTCAGCATTTTTGGATGAGGAGCCAACTCCCTCAGATCTTAGTTTCCTGAAAAGTCCATCCAACGTATTGTGTAAACCATCAAATAAATGGCAATCCTTCGAAAGAATATTTGGACATTCGGGTTTTTTAGACCTCATGTATCGTAGAAGGCTAGAAAACAGCAAATACAAAGTTTTGGGAGGGTACAATTCACCATTTGTTTTTCTTGCTTCGACAGCAAATCTCTTTAGCCAGTAATTGAGGGCTGTAGGCTCTTGAACTGTCAACAGGTCAAGAGGACATTTCTCCACTTCATTGGTGTTGTGATGGGTTACCCAGTTTTCGAATACAGTTGTTGCCCATTTTGTACTTGCTTGGGTTTTAGGGGGTACAAATTTGCTTTCAAGCTGTTTTAGTTCGTCACTGCTGGATGAATAGAATCGTTTGCTATTATGACCTGAATTCTGAATTTCACCTTCTTTTTTCTTCAAAATATAGACAATTTTTGGGTCTACCATGGACAGAGATGTTGGTCGATTTTCGTCTCTTTCCGAAATAAAAGATAGAGTACAGTAGGAGCATTTACTGGTATACTAACCGTTGTTGCCGTTTCTTCAGCCATTCGTTTAGCTACTGAAAATGGTTACGGTAGCAACAACGGAATAGAGCATGCGCAACGTGATCTAAATTAGTTAAAGCATGGGCATCTCGTGCACTGGTCGATTTAATGCACGAAGCCCTCGGGCTGCCATGCATTAAATCGACCAGTGCACTCGAACCCATGCTTTAACTATTACTTAGTAGTCACTGCTATGACACGAAACTGACTTAAAAATTCTGCTATTGTAAGAAAATATACTGGTTCTCCTAACAATTCACCCTACATACATACTGTGTAATATATGGCAAACCAGGCCACACATCCACAATCCTACATTTTACCCATAATATAGCCACAAAAATAGTCTTAGAGCAAAAAAATGAAAATGCTATAATTGATGGTTGTTTAATAGTTTTTTTTCCTTGTTTCCTTATGACAACCTTTGTGTATATCAAACTAACTGGATTGGGGAGGCCCAGAAGCAGTTGGAGCTGACTGACAAACACCTTCATCACAGATCTCATCTGTATAAACAGTCTTCTCTGATCGCCATCTTGGTTGAAGTTTTTCACGTTGTAGAAAGTCACCCCTCCCCATTGTGGAACCAGGAAGTTGTCTGTTTGGTTATGGCGGAAGTCAAGCTGATCTCGAATATACAGAGGGGATTCTGAAGCCTTGGGAACGTACAGGAGGAAATTAAGACTGGGATATTGAGAAACATGTGATGCTGAAATAAAAAATAAATAAATACATAAAAAATTCACACATTAGAAAATGGTAGGTCAGGATGGGTAACTAATGAACTATACAGCTCTATGAATGAAATTTTCAATAAAATTTTTCATCTCTAGCACTTTGCAGAAAAGTGTTCACTGCATTTTTACTGTAGGAGCAATATAAAACAAAACCAGAAATGTCAGTTGATTTTGTGCTGGTTGCAACATATTTAGTGTGTGTGTGTGTGCATAATATTATATGTATTTATTACACATTGGATATTTTCCTTAAGTATTTCTGTATCATGCAAGCATTCAATACTTTCTCATATTGAACGCTCCAATGCACCCGTGCATAGTTCTGGACAACTGAATTTTTAGAAGTGTGGCAGAGTTACTTCTAAATGATGAGGCTTTCTTTTTTAAAAAGGGGGAAGAATAAAAACCTGGCAGCCTATCTTCTCAGCCAGGGCACACATTGGATTCAGGAAAAGAATATTGCATTTTGATGGACAAAAAAATTTGAATGGTGAAGCGTGTCACCAAATATTAGAATCAAAGAGGAAAACATTAAGAAGACAGTTTGGAAAAATATCCATAATTTATTACACTCATCGTATGCAATATAGGGATACTTAAGCGTGCTCGTGAAATATCTACCAATATTGCAGTATGTCCAAGTTGAGTTGGCGTGGTAAAAACCGTTAATAATTTTTGAACGGAAGTAGCTACGCTTCCGGGGTTTGTACCATTCGAATGCTCGTGCCGAAGCGGTCCAGAAAATTCCCTTTAAAAACTTCTGAGCGGGCGGGAAAGTGCAGTTCCAAAACTCAATAGAAAAGTCTATGGGGATAAATAAAACCACACGTTTCCCGCGCTACACGCGGCGGGATTTAGTCACGCGCTCAAACCATGCCAACCACGTGCACAGTACCTCAGAGACAATTGTAAACAAAAAGCAGTCGTAGTTTGGTGACTTCATTTCTACCCTTCTGCTCGACATTCTGGTTCATTTTAAGCTCAGGACTTTGTTGCTATTCAAGGCTACTTAACAAGAGCAAGCTACAATGTGAGGTACGTTTGTAACACTGGTTGCTTGTCACTCAGATTTTCATACCTGTTTAAATAGGGCCTATTTATTTAGTAACTCAGCCAATTCACTGTTTGCTGACCAAGATAATAAGATATACAATTCATCATAGACTCTATATGCCACTATTTATGCTTTAGCTGTCCATTACTCCTCATGTCTATATAGGTACAGTTCTCTATGGTTATGGGGATGCTATTTACCACCCTCCAAATTCAACTGCTGCTTGTATCTACTACAATTTCATGTCATCATAAAATTATATAATATATATTGTATATGTCGTAAAATTATATTAATTATGTAAAAAATTTTTTTGTATAATTAAAAAAGTTGAAATTTAACAAGTAGATAGAAAATATGGTAAAATTGTGAATAAAATGATATGAATGATTCAGTGTGATGGACAAAGTAATACTGGAATGTGTGTGGCAGTAGCTAAAGGTGTAGGTGATGTACTGGATTCTTCACATTACTGTTGAGTACTTCAGAAATTCGTCACACCAAGAAAGTAAGAATAGAGTTTAAATACACGCTTAAGCACACAACAATCAGACTTATTTGAGAAGGCGTTCAGCTGCGGTCCTGTGCTTCTTTTCCTCTAAGCTTTGTGCTATATTAGTAGCTCCAGATAACCCTCCACAACCTTCAACCAGTTTTAGCGCACAACTAGAAGCTCGTACAAACTATAAACTACGGCTGATTAGTTATAACTGGGCATATATTGAATACAGCCGCGGAAGAAACTGCCATAGCTTCTTTTTCATTT
>WLWI01004214.1_pt1 | contig 12198 bp, 1 predicted proteins | sample 6701501 | NCBI WGS metagenome assembly WLWI01 (sample SAMN12718690, study PRJNA515312) | sponge metagenome | isolation source: marine sponge | host: Mycale hentscheli | place: New Zealand: South Island, Marlborough, Capsize Point | collected 2014-11-01
GTTGAGTGACTTCGCTCACAACATTTTATTTTTTTTAACACTGAGCAGTTGTCGTGAAATTTCCAATAGGAATCCAGGCATCGAAATTTTTACAAACAGTGCATGCAGCTTCTGAAATCACAATGGTATTTTAATGGTATTTTTATTGTCATTACAACGTATTGTTAGGCAGGCATTGAAGGAGGAATAACCAAGATTTATAAAAACTTAAGTCTTAAGACATCACTAAAATAAAGCACTATTGTTCAAAGGCGTTTTTGTTAAAAATTTTTTCAATTTAATTGTTAATCAAGGCATTAATATTTTTATTGCTTTATTAGCAACACGTATTTTGTTTGGTACTTTAGGTGAAGCTCAATATGGACTTGTTAATCTAGCCCTTTCAGTTGTTTTACTATCAAGTATTACTGTTAGTTATGGCTATCATTTAAATGGCCCCAAACGCATTGCTTTAATTAGAGATAAGTCTGCAAATTCAGAAAATACTAAAGAAGCTACATCAGACAGTGATATTTTTGTAGCATTAAAACGTGGAGAATATTTAGATATTTATGTAAAAGAAAATGGTGATGTTAATTTTGCATACAACAATTTAAATAGTGAATTAAGAGTTATTGTTACTATTCCAAAAGCAGATTTCCAAAATTTTTCATTTGAATCATTAGATGTAGTAATTAAGCAGATTAATGACAAGATTAAAGAGTTGTATACAGCTAAAAAACTTTCTGATCCTTATGTAATAACTAAGAATTCATTTAAACAACAATTTGCTAAAGATGCAAATGAAGAAGTAGTTCTAAAAAGTACAAAGACAAAGATAAAGCCAGGAGTGTATTTGTACAACAATCTTAAGTTGATAGCTGACAGTAATGATATAGCCGCTGTAAAAAACAGAGTTGAAGATACGCAGAAGAATGTAGATAATAAAGAAGAAAGTGCAGGTCAAAAAGGTAAAACAACTACTGAAGAAAGTAATCAAAACAACAATGACGAAGCATTATATTCTAGTATGAGTAAAGAAGAGTTATTACAACTTAGATTAGAATATAAAACAGAAAGAACTTCATTAAAAAAAGAAAGTGCTTTAAGAATAAAAGAATTGCGAAAGCAAAATTTAAGCAAAGAAGAAATAAAAAATGATACAGAAATAAAATCATTAGAAGAACAAATTGATAAACTTTATGAAATAACTGATGGGATAACACAGTATTTATTAAGTATTCAAAACTTAGTTATTGATGAAAGTCATACCAATAGATCTGTAGAAGATATTAATACATTTATAGATTGGCTTCAAAAAAACCTTCCAAACTTTATTACAGTATCTGATTTAAATCAATTAAAAAGCAACATGCTAAAAGGGGGCAAGCGTGTTGGGGCATTTATGATTGCATTAAAAAATATATCAGGGGGTATACAACCAGGAGGGTCTATATTTACAACACCAACAAGTCCTGGAAAATACCATGAAGCATTTCATGCTGTGTTTAGACTTTTATTATCAGATGAGCAGATATCTAAATTTATAAAGATAGGTAGAAAAGAGCTTAAAGATTACTATAGAAAGAACGGGAAAAATTACAATCAAGAGCTAAAGAGCTTTAGAAATCAGTCTAAATCTTATGAAAGATTATCTGAAAAACAATTAGAACAATTATTTATTGAAGAGTATATAGCAGAAAGATTTGATGAGTTTAAATCAAATCCAAAATCTACCAAAACTAGTTCTGTATTAAAATCTTTGTTCAACAGAATAATTCAATTTATAAAAGACGCTCTTGGTAAGTTTACAAGTTTAAATAACAAATCTTATAATAAACTTAATGAGCTGTTTATAGATATAGATAGTGGAAAATATAAGTCTGCTAACTTAATGGATAATAGATTTGTAAATGAATTTAAAATGGGTTCTATGCCTGTTGTAAATTCATTAGTTCCATATAGTGGTAAAGAAGGAAACTATAAATATTTAGATAGCATAACTGGAGATACATTAATTAATCAGATTTATGCTAGAGTAATAGTCAAGCAAGAAAAATCAATAGGTAAATTTGATATAGATAAAACTATAGATGAATCTATAGAATTATATATAAATTTATATGAAAATAATATTGAAGAGCAAGATGAAGAGCAAGATGAAGACAAAATATTTAATGTTTTAAGATCACTTAATAAATACGAAGATCAAATAAAACAAGAGGTTAAAGAAAGACTTAAACTTATAAATATAACCCAACAAAAATTAGACAATCTTGTAGATCAGGAAATAAATGAAGTAGGTTTAAATACAACTAATTATAATCAAAAAGCTGAACTTGTAGGTATGGAAAAATCTTTACCTGAGTTTGTAAGAAAGTACTTTGCTTCTACTACAATGAAAGCTGAAGATATGTTTGGTAATGAAATACTTACTGAAGAATACATAGATGAGGATGGCAATGTAGTACCTGCTGAACCTATATACAAAGCTGTAAATTTTGCAGATGCATACGCAGGTTTTTTAAGAGCAACACATGATTCTTTCAATCACAATGAGATGTTCTATAAGATTCTTCTTTTTTCTAAGAATGGTAACCCAGAGACTAAAGCTGTTGTAGATAGAATGTTGCTAGATTTAAGTATTTCTTTTGAAGAAGCTTTTTCTTTGATGAAGCAAGTTTTAGATAATAATTTAGAGACCACTAATACATTGAATAGTCTTATTTCTAAAAAGGATAGTTCTTTTTTATTCCATAAAATATTTAAAGCATTTGAAAATAGTAGATTCCCATATAGGTTTGTAGAGTATAATAGTGAAAACAATACTACTACAACTTATGATGCTGTAGAAAAAGCAAGTAAGGGGGCGCAATTACAAAAATGGTCAAATGATTCTCATGTTGCTTATTCTAAAAACACTAAGAGTGTTGATAGCAAAGATTATAGTTTAAATATACTAAATGATTTAGCAAGAAAAATTGAAACGCTCAATGCTATCACAAAAAACAAAAGTGGAAAAGTATTTTTTACTGATGAAAGTTTAAGAAAATTATCTAATCTTATATCAAAAAATATATTTCAAGCTTCCGGTATATCTTTTCATCCAAATTATGTTTTCTACTCTTTGTCTACTTTATTTAAGTTAGAAACAGCAAATGATTCTCAAATTGAAATAAAGTTTAATCAAGATTTTTATAGTGGCATTACGCCAATAGATTTCACATCTGCAGATGGAAACATATTAAATACATTAAAATATTATATAGATTCTGACAGCTTTATGTTTACAGTTTCTGATACATTCCAAAAGGAATTAAATACTTATGCATATGGAAACATAAATTTTGATGAATCTGTTGGTTCTGCAACATTTATGAACCCTGAAAAGGAAAGAATATATGCTCACCAAGCACCTACTCCTAATGCAAAGTTTGCATCAGAACTAAATGCTGATCCGTCTGAATTTATTAAAAAAATGTTAGGCAAGCATGATATACTAATATATAATTACTTATCCTCTTTAGATAAAGATGGTTACAATAAATTTATAGATTTTGCAATAAGTGGCAATTTTAGATATGAAAGAATAGCAGGTATAATAGAAAAATTAAACTTTGAAGATTCTAGTTCATCATCATATAAGAAAGAAGGAAAATCATACGGAAAATTAAATGATGATTTATTCTTGAGAGTTTTACTATCTCAGTATTTTTCAAGCATTGATAATTTCAAAGGTAAGTTAGATTCTAAATCTTCACTTGTATTTACCAGAGTTGCAGAAACATCAAGAACTGGAGGGCTTTTTAATATGCCTATAATTAAATCAGTAGAAGAAAACTCAGAAAATTTAACTCAAGAAGTTGTAAATATATTTTACAACTATGTAAAAGGTGAGTTTGAAAGAATAAAAAAAGAATCAAATAGCACTGATAGTGAATTATTGCTTGGTTTTAATGCGGTTCAAGATGGAAGTGGAGAACTTGTAAGAGATAATGATAAAACTGGAAGAGCGTTTCAACTATACAAGACAAGAGCTTTTTTAAATAATAATTCTCAAGAGTTATCTACAGAAGAGTTGTCTATTACAAACAAACAGATATATTCTAAAATAGCAAATTCTACAATAGGTCAGCTAGTAGTAGGTTCTAAAACAAACCTAGGTAAAAAATTAAAAAATACTGAAGATGTATTTAAGGTAGAAATTAAATCTGGCAAAAAAAATGTTGTCAGGTACATGTCCTTTAAAGAATTAAAAGATGGTAATGTTGTAATAAATTTTAATGAAAAATACAATAGTTTAATTGATGACAGGTTGTCAAAAGAATTAGAAAAGTTAGCAAATGATTCTAAGAATAAAGACAAAACTTTTGAGCAAATTATTGAAGAGGCTTTTTCTGACAAAGAACTTGTTAAATCATTAGATAATTCTTTTGAAGTAGAGACAGGTGTACAAAACTTTCAAAATCTACTCAGAAGTAAATTGGAAAGAGAATTTCAAAAGTTCCTTGAAATACTAGAGCTTAACAGTATAGACTTAAATAACAAAAAATATTTGTCAGTATTAAATGGTTATTCTAAAGATTTAAGTTCTATTGAAAATGAAAGTTTAAAAAGAAGTATAGATAACAATGTAAGAGTTACTAATTCAGAATTAAACTTGGTAGAGCCTTCCAATAAAATAGAATATGGTGCAGAGCAGGAAAGAAATTTAAAACAGATATTTTTTAACAATTATATAAATAGCTTTTCAATTAATCAGTTGATTAGAGGTGATCATGCTAGAATATTCAAAAGTTATCAAGAAGAAATAAAAAGAGGTAAAGATCAGGAGACTCAAATTATTTCTACAAAATCATACATAAGTTCACCAGAGTTAGGAGTATATAATCCTGTAGATAGTTTTGATGTTATAATATTAGATGAAATTATTAACCAATCATCTTTTACAGGAGAAGATATTGAAGAAGCAGATGGTCAGTTATATATGACTGTAAATGCATTTAGGCATGCATGGTTTGGTATTGGAGCATTAACACCTGAGCAATCTGAAATTTTAAATAAATTAGAAAGGGGTGAAAAATTAACACCAGATGAAGTTTTTGGATCACTGAGTAAGCCTGGTGCTATTCAAAGAAAGGAAATGATTAATCCTAAAAAGTTTGTTTACTCAGATGCAGAAAACTTAATAAAAATGTCTGCACATGTTTTAAGAAAAGAAGACACATCAATTAAAATTGGTAACAAATGGGTTGCAAAGCCTAATATGATAGTGTTGCATTATCTTAGAGAAAAGCTTGAACAGCATGAAGCCGCTACAAATCAACCAACAATGGCTGCACCTTTATCTGCAATTAAAAAAATTAAAAAAGAGATAAACTCTTTACAGAAGATTTTAGATACATCAGAAAATTCAAGTGCTAAAGATGTAAAATCAATGACATTAGATGCTATGTTTTTTGGTTTGCAAATGGTAAATCCATCTAATAAAAATGAAGTTGCAGACACTACCCAAATAACATTCTTATTACAGAATGAGCAGAATGATGATCAAGAAGTTTTTATTAATGGTGAACCATTTTTTATTAGAGATATTAAAGAGGCTTTTCAAAAAAATAAAAGTGATATACTAAAGCTTAATTACAAAGCAAAGAAAAATTTGATATTTGAAAGTGTTGTTGATGAGTTTAAGAATTTTAAAACATCTGGCAAGGTGACTCCTAATATGATATCTTTTGTAAGATATGCGTTAGAATCACTAAAAGCATCAAATTCAAATACAGATATACTTGAATTTTTTGATATCTCTAACAGCTTAGATTTTCAAGGTACTTTAAACAACCCTAGAGTCATACAAAAATATGAAGAATTATTATGGTCGTACTTTAGTAAATCTGTTTTAAAGCAAAAATTACCAGGTTCTCAGTTAACAATGAAATCTGATTTTGGGGATAGAGTATATAGAAGGGTATATACTGTTAGAAAGATTGTGGTTAATGGTGAAACAATGTATATACCAGATAGACAAGAGGTGATAAGAGAAGCTGTCGCTTTAAAATCATATTTAAATGACTATGAATTCCATGTAGATTATAATAAGAATACCAATAAAATGCATGAAAAAATTGGTAGTGATAAAAATCTAAAAGGTTTAAAAGAAGCTGTAGAAAATGCAGGTGAAGAAGGAGTAATAATTATTGATAGACTTAGATATGATATGTCTGAGTACGTAAAAGATGAAAAAACAGGTGAGTTTAAAAAGACAAATAAAAAATATTCTGAAGCTAAAATGGCTATTCAAGATAGAGAGCTATATAAAAAGTATGGAGGTTTAAGAAATGGTAAATTTGACAATACTCAATTACAAGATTTATATAAAGAATGGTTAGAATTAAGTAATGTAATTAGCAAGAAAGGTAATTTAATAAAGAGGAAAGATCTTAAAAATTGGGATGATAAAAAAGGTAAGATAACTTTTGCTAAACAAATGAAAACTTGGTATGATGCTAAGACAGATACATTTGGTGGGGTACAGTATGATAAAATACCAGATGTAGTTAGTAAAATATTTGCGTTAAGAGTACCAACTCAAGATAAACATTCTGCATTAAATATTAAGATTGTTGACTTTATGTCTGTGTCTAATGGTTCTGCAATATCAAATGCAAGAGAGCTTGTAGAAGTTTCAGGAGCAGATTTTGATATTGATAAATTGTTTGCACATTTTAAAGAATACTATTTTAATGAAAAAACTAAACAGTTTGTAGAGTATGGATTAGATAGTGATATAGCTTACTATGAATATGTACAGTACATAAATAAAAAAGTTAAAGAGCCAGGTACTGTCTATTATGAAGCTTACGAAAAGTTTAAAGCTCAGGGAGGTTTAGGACAGATTAAGTTAGATGAAAGTGCAAGAGAATATGCTAAAGAAAATAAGATGTCAGAAGAAGCTATGTATGCTTTAGCTATTATTGGTATGCCTGTAACAAATGAGCAGTTTGTAAGTTTTGAAGCAGAAAATGATTATACTCCTTCAACTGCTGCTTTAAATAATAAAGTATTAGATTACAAATCAGCTTTAATAGCTAATAATTCTATTACCGAAGAACAAGATCTCTATGTTGATTCTGATGGTAGTGTAACAACTAGTCCTAAAGATAAAGTAACTGGTAATGACAATAAGAAAATAGATAAAAAACTTAGTGCTGTAGCATATGACCCTGCAGACATGGAGCCTTTAAAAGAGATCTTAAAAACTTTTAAAGATAAATTTCCGGAATGGGCAAAAACTGTTTTAGAAGACGTTTTTGATAATGATAATATGACAGGTGCTTTACTTGCATATGTTAATAATCAAATAGGTTCAAGATTAATTGGAGCTGCTGTTTTGCCTAATACATACTTGCCTTTACTGGGTTCTTTAGGGATTAAGATAAACAAGTTTTTTGAATTAGATATTAACGGCTATAAGTTTAATAAATATGGAAGTATACTAGAAAAGAAAAAAGACAAAGATGGAGCTTTAGAGTATGGTGATAGAACACAGTATGTTATGTCTGCTATTATTACAGCAATGACAGATAATGCTAAACAACAGTATGCTGGTAAGTTTAATATTAATATTAATTCTTTAGGTGTAATATCAAATATGGTTATGTTGGGAGTGCCTTTAGAAACTTCTATTATGATGACTATGAATCCTCACATATTAAAAAACTACAAAGATTTTGATACCGGCTTTAAATTTAAAAAAGCATTAGGTAATAATATAAAATCTATAAAAGCATTATCAGAAAAGTATAAGTTTGATTTAAGTGAGAATATAAATGATTCTCAGCTTGAGAATTTAATTAATAATTACTCAAGCTTAGAAGATGTTTTTGAAAGTATAAAAGAAGATGGTATAACTGAAGAAAATAAAGAATATCTATCATCTCTATACTCTTTACTTTTGAATTATGAAAAGGCAAGTAATTTATCAGATTATAATTTTAATCTAGGAACATTATTTAGCTTACAGAAAGGCATCAATAAAACAACAGATGTAACAAATATAGAAGAGGCTATTAAAAACTTAAATTTAAGAAGTGAATCTAAGTTAAAAGAAAATGATCATCCTTTTGATGCTAGAAAGTTATTTGTTGAAAATAATCCAAATACACAAATTATAAGAACTAATTATGATATATACAATGATCTTAAAAAAGATGTGTTTTCTAAATTAGTTTTAACTCAAACTGGAATGTTTGATAACTTATTAAATTTAATTACTGATAAAAATATATTAGGTTATGTTAGCAGAGATGGTAAAGAAAAAATAAAGTATGATTTAGCTTCATACCTTATTGCAAAAAAATACCTAGAAAATATAGCTCCTGTAGAGGATATAGAAAACAACAAAAGAGGTAAAATTTATGCAGATACAATACTTAATGCAAATGGCCTTATATATCCTATAGACAATGAGGGTAATCAAAATCCAGATAATCTTATTGACTATATATTTAAAAATGAAGAGATATTACCAGAGTCAAAAGATAATTTCTTTTTAAATGAATTCATTAATTATATTGACGCAAAAGATAATAGCAATGGTATATACATGTTAAAGAATAACATGATGTCTAAAATACCAGAAAATAAAAAGCTTGATATAATAGATGATTTTAGAAAGCTTTATGAGAATCAAAATACTAAAGATATAGCCATGGCTATTTTTCACTACTTACTAGCAAAAGATGGATTGCAATATAGCTACGGAAGTATATTGCAGGCTATATCTCCTGTTGTAATGAAAGATTATTATATGTCATCAACGGCAGAAATATTTGATGAGTTTAGTAATTCTAAATTAAGTCTAGGATCAATAAGAAATTACTTTCAAGAGTTTGTAGAGAATTACTTTATTAGCTCTAGCTCTTTTATGAGTAATAACTTTGGGTTTAAGAAATTATTTGGAATTACAGATTTAGGAAGCTTATCTGATCCATTTGATGCAGATAGGTTAAGATCTGAACAAAAGATACAAATATATAACCAGGAAGATTTATTAGTTATAAATCCTTATGGATTAGTAATAGAATCAAATGAATCAAAAGAGTATAAATCACCTCCTAAAATAAGTGATAGTTTTGCATTAGAATCAAAAAACTTATTAAAAAATACAGGTATATATTCTAGTACTAAAGGTAAAATGTTTAAATTTTCACCTTACTATCAAGTAAACATTGATGGTCAAAAAGTTACATATAAACTTAAAAATTTAGTAACTTTAAAAGGTAACTTAGATATAAACTTAGATGAAAAATCATATCTAGGATACTATGCACAATATGAAGTAGCAAAACCTTTAGGGGCTAGAAATGCTTGGGGTGCTGGATTTTTGTTTGGTGCTAGACCTGAGATGCAAAAAATAGAAGAGTTTTTACTTGCCAATGAACAGGATGCATTGGAAGAGGAAACTTCAGGAACAATACCAAATGTACAAAGCTTATCTTTTAGTAAAAATAAAGAGTCTTTAGTAAAAAGACTAATTGAAGAATACATGACTAAAAATAAATTGAACCTTAATGAATATGATTCAATTGATACTTTAGTTGAAGAAAATGTTGAAGCATTTATAGACGAAAATCAATTTGAAGATTATTTAAAATGTAATCTTAAAAAAAATCTACCTTTTTAATATGGCCTGTATAAATAAAAATTTAAAAGAATTCACAGAGTTAGAAGCTTCATTTCCAAATAAAAACAAAGCATATTCTTTAGCTCAAATGTGGCAATCTAAAAATGGTAGTGATGCTATACCTACATATGAGCAGGTTAAATCTATGCAAAGGGATATTAAAAAAGAATCTAATAAAAAGAAATCTGATCTTAAGACTAAAGTTATAGATAACTTAATTGCAATGAACCTGCTTGAAGATGTTAATGGAAAGATTTATGTTAAAGTAAATCAATCTGAGTATAATAACATTTCAAAAGCTATTGATTCTAAATATTCTATTATAAAAAACTATTTAGAATACAATAATATTCCTGCAAATTTTATAAGTGTAGATGTAAATAATGTAGGCAAACCAGTAAAGTTTTCACCTAATAATATTTATGATGGCAATCCTGTTTTAAATAGGAAATCACCAAATTTAGACAATACTAGAAAAGTTCTTGATTTTTTAATTCCCAAATTTCCAGGGCTAGATTATCAATTTGTTTCTCTTTCAGATGCTAAAGTTATATATGATGCTATACCTGATGAGTTAAAGGAAGATGTAGATTTTAATCAAGTTAAATCATTCTTTAATCCTATAAATAACCAAGTAGTACTAATAGATTCTAGAGTAACAGATGATGTTGCAATAGAAGAAGTATTACATCCATTAGTTGCTGGTATAAAACTAGAAAATGAACAGTTATTTAACAATTTATTTGAAGAATCAAAAGTTAACTTTCCAGAATTATTTAAAAAGATAGATAGATTATATGAAAAAGATATAGAAGAAGAAATTGTTACGCAAGCACTTGTAAAGCATTTCAAAAAGGAATATGAGGCAACTCCTACTCAAGGGTTTTTAAATTCTGTAGCAGAATTGCTAAACATATTTCTAAACAAAATAATGGATTTGTATTCTGTAATAACAGGAGGTGTATTACCAGTTAAAAATATTACTTCTGATACTACATTAACAGAAATAGCAAAATTACTAAATACTAGCGATTTAACATTAAGTTATAATATACCTGAACAAATGCGTGTAAAATATGCATTGTCTGAAAATAAACAGTCTTTAATTAACAATGCATTAGAGAATGGAACGGAGCAGCAAAGAAAAGTAATACTATCATTATTTAGTAAAGTAATGAATGTTCCTGAGGAATATGATCAGTTTTCAGTTTCTTCCTTAGAACAAGGACCTTTTCAGGATCAAAGAAGTTTAATAATATTAGATGAAGCTACGCATGTATATCAAAATGTATTTAATAAAAATGAAAAGTTTTTAGGTAGTACAAGCACATTTAATTCTTTTGATGATAAAGAAGGAAACTTTGACTTTAATAGATATATGGGTAATATCTTTGATAAGGTATTAGAAAATATAATATTAGGAAATAGTATAAAAGAAACTATAGATAATTTAAATAAAGATGATCTTACTCCTTTAGAATTGTTAGATAAAGATGTAAATGAACAAGAAAAACAGATTACTAAAATTTACATCAGGTTTAATGATTTTTTGTCTGGAGTAAAAGATACTGGAGATATACTTTTACCACAAGTAATAGTTCATTCTAGAGCTACAGATAAAGCAAATTACAAAAATGTTGCAGGGGCTATTGATGTATTAGCAATTACGCCAGAGGGAAAACTTAAAGTTATTGATTTAAAAACAAGTAAGAATAGTGTTAAGTCAAGCAGTTATAATGAAGCTTTTCCAATAAAAGGGACTTTATTAAATGAAGCATCAAAAAAAGCTGGTAGAAAAGAAATTGATAAATTATCATTAAGGCAGAAACATGTTCTTCAGTTATCTATATATTCTAGAATGTTAGAAAATATGGGATATGAATTAGACCATGACAATCCATTTTTTAGTATTAATATTAGAATAGGAGTTCAGGGATTAAATAAGGAACAAAAGTATACAAACCTTTTTGAATTTGAAGGTAAAAACGCACAGAAAATTAAAGCTGATGTTAAAGGATTTGAGATTAGTCAATATCCAACATCTATATCAGAGGTTGCATCTTCATACATAATAGAAAACAAAAAATTTATTAGAGACAATGAAGAGTTTTTGAAGAGTGATAGTAAGCCTATACCTGAAGAGGTTCAAAAACAATTGGAGGTTGAAAAAGATAACATTAAAACCAGGCTAAAAAAATATAAAGAGATATTAGTAAAGAGAAAACAAGCTATAAAACAAGTAAATAACAAAATATTTATATCTGGAAAGCCTGAGTTGAATATCAAGAGAATTGAAAAGGTTATGGGAATGATATCTTTAGCAATTACATCAGATGATATTCAAGAAGCTAACAGAATGTTTAATGAAATATTATCGGATAGCATAAGACAAGCAGATAACTTTATTGATTATTTACAAGCTGTTGAAAATAAAATAGAAAAAGACTTTTTAATTTATGTTAATAATGCCAAGAAGTTTACTGATCAATTTATGAGTCTTTACTTACTTAAAGATAATGACATAATAAACAATA
>WLWI01004215.1_pt1 | contig 12197 bp, 5 predicted proteins | sample 6701501 | NCBI WGS metagenome assembly WLWI01 (sample SAMN12718690, study PRJNA515312) | sponge metagenome | isolation source: marine sponge | host: Mycale hentscheli | place: New Zealand: South Island, Marlborough, Capsize Point | collected 2014-11-01
ATATGGTTGCTATGGGGTTTTCCCAGCCAGCATCGAGTTAAAAAAATAAAACGGTAATACTCTATTCCGCGGTCGACGATTAGATTTTTCCGCGCGCGTCCAAACAATTCAGGAACGAGAGGGTTAAAAGTTCACCTGTAAAAAACTTTGAGTATTTCAGTCAATTCTATTTCTCGAACTAAATTAAATAGTTTAAGTTAAGTTATACTTTTCATAGATCTATTTAAGTATATCAAATAGTTTGTCTAATCGCTTTATAATTATTACACAATTTCATGTATGAAATCAAATTATTTCATTCAGTCCACAATCCAGTAGTTCAAATACAGTACATTTAATGCATATACATGAAGTAGTACACGAGTGCATTCCATTATACAATTTGTAACCACAACTTTTCGTTATCTTTTGCAAGGTGTAGATTAAATTTTTAGCACTTTGAGGTTTTATATTTACACTGTCTGGATAGAGTATCTCTTATTCTTTCTAACAATATAAGTCTGTAGTCTGGGAAACTTTCTGGAAGCTCGTGGTAAAAGTGATTCTTGAGATCTTCTATAATGTCTTTAGAATAATGGCTGTATTAAATTTGGGTAGAATTTTTTCCCCACAAAGATAGCGGTGATTTTTGTACCAATCTGTAGCATCATATAACTCTATAACATTATACTAATATCAAACTTTACTATCAGAGTGTCTTGTTGCTACATTTAAAACATGCCCAATGTAGCGTAAAATTGTGATGAAAATAAGTGAGTACTGCATGAATACTTCTGAGGATACACATCAACGAATTTTAAGGAGCTATAGAGGTAATGAATGAAAAAATTTCAAGAACAGACAACATTAGAATTATCTAAAGCAAAACAATCATGTCTGATTTTTTATCACTTGAAGAATATATAACCAATGCTGCTCATCCTCAACTATCATATTTTGACATGTCTGTCTCTTCAAGCTTATAATGTTAGGTTTCTAGAGTGTAGTGGCAAACTCGTCTGATAGTAAAAATTTTTATAGTATATGTCTTAGACTATTTATAATGCTAGAGAATGATATAAAAAATCACAGCTCTCTGTGTAGGCAAGAAAAATACTGCTCAAATTTACAACAACTATTATTTTAGAATCCTCTGAATTACTTCTACTGCAAGGTTCAGGAAAGAGACACTGGATTTATATTGTTAGAAAGAAGAAGAGCTACACTATACAGACAGTGTAATTACAAAACCTCAAAGTGCTCAGAGTTTGATGTACACCTTGTTGCTGCTGAAAAAACTGTTCAATGAAATGTGCTACATGTAGCACTTCCTGTACCTGCATTGATTGGACTGCTGGCTTGTGGACTGCATTATGGATAATTACCAAACAATTTGTTAGCAGCTAGTTGATGTTAAAATGAACTTTTACATCCATGTTTCTGTACCAGTAAGAAATACTGCTATGAATATTGTCGTTCTTAACAAACATAGAATTATTTATATTAAAAATTTTTTTAAATTTTGGGAATTTTATACTCTGCCAATATATCAATTAATTTTGTTTTCTTAGCCTTCTCTTATTCATTTTTTTTCACATGTTCTCTCTAACAACTCAGCAAAAATGGACAATGGTTAACTGCCGGTGACAGCAAAAAAAATGTTATATCGTTAACAATTATGACCGGTTTTGGGAAATTCGGCCTAAACGAGGCAAACAATTTTTTTCAGTATCCCGGGGTAAAGACTTTTGGGTCGATTTTTTTTTAATTTTATGGCAGAAATGGATAGACACCAGTTAGCTCTAGCTTATAACGCAGTTGTAAGCTCTGGCAATCTCTAGAACTAATGCTATGAGTCTAGAAACACTAGCCAGTTGGACTCGTGTATGGAGCGTTGCTAAGAAATTATTGGCGGGTTTTTCTCTAACAGCGGGAAATAAACTGTAGCTAACTAATTCACTTACTATTTACATAATCCAAGTACTGACGCAATTCTCGCCATTATAGTTTCTCCGGGAGCCTTGCATTAAGCCTTTTCGACTTCTTTCAATTCGCCTGTAACCGGTTTAGTCAGTAGTGTCCCGGAGACACACGGTAATAGTATATGGATACAAGGCACACCCCCAGCCCTTAGCAACACCTATACACGGCGTTTTTTCGAAATCAGCAATAATAAGTTTAGCAAAAATACTGAAGTGTTGTAGTGCGTAGGGCGAAGACTGCTTGTGCTGCAGCTTCCCAATTAGGAGGACGGCATCCCAAGACCCCGTGCAACCTACTGGTCGAATAAAATAGAAAACTTTAGATGCCGCACTTAGGCCGATTTTCACAAAACCGGTCACAATTATTATACATGAATATATAAGTGAAGAGTGAGTCACAGAAGTTGCTCACATGTGAGATTGAACTCAGTCATTGAATTGTGTTCTTACAGTGAACACTTGCATCTTTAAAATATTGGAAAATATAGAAATCGTCTTCAGCTTCATTGAAGATTGATTATAATTGATATGTAATAATTAACTGCAATTCATTAGTGCTGCAATAATTGAATTAATGCTCTAATGCTACTTTTACTGTAAGAAATTTTAACTACATCAATTCCTACCATGTTAGGAAAATTTGATGTGTTGTTTATTTTAGACCACCATCTAATTTAACAGTTGTATATCTGTAGTCTCATTAGTAAATTATTAATCTTAATCATCGTGCAATATTGAAGTGCATTTTTAACCATACTGAACAACTAAGTTCAAACATTTACTAATCATTTGATTTGTTCAATATTTGCCACTTTAGATAGCCAAATTGCCACAGCCTAGAAATAGACACTGCGCAGCTGCTTTTGTTATTTCTTCTAAACTCACTGAAGTAGTGCTATTTGGAGGACGTGATCAGAGTGATCGTAAACTCTCAGAAACTTCAATATTAAGAATTGGTGAGTTAACAACATAAAGTACTTTTAGCAGCGGTTTAATTGATTTGTAGTTTCATTTAATAAATAATATTGCCTCATTTAAATTTAGCTATTATTGTTATTCAGCAGATTATTGTTTATACTAATACAGATATATTAGTCATTACATAAAGAAAATATAATTTTATTCTCACGTTTCAAAACAGTATACATATTTTTGATGAGTTCTGTTACCACAATAGAAAAATATCTGATCTCACAAAACCTTCTAAAAAACAAACAAGTGTTTTTTTATAGTCTTTACAGACATCAAGTAAGGTACTGTCAACCATCAAAACAAAATATCATCTACAAATATTATGATTATTTAATTAATAATTTCATACTAAAGTCTGATAGCATGTGTTATTTTATTCACTGAATCAATTCAATGCATGATCAAATAATTCACATAATTTACTTGAGTTACTTTATTAATTATTCCACACAATTGAATAATTTCTAGCTTAATACATGATTTTACTGCTGTTAATGTGAAAAGCTTAAACTGTGACTAATTTTATAATTGCCTTTTCAATGTAACGTGTAATATTTAGATTTAAATTATTGAATGAATCATTTGAATGTTCTTTTGAGTTTACATTGTTACTTTGAGTTTTTTATTACTTTGGAATGTGGAAATAGAATGTATAGTGCTGTAGAGAAGTGATAGCTGTAACTAATAAATAATTAGTTCACATTTATGCCTAATATTCTTTATTAAATTTGTAGAATAAAATTTAACTAAGGCATAATTACATTTTATATATAGAAAAAGTACCCTCCTCCACTCAATGGAAAGTATTTGAAATTATAAATTCTTCAGAGTTGAGAAATAAAGATAGACTAATAGCAAAGAAACTACTAAAAGGTAATTATTATAATTACAAGTTGTATGATTTAGTGTATTAGGTATCATAAAGGTGTAAATAGAATAATACATTTATAACTATACATTATACCTCAGTTTGATCTTTGAAACATAATGAAATGTGAGTAATGTCATTGGTAAACTGGTGAAGCAAGGGAGTTACCATTGATAGCTGACGATATGTGAATATATAAATTAGTTGTACTTAAAATTTTAAGAAACTGTCAAATTAGTTCTAGTAGTGTTTAAAAATACATTAATTGGGTCTAGGGTGACGCACGGATGCCTTTATTAATCAATGGATTATTTGATGTTTGCTTTTTCTGCACTCAAATTTAATGTTACCCCACCATATTAAAGTATTGCTGCTAGAATGAGCTAAGAGCTCTATAATTGTCATCTTTCAATGACTTGTTTTTCAATTACTATTATATTTGCCTTTGCCAAATAATTGAAGCATTTTTTACTTGACCATTTTAATTATAGTATTGTAGTAAACAGTTGAGATTATTTGATATTTATCACCAAAATTTTCTTTGTTATAATTGAGTCAGATGCATATCTAGTTGATTATTTTTCTTGTCTAACACTTTGGTGGTTTTTTCCAAAAATATAACTTACAAGTCTTTAGTAATTACCGCATGCTAACTTTATATGTATTATAATGTGTTATACAGTGCAATTGTGACCAGTTTTGGGAAATTCTGCCTAAACGCGGCAAACAATTTTTTTCAGTATCCCGGTGTAAAGCCTTTTTGGTCGATTATTTTTTTATGGCAGAAATGGATAGACACCAGTTAGTTCTAGCTTATGACACAGTTGTAAGCTCTGGCCAGCTCTAGAAGTAATGCTATGAGGCCAGAAACACTAGCCGGTTGGACTCAGAGCACTGCTAAGAAATTATTGGCGGGCTTTTCACTAACAGTGGGAAAAAAACTGTAGCTAACTAATTCACTTACTATTGTACATAGTCCAAGTACTCACGCAATTCTCGCTATTATAGTTTCTCCAGGAGCCTTGCTGTGGGGGGGAACTTGTCGCTGCCACCGGAATCAGGGACGCACACAGGATGGCTGAGAGGATTACGAGTTCTCTGCCAAGCCGTGGCCGATCTACAACCCAACGAGAGTTTTAGGACTAGTTAAATTGTAATCGGAAAACACTGACTGAACAAAACCGGAAGTGCAGCCGAGATTTATAGTTCTGTCTCGGCCACACCCACACACAAGATAAATGATACACACAAACTTATAAACACATTACACACGGCACGAGTTAAGCTACCTACTCTAACACACACAACACACTGCTAATAATAATGAATAATTGTTCTAATGACAAACACACAAATGAATGTTCCACATGATCTTTAGTCTTCTCTCTTCGTCTTTCTCTTCCTTGACTCTTGGCTGGCTGGCCCCACAATGACCTTGGCCAAGACGATGTCCTTCGTTGACCATAGCCGGATCTGCGCAACAGTAACCGGACCTGAATAGAAGGTATCCATGAGTAACACAGTTTTGGGTGTAGACAGAGTGCTAGGCGGGGCTGGTGCACTCAGTAGTCAGCTCAGCATGTCTGTGTTATTGTGTAGTTGTCTAGGCTTGTAGGATATGGTGTAGTCATAGCCTCCCAGCAAAAGAGCCCAGCATTGAATACACGCTGAAGCTAGAGGAGGAACCGCTGACGTTTTCGGCTGCTCCCAGGGAGCACGACGCAAAGGTGATCGGCTTCTCTTCTCTGCTTGGGAAACGATGGGAGAGCACAACTCCGACTCCATAAGGAGAGGCGTCGCAGGCCAGCACTAGTTCCATGGCTGGATCAAAATGTACTAACACACTGTCAGAGGTAAGTAGATTCTTGACTTCCTTGAAGACTGTCCTCTGCTCCTCTTCCCATGACCATTTGGCATTTTTCTGCAAATTTTATTCAATGGGACCTAAATACTAGAAAGATCGGAGAGAAACTTGTGATAGTAATTGACTGCTCCGAGGAATGATTTTAGCTGAGTACCTGGAGCTTTGTGAATGGCTTCCACTTTCTCCAAGGTCAGTTGGATCCCTTTTGCAGAGATTTGATGACCCAGAAATTCTACTGACGACAGCAGGAAAGAGTACTTGCTTCGCTTGAGTTTCACTCCGGCTTCCTCCAGCCTTGCCAATACTAATTCCAGATTGGGGAGATGGTCAGCGGTGGTCTTTCCTGTGACAAGAATATCATCAATGTAAATCAAAACACCTGAAATACCTTGTAGCATTATGCGCTGGAATAGCGTTGGTGCTGAGGCGATTCCGAAAGGTAATCGTTTTACCTGATACAACCCCTTGTGTGTATCAATTGTGACAATTTGGCTCGGTTCGTCATCGAGGACAACTTGCTGGAAGGCATGAGTTAAATCCAGCTCGAAAATACGGTTCGTACGGCCAGAGATGCCAGCAAATCGTCATCTTGGGTAATGGGTAAGTCTCGGTGATAGTTTCCTTGTTGACCGTCACCTTGTAATCCCCGCAGAGACGAACGGACCCATCTTTCTTATGGATAGGGATGACAAGTGTACCCCATGAACAGAATTTTACAGGTTCAATGATTCCCAGCTTGATTTGTCAATTGATTTCCTGTGCCACCTGCTCTCATAGTGCGAATGGTACTTGACTTACCCGTTAGAATCTAGGCTTTTCCCCTTCCTTTTGGTATAGTTTAGCCGAGGCTCCCCGGATTCTTCCTAAAACTTCAGCAAAAGGAGCAGAATGAGATGTTAGTATGGATTGCAACTCACTGCGGTCACTTGCCCGGATGTGGTTGAGCGTATACCAGTTCAACTGCAGACGTCGCAGCCAATCTCGTCCCAGGAGAGTAGGTCTTTCTCCCTCAACGATTGTCAGCACCAGATTGACTTCCTGCTTCTCATAATTGACTTGTACGTCCACAGCCCCTTTCACAGCAATTTTCTCTCTAGTGTAAGTGTGGAGCCAAGCCTCAGAAGACTTGATGTTTGCAGAGCAATTCGTTGGCCAGGTCCAGCAAAAGAAAGAGTAGCTCATGATAGAGAGCGAAGCACCGGTGTCGACTTCCATGACGACTGCCGTACCATCCAGGTTCACGGTGACTGTCATAGCTTAATTGTCAGCTGTCGATAGACAGGGTTTTTTTTGGTTTTGTGCTTAAGTCAAGAATCTGAGGGACAAAGAACGGCACAAGGTTTACATGCACCGGCTCAACCACCAGTTGGTGTTTCTTCTCAACCTACTGTAGCTCTAAGTTTTGCAGAGTAAGTTGTTACTAAGTTATTAATTATGAAATTTTCATTGTGCTATTTTTTTAATTCCAAGTGCTATATCTGTGAGAATTTTATTTACTCTATAATATATACACTATACACTACAATGTGGACATTTTATAATTACATTACTCGGGAAATTTAAGAAATAATTGGTGTGGGAAGCGAGTGAGACACTTGTAGCGGTAACACAATCAAGATTGCATGATCTTTATCTATTTTAAATTTTTGCATATCGTTATAATACATGTGACCCCTTTCAGCTGTGCCACTAATTTTATAAGTTTGTAAAGCATCTCGTTAATGTAAAGAAACACAGTAATGAACTTGTCGACCATTCAGTAATAGGTGGCTTGCCTTGAAAAGAAAGCTAGCCTTGAGGCAGACCTGAACAACTGAACTTAATAAAAACACAGTCTGGGTGCATAACTGTCCACAGGAAAAATGGGTACAATGTGGTACGTGTTGGCATTGAGAAAAGATCGACGAATTCAAAACTGTATTAAAGAAGCCGTAGATCAAAATGCTTAGATATGCCCAGTTAATGCAGCAAGGGTGCTTCCATAATACAGACAACAAGATAAGTGTTTTTCGTTTCCTTTCTGCGGCGTTCAAACAAAACTGTAGTAACTGAATGAATGACGTTCATATTACACTCCTCAAAGTGATATGGCAAGATTTTTACTCTCAGGCTTTATTTTCATTCACCTCTGGCTTGTGAAAGTAAATTAGCCTGCTCATGAAATTTTTGCCTATCACACTCTGACTCGTTATTTAATTCATGCTAGATATCTTCCCAATGTTATTTTTCGGTACGTGGCCGTGAGATAACTCACATTATCACATAGTATTACCTCATGGCTGTATTGGCAAAGCTCATTACCCTAGTAGTTATAGCAACTGGGCCTGGCTTGCCTGTTTTCTGGGTTTTTATAGCTACCTTACTCTAGTGAAGACTACCCAACCGAGTTAGACCAGCTGCTATAATATCAGCCTGGTGTATGGGGAGCCCCTAGAGGGTGTATGGCCAACTTCACACTAAGAGTTACTAACCATAATACAAACTACTTATTTAAATTTATCTATAAGCATGTCATAAATCACTTATTAGATCCGACAGAGTGATATAGCTAGATATTTCACTCTCAGGCTATTATTTACTCACCTCTGGCTTGTGAAAACAAATTAGCCTGCTCGTGAAATATTTCGCCATATCACACTCTGACTGATGTAATAAGTACTGTATATATGTATAGATATATATTTATATAGAAATACCACATTAATAATTTATTTACGTTTCAGATACCCAAAAAAATTTTTTTAAATAATATAAATTGGCTGATTTTAACCAACAATAACCAAAGAATTTAAAAAAGGATAGCAACCTATAAATGCCCTCTAGTTACACTGCTGGTAAATGGCTTCACTTCAGCTTTAGCTAAACAGATGAATATAATTTTACTAATTTAGTATGCTTTTAAAAATTGCACACAGGCTTCATTATAGAGGTTCCCATATAACTTATATTACTAATGGTCTTCACACGTACTTGGGATGAACAAAGCTTGGTATCGAAAAAGGTAATTAGAGAGTACTTTATTCCTGAGGCCATAAATGCCTTCCTTTAAGTCTGCATATTTACCTACTCCAGATCTACAGGCTGAGGCTTTGCTATGGTGCTGTTTAGCCTCAGTCAGGTTAGCAGATTCTTTGCCTCCATAGCCTATTTAGTGAACAGTCGTATTTATTTTAGTAGTAACTGAACTTATGTCTGCAATTTTTTCTAGTCCTTTGAGCTGGAAAGCTATTTTGATGGCTAGTCTAGCTTGTTAGCTCTATTACTTCAATTATCTGATTGCCTAACTCATCACATCTCGCTTCCTACTTCACACCTCTTAGCTACTATATACCACAGGATCATCCTTCCTTATCACCTCATTCATAGTTGCCTGGTGGAAGTCAGCCCAGTACAAGGTGCAGTACAACTTCAAAAGAAATTATGCCAACTCTGCAGTCACTTTAATGAAACTCAGAAAGTGACAAAGCAACATCAAAGATCAAGTGACAGTTGTTAATTCCCAATAAAGTTGACTTAATTGACCGATCAATTGTCACAAACTCTTTAACTCCTCTGGCACATGGAGACTAATTAACTCAGTGTTTCAGCTATAGAGATAGGTAGTCACCAACAAGACAACTTTGAATGATTTTATAAAGCATATTAATTTGTATAGAAGATCTGGCTAAATTAAGTGTGGCAACTTGTATTCCTTTACAATTTAGTGTCACAAAATATGCCTGATATTAGTTGTCACAAAAGCAAACAGTAAAATTGATTTTGTAAATGTTTTTTTTTAGTCAACTAAAAGCACGTAGACAAGAAATGGTTAAAGATTCAGTGACTTCTGTGCCATCTCCAGTTGATTCTAGTAAATCTTCACCAACAGATTTAGAATAGTAAGCTGTCTATTTGATCTAACACTCACCTGTTTTTGTTCTCACTGCCAATTTCTGCGAGTTATTAATTTTATGTGTGCGTGTATTTATTTAACAATTAGCCATGTTCATCTGATAAGATTAAAATATTTGAATATGTATGACCAGATTTGAAATCAGTAAAAACTTGGAAAATTGGTATACAGTAGGTAAAGATTGGTTTTAATTTAGTCAAAGCTCTGGCTTTCTCTCATGCAAGTGCAATAAGGAAACTCAAATAAACTGCTTTGCATGTGGCAGGGAATTTTCTGAAGTTAAGTATAACTACAATAATTGGTTCAGAGAAAGTGGTAGCTTTAAGTGAGTACACACAAAAAAATGAAAGAATCCAACTTTACTGTAATGGTTAGATTAGATAGTCACAAATGTAATGTCAGATATAGTGATTTGGGGTGAAATTGTATATAGATATACAATAGTTTGGATTAATCACGATGAATTAAAGATTTCAACATCCAAATGTATGGAAGCAGTCTTATTTATATCACAACTTTAATTGTGGTGCATACACAATTACCTTGGGAATATCATAAATATGCAGATATTGATTATATACGTATCTAAGTGTTCAAATAGACAGGCTGTTGTAACTTTCAATTTCTTTAGACCTGTCTAATAATAGTAATTGATTTAATTAAAACAAGCAATAGCAAGAATGGTTTTGACATGCCAATGTTATTTTTGTATTGCTTGTTTTGTTCAGTCAGGAAGATTCTCAAGGACAAAAGATTGTACAAGGTTCACATGCACCTGTTCAACCTCCAGTTGATATTTCACCTCAACCTCATAAGCCTTCTAGATTAGCAGAGTAAGCTATCTGTAATGTAGCACTGCTTATATGGTGTTATATATGTGCCAATTGTATGTAATCTATCTTAAATAGGATGCAGTATGGACTACATTGAATGATTAAATTACTCATATTATGCATATATATAGTACTTATTACATAAGCCTGAGAGTGAAATATCTAGCTATATCACTCTGACAAGTGTAAGAAGTGGTTAATTCCATGCTAGATATATTCATTCGGAAGTAGTAGCTGTAAAAGTCCTGAAAACTGGCAAGCCAGACCCAGGCCCAGTTGCTATAACTACTAGGGTAGAGCTTGTGCAATACAGCCTTGAGATAACACTATTTGATAACATGAACTCATGGGTCATGTACCTAAAGATAACATTGTGAAGATATCTAGTGTGGAATAAATAATATATATATATATATATATATATATATATATTTATATATATGTATGTATGAGGAAAATTCCATTTAATATGGGTAGAATTCTGTGCTTAAGAATGACATTGTCTCCAACTAGAAGCTACTCTAACTGTACATTTCCAAGGCTAAAGTTTCACGCATGCGCACTTACCTATACTATTTCACTTAGCGACCGTGGTATTTCACTTTCCCTATGTGATTTCAGTGGAGCATTGATATTTCTCATACATTTGTGAATGGGAAATTTACAAGCATACTATTAATATGGTGTAGTAATATATTAGCAATTTTTCTCATTCTAGCAGCCAATATTATGTTAATTAAGACTTAAACTGATGTTTCCACTTCTTGCCAAGGTCCTCTTCTGGGGTCAATGAAGTCCAACTCCCTAGTGATGTAAGAGGACTTCAGCAACAACAGTCCTTCAAAATTTTAGTGATCAATGCATGGAACTCCATCCCAGAAAAACATTGTTGCCTCATCTATCCTCAAATAGTTTAAGCTCACATATCTGTTCCCTGAACTACCTTAAGCTACCTTTCTCTTCCCTTTATGTAATGCATGCATTTTATTAGCAACCGCTGCTTCACCACCATTTTGAGTGGCAGTTCCAGTTCCATTGCGAGTGTACATTCATGGCTTCATTGTGTTTACGACCAACATGTACTCTGCTTATTATTATACACTGGATTAGATCGCCAAGAAAAGGTGCAGGGAGAAATTATCTGTGCTTGGAGGCCTGAAAGACCCATACCTGGGAAATTTGGATGGCATACCTGACGAACTTTGGAAGTGGCCTGATGTTGAATATCCTGATATTTTCTGTTACTTAATTGAAAGAACTAGTGGAATACACTGGTGAGAGCTTGAAAACCTATAAAAGCCTGGATTCTTACTACTTTATTTGAATGACTGGGTAGCTACGGTAATAGCAAAGCCAGTCCCAAGTTCAGAATCCCATGTAGTAACTGCTTCAGTGCGGCACTCTCAGCATCTTCCTGTAGCTCCAGCTACTCCTTGGGTGCTGGTTAAGAAAGAAGGAACTGTAGTCTGTTCCCACTGTATGTGCATGGCGGGGCTAAGAGAGGCATGCTCCCATATTGTTGCTGTGCCCACTGTATGTGCATGGCGGGGCTAAGAGAGGCATGCTCCCATATTGTAGTCTGTGCCCACTGTATGTGCATGGCGGGGCTAAGAGAGGCATGCTCCCATATTGTTGCTGTGCCCACTGTATGTGCATGGCGGGGCTAAGAGAGGCATGATCCCATATTGTTGCTGTGCCCACTGTATGTGCATGGCGGGGCTAAGAGAGGCATGCTCCCATATTGTTGCTGTGCCCACTGTATGTGCATGGCGGGGCTAAGAGAGGCATGCTCCCATACTGTTGCTGT
>WLWI01004216.1_pt1 | contig 12197 bp, 5 predicted proteins | sample 6701501 | NCBI WGS metagenome assembly WLWI01 (sample SAMN12718690, study PRJNA515312) | sponge metagenome | isolation source: marine sponge | host: Mycale hentscheli | place: New Zealand: South Island, Marlborough, Capsize Point | collected 2014-11-01
CCCCCCCCCCCCAGTTCACATACCATACCATTATTGACTTAAATAGCTCACATCGTCAGATAACATACCAGACCACAGCTGGTAGTCATGGAATAGTCAATAATTATTATGACACAGAAAATTAATAGGAAGATGAGTTTAAGTTAGGGGGCACCAGTCCATTTACACTTGCCATTCTTTCTTTCCCCCAATTAAAGCTTGTGTATAATATAATTATGTAACTTTAAGAAAACCATTCGGCATGTTTATAAAGTTACACAGGTGCCCAAAGGTAAACACTGAACGAGAACACATGCACACAAACACTTTGGCTTGAATGCATGCATGTGTATATAACTATTGTATTGTGTAGTTATTATCAAAATTTTGGAGGGCTGAACTGAATCAACAGGAAATATGTGGCATAAACAATAGCTAGCTATTTGGTTGACAGGTATGCATGTAATAATCAAAATTGCTCAATACAGTATTTTTTAAGCATTTTCATGCCTACCTTATTACCTACCCATCTTTGACTCCATCTACGCAGTAGCAGCAACAAGGTTATATAGTCTAATGAGGTGAGTACATACAGGCTAATTTTCTGTAGGAATCTGTGATGTATAACACAATATAATTGTATGGATCTTGCTTCTCTTTATAACAGGTGCAAGCCTGTAAACTTGTTTTCTGCTCCCATCTTATGAGAAAGTGAGTGAACTGCCTTATAGGAAAGACAAAACAGAATGTCTCGCTCCTATAAATTTTATGAAGGACTGTCTTATAGCTCAGTTGCTATTCTGGTTTTCAGTTACTTAATAACATTTATCACGCCATATGCCTTTGTATTATGTAACAACTGCTGCACATCTTTCGCATATGAATTACTCAGTTTTACATATGGAGGAAAAATTACAATTAAACAACAAGACAAGAACAACAAATCGAGGAGCATATCATTACATGACTTTGAGCTAAGTTTTATGACTACTTTGATTCTGATTAATGGAATTATTTCTGTATAATTATATCTGTGAATTTACCACTTTCCTCTGCTATTGATTACTGAGTCTACCAGTCATGCAATATGGATATGGGTTGCTTTGCTTTGAAAGTTTCTTCAAAAACTTTGGTACAGGAAACTTCCCTTCAAGAGGACTGCTTGGAATATTTGTTTAATGCCTCCTATACCATTCAGTGCTACAAGTTATCCTTCAATTATGTTTCAGCTATTGGGAGCACTGCAGGAGCATTAATAGTTGGCTTCTTTGTCTTGAGAACACAAGCAGCACTAGCAGCAAAATTTCAACGAGACAGAAGAAATTTCTATTATTTGGAGTTCTTTATTCTTCTTACTATCTCACTAACACTTGGTCTTGCACTGGGCTTAGTGGATGAGCTTTCTGAGACTGCATTCTCGTCCATCAGTATAATATATTGACAATGTATTATACCATAGGAGTTTTGGTGCTATTTTTTTCCCATATAAATGGTAAAGAAACTCCAGATAATGAATATATAGTACACCATGCTAAAATTGTGGAACATGCTGAAATTGCAATTATTGCTGCTACAGCGGAGGAAGAAAGTGAAGGAAGTGAATCAAGCAGCAGTAAGAGCACATTGTTAGAAACACCTACACCTCGTGAACACGAAATATTTGCAGGTAGGGTAAAAAAGGCTAAGTTAGTCCTTCTACAAGCAAAATCTGTCGATGACCCCAGCAATGTAGTAGAGGCTTTCTCACTTTCGGTGGCTGACACTCAAACACCACAGAGAGAGAACCCTTTACCACATGATAGCTCCCCTCCTACAGATATTAGATTCGTGAACTTTGGTGAAAATTGGATACCTCCTGGGAAGATGGTGCACTTGTTAGGAAATGCTGAAAAAGTGTTAAAAGCAGACAATGTTATGAGAGCTGATATTGTTATACGATCAACAAAATTGAGAGTGAATCCAACCGCTTTTTCATGAATTATATAGCTATTCTTAGACATCCAAATTTAAACAAAGAGTATAAAAAGAGATAAATTACTGTTTGCAAATTGCCAAAGCTAATCGAGCTAATCAGCTGGATTGAATTTGAATTTCTTTATGTCTTTACTTCCATGTTTCTGTTCACTTGCATAAAAATAAGCTGTATCCCGTTGTGTAGTTTCATTTATAAGATTATTAATTGCCACTTTTGTTGTCCAGTCACATTTTCGGTTGCATTCAAATTGCTATTATTTTATTCCCATATATGATATTATTTCAATGATAATTCATGTAATAAGGCCTCAGGCCCAGACTGTTTCACTCTTCCACCAATCTAGCCAAATGATAAGGTATAAATACAATGTTTATTGGTTTCTTATACTTTTTTTATATCAAACAATACTGTTATACAGGTACAGTGTTTGTAAATTGCCAATGGGCGACGTATTTTGTTAGAAAATTGCAACTATAAAACTGTCTCTTCAAGACATTTGGAGCGAAAGCGAGTGAGTAGACATGAAAACTGAAGTTAAAAATGCATCTCTGGTAATATTTCGACGAAATATTAGTTAAACAGTTGGGATTTATAAAATGTTTTAAATTGCTAAGACAAAAATTTCTAATTCCCAAAGAGACATTTATGTTTAGGTGTGCTTTATATTCAATATAAACTGGATCATCACCTGATCTTTCACTATTTGCTGATGATTATTTATAAATTGAGCTGCAAAATCATGAAGCATCCTTTTCTAGATTCCACATATTATAGCTAAAGTTAAACATATTTCTACTATTCTTACAATCTGTTTCATTTGTTTGCTTAGATTAAGAGAGTCAGTAAGTGTTTTGTGCACATACATATTTAATATTCATCTGACCAAACATTCTTGGTTACATACGTAGACTACTTTGCAAACTTGTATGAACCCCACCCCCTGCCCTATACTGAGCATTCCCAACCCCCCCCCGGGTTCTTACACTATGCCAGCGAGGAATAACAATGGATGGTGTGATTGTTACCTAGTATTATATCTAACTTTTTCTTGTATGTCACTGAATCATTTTTGCCTCAACACATTGCTAGCTACATAACTTATTAAGATTCTTGATCATGTTTTCAAAGATAGTTAGACCAAATCTTGTACTTTTTTGTTTAGAGGAGATTAATAATAAATATTTCTTGTAGACTCTCAGCTTTGCCACTCAATTTGAGGTGGTTGCACTATATTAATTGCTGATCATATTCATTTGCTTGAGTGTCTTAAACGTGTCATACTCCAGTGCTTTTTTAATGCTGTTTGATTATATTCATTTCCTTAGAGGAATTTTAAGGAAATGTTATTCATGTGTTTTTCTGTGGAGGATGCTATATCTGCCCACTTCTGACTATAGCTATCGAGTTGCAGCAAGAAGGTCAGTCAAATGAGCTGAATTGATCATTTTTCTCTGTGGTTTATTAGAAAATAGTCATTTATATTGTAGGAATCCTCCTTCTTCCTGATCTGTAAACTTGCTACCTGCACCAATCTGAAAAGAGAAAGTGAGTTAATTGTTTCAGAACGAAAGCAAAGCAACAATGTCTCACTCCTATACCTATTATGAAAATCTGTCTTATTTCTCAGTTGCAATCTTGGTTTTAAGTTATATAATATCATATATCATGGCAGTTCCATTTATACTATGTGGAGGCTGCTCATTCTCTTTTGCTTACGAATTACTCAGTTTTACATACGGTGGAAAACTAAAAATTAAAAAAAGATATGACAAGGAAATATCGAAGAAAGTATCATTACATGGCTTTGAGTTAAGTAAAGCAACTGTTATACTTTTGTTTAGTGTAATTATTTCAGTATATATCTGTGCTTTTACCACTTTCTTTTCCAAGCTACTAATTACCGAGTCTACAGGTCAATGCAATATAGGTATGGATTGCTTTGCTTTGAATGCTTCTTCAAGAAGTCTTGTACAAGAAGATTCTTTACAAGAGAACTGCTTAGAATATCTGTCGAACACCTCGTACATCATTCAGTGCTACAAGTTATCCTTCAATTTTGCTTCAGCTATTGGAAGCACTGGAGGAGTATTAATAGTAGGCTCTTTTGTTTTGAAAACACAGGTTGCACTAGCAGCAAGTTTTCTGCATGCAGGTGATGAATATAAATTTCTTTCATTGGAGTTCTTATTTTTGTGCATTATTGTATTAATCCTTGGTCTTACTTTCGGTTTAGTGGATGAGTTTGTTGAGTCAGCATTTTCATCCGTCATATCTACTTCAGAATTTGTTGCATATTTATGGACAACAAATCTATCTATATGTACATCAATGTATTTTTTTTTGTTCACAAACCGTTTCATGATATATCATCATAAAACACCTCAAGATGAATATTTAGTGCACCATGCTAATGTTGTGGAACATGCTGAAATTGTAATAATAGCTTCTGAAGTGGATGAAAATGATAGAAGTGCACCAAAAAATACACGCTTATCATCGGAATATACACACTTATTATCGGTAGGGACTGAAACCATTGATGAGCCTCAAGAACATGAAGTATTTGCACGAAGAGTTGTATATGCAAAATTTGTCGTAGAAGCTAAATCTGTTGCTCAGTTTAGTCATGTGGTCGAGTCAGTTTCAATTTCTGAAGCTGATGCTATATTACAAAAAGATAATCCTCTACCACGCGGCCACTCTCCTTTGTCACATTCATTTTCATTGGAGAACAATGATGAGGAAAAAACACGTACAGGGAAATATATTGACATGGTAACAGATGCTGATAAAGTATTCATAGCTGATCTTGTTCAGAGAGCAGATATTGTTGTACGATTAAAAAAAACCCCTTCATCGAAGAAATCCAACTCTGAAGCCCAGCACAGGCCAATGTAATTAGCATTGTTGTTAGTTTCTAAACATTGTTAAAATGAATATTTTGCATCTAGTTAGCCAAATCTAATTTGACGATAAACATATCTTTTAAATGTTTATTTTTGTGTTGTGTTACTGTACACTCAATAATTTTAGTTGTGTTTCACCATTAGCTTCAGTCAGTCCATAGTCTCTTTTTGTCCAATCACATTAATCGTGTTTCATTCAGTTTTTTTTTTTTAAATGAAAATGTTAATTTTAGGACATGGGTCTAAACCTTCCTATACCCTCACGCTGTTTTAGCAAAGTGATATCAGCCTTGCGAGGTTATATTGTGTGAATATTTGTTGATAAAACATCTTTTCACAGTTCCACTAATACTGCCTTTATATGTCATTCATTACGAAATTGCCGCTATTCTTGTGTTTCATCCAGACATTTAGGTAAAGGTGTGTGTGTATGGGTCATCACACCTAGTCGGAATTAAGATACTCTGGTATGAGAAAGTGTTCATTTATTATGAAGTAACTACATATTGTGAAATTGTTAGTTATTGTCTATCATGGCTTCAGGCATCAGGACCTCCTCATGCCTCACCTCTTCTACACAACACTTCATAGAAATTTTATTAAGAGCATAATGTTAATGAATATTTTTGAACTTTGATTTGTGAATATTTTTAAGCCATAAAAGGGTATTATAATTACTTTACAATTTTTTTGAAGGGCCCAAAGTTAAAGTGTCTGAATGCTGTTGGATATCTCTTCCTAGAATAATAGCTAATAATCATTTGGGGTTGTATCAAACATAATTATTTTATTTCGAATTTAAGTGTACGGGTAATGTTTTTGTTTCTTTATAGCTCCTTTTGATAGAGAATGTAAATCTATATATAAATCTATGGGCAGAAGGCGAAGAATGTATACCGTGAAATATGCAGGAAGATGGGATTTTTTCTTATGTTGTCGTCCTATACGTGTGTATTATTATCTCCATGACCATACTACGATTGGAGAACGAGTTTATTGAGTCCACATTCTGAAAATATTTTTGGCTAATGTACATTTTGCAAATAGTGTTGGAGATACTGATTCTTTTAAGGTATGTGGAAATGGAATTTATTAGTCTACCTTTGGTAGAATTGGTAGTGCTAATGCAAGGAGCAGTAGCTACTTTGGTATAAGACTGGTACAATCGACAAATATTACCAGTACATATCTTTGAAGAAGCAACTTCTGCACTTAGTTTGTACACCAAATTCACCACTGTTGGCAGTAAATCCTAAATAAAATTTTTTGCTCTTCTTTTATGTATAAACAAAGCTACATATTTGGAGTGCACAAAGGTCTTCTTCTTTTCTTCTCTTCTCCATCAGTGACTACTTTCCCACAGGTATAGCAAAAAGCTATGTTCACTACAACCAACAGGAACAGAAGGGAATATTTGCAATACATTTATAGGAATCAGTTGCATTCTGCTGACAAGAAATTTTATCTGAAAGTATGTATCGAACCTTGCCATTCCGCCATGTCATCCGTGTTAAAGATGACTGGTGACCCTTTCTGGTACAGTATAGCTATGCAGCAGTCCTCAAGGCTGAGGGGAGCTGTTCAAGAGTCCATGCTGCCAGAGCTGCTCTTCGAGAAGGGGATGGCCATGATACTGGATTTTGCTGTGGCTACACTTCCTGCCAAGAAGCACCAGGTAAAGCTCTCAAAACTCAGCTTGCAATCTTTTTTGGGGTGACATCACCCAGTGGCTCACCTTCTGGGACTCATTCAAATCTGCAGTTCATAGCAATGATCAGATGACTGAAGCAGATAAATCCAACTACCTCAAGTCACTACTCACTGGGACAGCCTATGAAGCTATTACCGGCCTTACTCTTTCTGCCTCAAACTACAAGGAATCTGTTGCCATTCTTGAAGGCTGGTTTGGAAATATCAGATTATTGCCAAGCACATGTATCTTGCTGAACATGATCCCAGTCACCTCATCCAGCAGCCTCCCATAAGCCTTCGACATCAGTTTTACTTTGTAGAGAATCATATGCAGAGCTTGAAATCTCTTATGGTCACTTCAGATTCACATGACAGCCTGCTGTCAACAGTGTTGCTGAACAAGCTTCACAATGATATTCACCTATTCATCAGCCGAAAGGTTTCAGGGAGGAAGTGGACCCTGGACTCTTTAATGAAGGAACTTCAGGATGACTTACAGGCTAGGGAGCGAGTGGTTTCAACCAAGCCATCGGCCAACACAATAGTGGGAAAAGGTGGTTGGTTAACAGAGTCCACATACTGTGGCAGCACTGGTGTCAGGAATTCATGGAGGAACTCCAAGTTGCTTCTATTGTCAGCAAGGCCATTCATTATTCATTGAGAGACTACAAGATAGTCATGCAGCCAGAGGCCAGGTAGCAAATTTTACAAAAGTCTGGCCACTATTTTGCATGTCTTCGAGCAGGCCACATTAGTAAGGAAGCTGATCGAAATCTAGTTGTGGCAGGTGTAACCGAATGACATCATAATATGTCCATATGCTCAAATAATCAGTCTCGTGTGAATTTGAATTATTGTTGAATTGGTAGTGTGTGGCTAGCTGTAATTTGGTACCTAGCCAGCCGGGATCAAGTGATAGAGACATCGAGGCAGGAACCTTTTATTTAAAAAACATCCACTCTTGACCAAGTTTATTGGGTGCAGAGATGGCAAAAATATAGTCATGCTAAGAGATGACATAACTAATAAAAGTGTTCCAATACATATGATCACATCATTGTAGCTAATAACTAGATCAAAACATATATATGTATAATTCTGCCTGCTTTCTCTCTTTTTAACTCAAAATTGCATTCCAATAATGTGGAATATACCTATTGTTAACATGCATAATAGATTGAATAGATTGTTTTTATCCACACTTCAAACACTAAGGAACTTTAATTTAGCTTTATTATTACTACTATTGTTTAAACCCCAGCACATCACAATATGTAAATCTGAATTTACCACAAAAATTGTGTGTGGTTTTAGCTACTCGCTTTTCTCTAAAAAAAATGATGGAATCAGCTTAATAATGAATGATGTGGTTTAAAAAACATTGCTTGTACTAATACGACTAACAAATTACAAGTAAGATTACTGCCAATTTCTGTTTAAATTTTACAGACTTTGCCAGTGTGCACATATGCAAATTAAGATTGAAAACACAATCCTAAAGGGTGTTTGACCCAGTATATGACTCTTTGATTCCAACAACACTTAGCTAAATAACTAAACATTAACAGCCATACACTTAAGTCTTGATGTTCATGAAACAACAAAAACCTGTCAACTAGCTATTTCTCTAATAGTTACAGTATGATAATTTAGGCATTTTGATGGCAAAATTTTATTGTAAGTAATTTGTAGACAAAGATTCACTTTCATCAGAGGAATAGAGAGTACACTATGACTCCAAAAAGGTGAAAACTATTGAAACCTGTGGTACATGAGAGCTGCAATTTACTTTCCGAATAAGGAGGAAAAAGAGGCAATATTGAAAGTTATTGAAAGACTCTTTCAAAGAAAACGATACATTATTTGCTCTGATAAGTATAATTCTATTTCAAGTCAAAATTCTAAGTAAGTCAAATGAACCTTAAGTATTATATTGAACGTATGAGCTAAAAATAAAATCCAGGGCCCCAACACTCCTGTCAATTTTAAATGCTTGTTTGAAAACTAGAAGCCCAACAGCTAATGTTTAAGGTGTTTATTCTTTCAATTATTTTCAAGCACATACAGTTTTTTCAAAGAGCTCTCTCACTGGTTTCGTATGAAGGTCATGCCAGCAAAAAAGTGTGTAGTTTATTCTGTGATGATTGTTGTAACTGTTGACATATTTAGGTGTTTGACTGGTTACAAAAGGTTGGCATATGTTGCATGCTCAGACAGTGGTACTATATCCAAGGATATTTTAGAAAATTTCAGTATTAAATAAGAGAGTATATCTACTACTACTTACACTCTTATTTCATTATCGGGCATATCCCAGGAGGAGTCTGAGGGGTTGTATCCTGTGTGTACAGTGATACGATCTATTAATTCTGGGTTTTTGACAACTTGGATAATACGAGCTATATACTGTTCTTGTTTCCAGAATTCTTTCATATTTTATCCCACTTTTTCAAGAAAACTTCAGTGGCTTGGTACAAATACTTAACTTGCATAATTGAGCAAAAGTTAGGAAGAATGCAAGATGCATACAAGTCATATATTCCGTGGACACATTCACCTTCTGGAACCAATAATCCTGAAAGTGACATATCACATGACAAAGAATATGTTAAGACTCTTTTAGGTGGAGATTTATCGTCTTTAGTAAACACACTTTTTGCGTGCCAATCTTCCGCTACTAGAAGCAATTCATCAAGATTATACTTCTTTAATTTGCTGTCCTTTTAATATGCTGTAGAAGCTGCTTAAAATTGGGAAGGGGAGCATGTATCACACGCCAATGTAATCACATATAAAAAACAACTTATATTTCATGAAAAATATAATATATATATTTTTCATACAAATTTACCAAACATAATATTCATGCCTGCAGGCAAGCTATTCTATTGATAAGAGAAACATCAATTGTCAAACTTGCTGCATGACAATCCATTACAAGTTGCTTCAGCAGATAGAACATCGCCCCATCAGTATTAGTGGGCAAAAATAAATGGGTTTTTCTACGAACTTTTTGATCAGTCAGTCTTTTTAAGTTGTTTGTTTGTTTTTGTTTTCTCTTCTTTTTTTTACTTTAATTTTGTAATATCTCTTGCTTTTTTTTTTTTTTTTTCCCTGTTGTTGTTGTTTGGATTGATTTTGAGGAAAATAAGGGATTAACTACAAAACACCCTTGTGGCAGATGGTATATTTTTTCAGGGGCCCTATCGTACATTATTCAAGCTTACATGCATTAACGGTGGCTATAGATTGCTCATGCAGCATACCCGGGACTGGTTCTATTTTTTCATCATATTTCATTTAAGATGTACCATATTTTGCCACACATGGTGAGTCTAAATCTCCACACGCAATAGAAGACATTAACATATTATTACTGTTACTATCATTATTAATGTAGAGTTTTTGTTTTAAATTAGCTTATGTCACATGTTATATACAATTAGTTATTTCATTAGCTTGATTGTAGCTATATACATCTGATAATGTAGCACTTCAGTTTGTTTGCTTCCCAAACTTCCCAATTACAGTGTCACTTTACCATGTGGTTGATATTAACACCATGGTGCTGAGACGATCAATACATCCTTAATTTCTTCCAGCATGGTATATATATTTTTTGTGAATCATGGCCAAGTATCAACATAATATGAAAGAGAGGGTTGGAAGTTGAAGGATTTGGTGGTTAGAGCACTGGTAAATAGAAATATTTCTTTTTGCATACACACACTTTACAGTTTATCAGCTTAACAATATTAAAAAAAAAACAGAAGAAAAGTCTAACGTGGTGATTATTACCCGCTTTGTGAAAAATGAAAGTATTGTTCTTGGTAAATATAAATTTTTTTAATCATTGATAATAAACGAAATAATTACACACTAACTAGCTGCACTAATTATGAAAATACTATTGCATTTATAACAGATCAATGATAAATACAATCACTTGGTGCACACTACACAGTTCAGTTCTTTCTGTGTGCTGTACTTGCTGCATGACAATCCATTACAAGTAGCTTCAGCATGATAGAACACTGCTCCATTAGTATTAGCAGACATTCCTGGAATTGCCTCCATGCTGTGGTCCATGCAAACAAATTGTGTTTTTCTATGACCTCTGTACTCAGCCATGAGGTATCCATAGTATTCTCTGGTCCAGTTCCCATAGCAGTTTATTCTAGCTGGTATCATAACTGAAGCTGATCGATTTGATACATAGCAGACTGCACAGGGAACATTTTGATCTTGTTTATTTGAAGCTAGTGGACCTTGATATTCTGCCCCATCCACAGGACTATAACCTTGTACTCCAGGTTTGTGGACTCGTCCATATTCTGGGTCATCTGGCATGCACAAATAGTTAGACCCACCTCCTTGATTATTGTAGGGGCTCCCGCCTACTCTACCAGAATAGATCTTTTCTTGAGGACAGGAAGTTGAGCCCCATCTGGTATAGGTCACACCTCCAGTTTTTTCACAAGATAGACCAGGTGGACCGGCACGACCTTCATCTCCTCTTATACCAGGTTCCCCTACATCTCCTTTAGGCCCAGTGTCTCCTTTAGTCCCAGGAATCCCAGGAAACCCAGGGAATCCAGGCATGCCCTGAGCAGCTAACCTTTCATTGCAGTTAGTAGCCGTCTTTTTAGCAATGCCTGTAGATTCCTCTTCTGCTGATTGACCTGTAGATAATAATAAAGTAAGAAATGGAAATGGTGCATTAAATAAGATCTGATTGTATCACACCATTACCAGTAGCCAGTAATAATGAAATGACAATTAATAGCAGAAGTGTCCTTTCCATTTTTACAAGTTATAACATTCACTTTTCTTCCTCTACTTTTATAGTGTATTGTCAGGTAATAGATATGGCTTCTCAATAAGATGAGGAGTTTTACCATCTGGCAATTATCATGTGAAAGTCTTCAAACTGATTTAATTGTTGCTCATTAGTACAGCTCACTCGTATATTTTCCAAGAAGTTGCGTGTGCTTAGACTTTGCATGCACTTCAGTAGTTACCTTCGTACTGTGCACAAAAAACACATGTGTTGCATTAGCCTCTCTTGGAGTGTGCATAGGCAGGAAATGGTTTATTTATTTAGTTACACAACCATGACAAAAAAATAAAATTATTATGATATGATTGTGACTGTATTTGAGCACACCATTTTACTAATGTAATTAAGTTTATGCCTGTGATTTATTCATAGACTGCAGCTTTAATGTTTCCACAGCAGCAAGGAGGAAGATAATTAAAGTTTGGGTGGGCCATGTCAGGCCTGTAGCCACAAGTTCTTGGAGAGTGGATTTCTTAAATTGATAAAAAGAAAGCCACAGTCCCAAAGTTTTGTTCCCTTTGATTGTTATTTCATAATAAAGGAAAAACCAACTAGCTAATTATTGCATCAAAACTAGTAAATTTGTTTTATATTATTATTATTTTATATGTTTATTGAACACTTTGATTGTGTAGCAACACGTGCTAAACTACAGTGAACTGATACAAAGGGTTCTAAATACATTTTAGACACTGTGCTACTGAATTCAGCATTGACTGTGTAGCAGCTGGATTGCTAGTGTAGCAGCTGGATTGTTATGTGTAGCAGCTGGATTGTTATGTGTATGTAGCAGCTAGATTGCCCC
>WLWI01004218.1_pt1 | contig 12195 bp, 4 predicted proteins | sample 6701501 | NCBI WGS metagenome assembly WLWI01 (sample SAMN12718690, study PRJNA515312) | sponge metagenome | isolation source: marine sponge | host: Mycale hentscheli | place: New Zealand: South Island, Marlborough, Capsize Point | collected 2014-11-01
TTACAGAAGAATTATATAGTTGCCTGTTAAAGATTGGGGGATTATCATTTATGTCTTTCACAGTTACTATTACAGTTGCAAAAGAAGTTAATGGAGGTGTTCCTCTATCAGTTGCTACAACTGTGAGATTATACAAACTGTTATGCTCTCTATCAATCGTAGTAGATAATGTTAAATTTCCCAAATTGCTGATTTGAAAAGAATTGTTAAAACTGCCATCTACAAGCAAACTAAAGTCAACAATGGCTTGATCCCAAGAATCAGCATCTGTTGCCTCTACCTTCACAACAAATGTTCCTATTGAGTCATCTTCACTTGCTGATGTGTTATACAGAGATTGCTTGAAGACAGGAGCATTGTCATTAATATCTTCTACTCTTACTTTCACAGTAACAAATGAAGTCAATGGTGGCGTTCCTCTGTCGGTAGCTGCTACAGTTAAATTGAATAAGCTAATTTGTTCTCTGTCAATTAAATTGAAAAGAAATATATTTCCTGATTGAGTAATTTCAAAAGAATTGTTAGTGTTGCCTGACCATAGTGTGTAATTTATGGTGCTGGCCAGAACTCCAGAATCAGCATCTTCTGCCTCTACCTTCACAATAAAGGTTCCTAGTGAAGCATTCTCACTTACTGATGCATTATATATTGATTGCTTGAAAATAGGTGCATTGTCATTGATATCTTCTACTCTCACTATCACTGTAGTAACAGAACTGAATGGTGGTGTTCCCCTGTCTGTAGCTGCTACAGATATATTGAATAAGCTAATTTGTTCTCTATCAAGCACATTGGAAAGAGATATATTTCCAGCTTGGTTGATTTCAAATGAATTATCAGTGTTCCCTGCTAGTAGGGTGTAATTTATGGTGGAAAAAAATTCAGAGTCAGCATCTGTTGCTTTTACCTCCACAACAAATGTTCCTATAGATTTATCTTCACTTACTGATGCATTATACAATGATTGCTTGAAGACAGGAGCATTGTCATTAATATCTTCTACTCTTATTATCACAGTAACAAATGAAGTCAACGGTGGCACCCCTCTATCTGTAGCTGTTACAGTGAGATTAAACACATTACTCTGTTCGTAATCAATTATATTGGAGAGAGTAATATTACCTGTTGTAGTAATTTGAAAGGAGTTATTAAGATTGCCTTCTGACAACAAAGTAAAGTCAAAAATACCGTGAAGCCCTGAGTCTGCATCTGTTGCTTTAATAAGAATGATGAATTTCCCTACAGAATCACTTTCACTTACAGATGCATTATATAATGCTTGATCGAAAATTGGAGGATTATCATTAGCATCGTCTATCCAAACTAATACAGTAGCAAATGAAGTCAATGGTGGCACACCTCTGTCTGTAGCTGCAACAGTAAGATTAAATACACTGATTTCTTCTCGATCAACTTTATCAGAAAGAGTTAAATTTCCTGTTCTGGCGATTTCAAAGGAATTATTAATATTTCCTACTGATAGCAAACTGAAATCAATTACACCATGAAGACCAGAATCTGCATCTTCTGCTCGAATGAAGAGCACAAACATACCAACTGAGCTGTTCTCATTTAATGATGCATTATACGATGATTCATTGAATATGGGGGAATTATCATTATCGTCTTCAACGTAAATAGACGTTAAAGATTCAGTGCTTAGTCCATCTGGATTGCTAGCTATGACTGATATATTGTACCCTTTAATTACTTCAAAATCAAGAGGTGTGCTGAGAGTCAATGCACCAGAATCTGTGCTTATTACAAAAGGTATGGAGTTGTTGTCTATTGAAAATATGCTGTAGTTGATTTGAGCATTACTTCCAATATCTCTGTCTGAACAGTTATACTGAGTAATCAAAGTGTGGACAGGCCATCCTTCTCGAAGGAACAGGGTATTTGGAAAAGAGATGAATTCTGGAGCATTGTCATTTATATCTACTACTGTAATTGAGAGTAAAAGAGTAGAAAATAAAGGGATTAGTCCTTTATCTGTTATTTGAATAGAAAGTGAATAGTTTGAAATAGTTTCTCGATCGAAAACCTCATTGGCTACTATAGTTGCTGTGCCTTGACTTTGCATGATACTGAAGTTTGCTTGTGGTTGTACACTGTTAATTGTAACAATAACCTGTCCATTGAGTACACTTTGTAAGTCGGGATCCTCAAATTTTAGTGTTTCTACTTCTGTAAAATTGGGTGCATTTTCTTTTATAAATAGTTGACACATTAAAACACAAGAGTTGGTAAAGAAAGGGCTTTCATTGACATCTAAAACCTGGATCCTCAAGATGGAAGAGCCAACTCGAAGGATATTAACTGTGGTAGTAGCAATAACTGTGAGGTTATAACTGCTTTCTGTTTCAAAGTCTAGATTTTTACTCACAGTAATTGATCCTGAAGATCTGTCAATATCAAAGTGATTGGTACCAGCTCCTCCCTCAAGGGAATACTCCACAGGTATATCTTGGTTAACCATAGCTTGTGTCACAACTTTCCCTATGGTGGCATTTTCCTTTATTTGAATGAGAGGGAAATCTTGCACAGTGATGTTGGTAAAAATGGCAGTGATGCGGAGCAAAACCCTTCCTCGATGACAGGAAAACTCTGAGTTTTGAGCCACTATAGAGAGAATATGTTGGCTCTCATTGAGACTGTGATTCAATGAAACTATACCACTATGAAGTCCCACACTAAAATAACTTGCACCATTACCATCTTGGATAGAAAAGAGGAAACTGCAAAAACAAAATTAAACATCTGTATTTAATGGTGAGTGAATGAATAGCAAGACACTGTAATGGTTTACAAATGAGCCATTTTCTTTATGTAGCTTAACTAGTTGTGTACTTCAGCACAAATGTCAAGGCTAATTCAGTTGTACTTATGCACAATAAGGATTTGAGCATTTGTATAGTTTCCTTCACATTCGTAGCATGCTCTTTTCCATATCGAGTAATGAGCTAGAAAGATAGTTCACTACAATATATGTAATGTTCTTTCAGCTATTTCATGAAGAATAGCAGTATTTAAAGTGTACTTTCTTTTAAACAATACGCTTAAAGTCAGAATATATTCTCCTTTTGACAGCATTCTAAGTGGAAGTGTACTTACAATACTGAATAAGAATAAGAAATGCCATTTTCAGTGGCTCTGTTACCATGAACATTTGCATTCATGACAAGGTTATAATTTTTTTTTATGTGACATTGACTGCAAGACACCTGAATTTTAATAGAACATTAAACATTCATTTCAAAAATCATTTGAATTAATGTAGTAGCAGATAAAGGTGATATAAATTTTCTTACGTAGAGTTGGTGGTTTGTAGTGCACCAGTTAAGTTGAAGACATATTGTATTTCAACCATTCCAGCAATTACTGATATATTATAATCATCCTCCATAAATATCATATCCCAAATGATGATGCTAAATTGATTGTGTAAAGATAGTCCTCTCACGGCCACATACACAAACTATAATAAAAACACTGGTGATGTGTAGTACTAATGACTAGCCTAGCTAATATAAAGAGGTTTATAATCATTATAATATTAAGCTTAAGAATAAGTGTTGAGCGAGTTAAGCAAGTGAGATATTAGGAGTGAAGAATTGAAAATCGAGTGTATATGTTCGATATACATAATATGTGGATGGTATGTATGCCTCGTAAATGCAACATGTGGGCTCCAGTCAGTCTGCTTAATCGAAGCAAGTCAGTTTTTTCATTGTGCAAGCTGTTTAGCACGACCCCTATAGCATTTAGAGGGTAGTACAAGGCCTTAGCTTGCTAATAGAGCTGTGGAAAAGATTCTAGCTTTTAGCAGTAATCAACAGAAACGAACTCAATTATGTAGTTTGAAATGGAGAGGTGGTGGGACTGAGAACATAGGCTATCAGTAGCTGCTAGCTGTCGGGACTATATTATACTTATGCCCAGGTGCCATTGCTTCACGTGTGACCGTTTAGCGGATGGTCACAGTATTCGTAGGTCCTTAAACAAATTAATATATAATTAAATTGATATACAAACAAACAGCACTAAATGCTATTTAAACGAGACTTTAACATGCAAACACACAAACAAACTTATATAAGACTACATTTAAAACAAACACACAAACAAATTTCAGCAGTGTGTGTGTGTGCTACATCTCCATTAACTACATTAAACTGCATTTGCCTCAGACCATCATTGCTCAAATGACCATATTGCCTGTGCCACAAATCCTCATTCCTACCAACCACATTAGCCTGTTCAAGCGGTTGACAGTCCAGACGGTACTAACTGCCATACCTCCCTTTTTCTCCTAAAAATACATCTCTTTAGGCTAGCTTTCAGTTTCTTCTGGTGCTAATGAAGCACCAAGGGTGCGAATACTCAGTGTTACTATACACTAGCTAGCTATTTGCAAAGACCAAAGGAATTGCTTATTTGGAGTAGTATCAATATGAATATGCCAATATGTATGTTCACTTATGTCGATATATAAAGCTTGAGCAAGTCAATATGCAACTCTTGCACTGAAACTGCAGACGTTAACACTGTCTTCATAAGAGACGCTTAACATACAAGCAACACTCACTTAACAATGGGAAACTCAAAGCACTCTGGTAAACTGCTGAGAATAACGTAATGCAAAACCACCATGGGCAGCAAAGAAATTATTTGCTCAAGTAAGTATGGCGTGACAATAGGGAGCATTACCAAAGTCCAAAAATAACTAGTGTTTTCTGAAATAATAAGTAGAAACTAAAAATTCTGGCAATTAAAGGGACTTAAAATGTTCAGTGCAACATTTTGATGTTTGTTTCAATCTTTGGGAGGCTGCCATTTTCGAGATCCATGTGACAGAATGACTGACTGACTGACTGACTGACTGACTGACAGAAAATCTGAGTACTGAAATCCTCTTGTGCATTTGCGCTGAGGGTTAATAAGCAAGTTTAAAATTCTTTTGAAATACCTATTCTTTCTTCAAGTCACAAAAATTACTGTGAGTGGTTGCTACGGTATAGAAATCCTTTACCACACATAATTAGAATTTCTTCTGTATTTAATACTTAAACGTATACTTTGTGCTATTCTTTAGCTAAGCTGTAGCTGTAATGCACAACACTTTTACACACACTTATTCACTGGACATACCAACACAAGACTTAGCTTACTTTAACTCATATGCACACGCCAATATCATATGTCATGCAATTCAATGTACGAACATTTTCACCTAACGGCATTACTTACCTCACGGCGTCGTGTCCATAACTACACGACTGGTCCTTCGAGAATATTAATTCAAAACTTAACAATTCAGGGAAGTGAGAGATTATTCGCTCTCTCATAATACATACCCAATTTTCAATTTTCCACCCCTAATAGTATCTGGTTCACTTTTCTCAGTTGATAACTAGTAGTGTGCTTCAGCACAAATGGCGAGCGAGCTAGCCTAGCTTTAAAGTGATAACTAATTATGAGCTATGGTCCTTGCATAATATATATAGTTGTTGAAATTGAAATGTTCTAATTTGACCTACCCATTCAATGACGATGAAGAGAAAAAAGTGCTGTTGGGTCCTCTATGCTTTTACCAAAGTTCAGGTATTTGATAGTGTCTTGCTTTCTTCATTCGCTCACCAAGTACAAAAATTCTGTCTACATTTTTGCAGCAGATTTTGTTGTGCTTGTTAACATAAGCTACTGGTATTCAGATTGAATGGCTAGATACTGCAGAAGCTACTTTGGAGATTGAGTAAGAAAGCAATTCCATATTTGTTTGCTGGATGTAACTTAATTAGGTAAGCTCACTCACCATTTATGCTCAAGCACACTGTAGTGAAGCAGTCATTACATTATTAGAACTGCATTGAACTATTACACCTGTGTTATATTATTCTTATTTCTAATTAGTCCCCCCCCCCCCAGTTATATTTTATATCATGGTTTTGTTTCTCCTCGTATTTTCCCATGTTTATTTTATGTTTAACTCACTCTTATCTTATTTCTAATTGCATTCAACCTTTGTGTTCATTTACATTTGTGTACATTTATTCAAATATCTTCTTCACATCTTGTATCACATTCCCTCATCCTTACCTCTAGTTATATACGTACACCAGTTTTCCTCACACCATTTCAGTTTTTGTATTTTCTGCCTTGTTTAAAGATTAAATTCTTTATACACCTTAAGAGTTAACCCTCCAGGTGATTGGGCAGCCCCAGCAACTCTGGTGGCAGCCTACTCTCAAGTATTCAGTTAACCCTGAATAGCTTTGATCCTGTGGCCTTCAGTTAATTCTGACCCGATTCCCTCACACACACCACTAGTGTATTTATTATATATATATAATTATATATACATGAGTCAAGATTGATACTGTGAGATATTTCATGAGCAGGCTAATTTATTTTCACAAGCCACTGGCAAGTAAAAAAGGCGTGAGAGTGAAATAGCTCGCCATATCACTCTTATGAGTGTAATTAATGCATTAAAAATGTTATTCCCCTGTGTTTTCCCCTCCAATTGCCTGCGGAAAAAAATATTTTTTTACCACAAAGAGTGTTTAAATTGCACACAGAAGATTTTTTTTGTCAACAAAAATAGAGCGAGATGTACAAACAGTTATGGTATAAAGTGGTGTATGTTTTTTAGATACGAATGAAAATCATGTATGAAGCCTTTTTTGTGAGCAGTTTCTCCATCTCTGTATATAGAACTGAACATGGAGAATTATTTGAGTTTGAAGTCTTGTCTTGAGAATGCCACTGGATATCATCATTCAATTAATACCATTTTTTTGCTTGAAGGCAGTGGAAAGGGAATGAAATGCACTTATCTTGTTGGTGTTTTGAAATGACCCTCAGTGCATTAACTGGACATATTTTCCCCCCTCAAACAACAATATCTGCTCCTTTCACTTGGTATTTTACTTTTCTCAAAAGGTAGCTATGGTATAAAATAGTTAAACCATGGCAACTCTTGGAATTATCACTAGATAACTGTCGTCTTCCTCGGGCTTTGCCCTCGGGATCAAGACGGTTATCAACAATAATTCCTTGAACCCATGGTTTAACTATTACTTATACCATAGTTACCAGTGTATAAGACCAACTAATTACACCACAATGTCACTTGTGGGGAAAATATGTCCAACATTAACAGTTATTGAAGTAAGAATCACTCTAAAATACCGACTACAAAAAGTGTACTTTGTTCCAATTTCATTGCGTTCAAACAAAAAGTGATAATAGAACAATGTTTAGTGAGGATCACAAACAAATCAACAATTCTCTGTTTCTACTTTAGGCAGGGATGGAGTGCCTGTTAGCAGAACAAGCTTCCTAGCTACATGCAGTAAAGACATAATTTTCCGTTGAGGTAGAGAGGACCAAGATATATCACTTATACCATGACAGTATTTGCGACAGTATTTGGGCATCTCTCATTATTTTGTCAATAAAAACATTCTGTCTGAAGCAATTTAAATATGTTTGTGGTACACAGTTACGCATAGTCCACAGGCGATTTTTGCACCCTAGCCCCATGAGCTAACACTTACAGTTTTATTTTTATAACAAACTTTACAAGCTGAGTTACCAACCCTGACCAAATTACTGCAGTGAAGATATTTAGTATAGTGCAAACTACTTATTAGACTCATCAGAAATATATAGCAAGATATTTCATTCTCAGATTTATATTTTCGCAGACTTGATTCTGGCTTGTGAAAATAAATTAGCCTGCTTATAAAATATCTTGCCATATCATACTTGATTCATGGAATATGTATTATACATATTACTATAGTTGTCTTGGTAACTGCCAAATGATAAAAGTAATAAAACCCTAAAAAATGATATCACCTAAAAATATGATATCACACTTTCAAATGTGCCCCACGACATATTGTATTTGTATGAGTAATAGCACAGGTAACTGTGCTAAATAATACAGGTTACCCGTGCTTTCATTCGCTAGCTAATAGCCATCTAGCTTGTTTTTGCACTGTACTGCACTGCATCATTGACTCACAGAATATCAGGGTTTCTCTTTAAATGTGTTGGCGCAAAAAAGAAAATTTCCTTAACAAAAGCTTCAGAAGGTAACTTTGAAAAGTAGAAGTCTAGTATTTAATACAGGACACATATCGTTTTCTGATGGGCTCTTATACAAGAATAGTTCTCGGAGGATATCGACGTCCATTTTCTGTTCTGTTTTCAAAGCATATTTTAATGACATTGCTGATGACTATAGAGTCAGTACATTTTCTGTAGCTGTGTGTCGTAGTGAAATTTGCTAAGTGAACTTCAAGGTATGGATGAATTCATTGAGTATATCTATATTTTATTAAATTCATAATAGTTTTTTTAGGGATGTAACCTATGAGATATTTCATGATATCACACGGGTGTTATCACACGCTGTGTTGTTACCCTAAATAAAGCAAGTAGTTAATAGCATCTTCTATTAGTTAATAGCAACTGGCCTAGCTTACCAGCTTTCCGGTTTTGTATAGCTATACCTTTCTTTATGGAAGCCTTCCCAACCAAATTAGAGTAGCTATTAATATAGCATGATGTAAAATTTAATCATTATTTCTGACCTCTTTATTGATCTGATGATTTTAAAAATACTACTGCAAAACAAAATGATCATATTATTAACAATTAACTAACCTTTTCATTGGTCAGCATCAGAGAGATGGATTTTGTACTTTCAGTACTGTTATCAATTGTCACTGATTCTGCACCAAAAAGGGGACCTAAAAATATGCATTTACTTTACTAATTATGAAACTTAATTTAAAAAAAATATGAAAAATATGTACTTCCCCTTTTATTTTATAGTCCTAATTGTGTTACAAAAACAATGGAATAAAGTATACCCAAGACTTGATACACTATAATCCCATCTCACCAGGATTTTGTACTGTTGATGAGGCATACATACTGCATGTTCCGATAATATCAATCTCCTCAATCTTGACAAAGTGTGAAAAGGCAGGACAGAATGATTGAAAGTAACGGAAATGATCTTCATCTACATCTGTGGTCATACGATCACCTGCACTTATCATCGCTGGAGCTGAAAAACAATTATTGTCCATATAAATATCATAAGTACAAACTTTTGCCTGAAATTCAAACTAAACACTTGTAGTCTAAAACCCAAACTAGCTCTAGCTGTAGCTGTTTCAAAATAATTGCACCACTACTGTTACTCTTTTTCTCCTATTTACTGGATTTATGGCATTACTTAAAAAAAACTATTTTTTTTGTCTCTTCTCATCTGTAATTATAGCTTGTAATTAATCTGTGTATGCTATTCTTATTGGCGAGCGAGCGAAGCGAGTGAGACACTATCAGGGGTAACTCAATTGAAAATTGGGGATATTTGTTTATATATATATGTTTGGACGTACATAAGGCATTTTTGTACTTTGACCCTCGCATTTTTGTGTTAGTTCTGCGGGCGACCACGTCCCAAACTTCACTAAACAGAATACTCCGGTTTATCGATCAGTACCCGTATCACCCTAGAAATTGAATTGTTTACCGTTTTGAATTCTTTTGCGGGTGCAGTTAAAATGTGAAAACTTACGGGACTTCCATTTCTACGGTGGTAAGTCAATGCGCTCTTTGTCATGGTTATAAGCGTACGCAACAGTATTTACTTAAAATGCATTGTCCACTTAGATTAACCAGGAAGGTAAATCTCGTGTAGGTGTATGTCCAGTTGTGTCAAAGCATTGTGCTTTACAGCCACTACTTAGCTAAAGAATATCACAAAGAAAATGTTTAAATAACGTGTATTGTTTTGTTGTTGTTTTTTTCCTTCAATTCAAACAGTTGCAGCGAGTTGTTACTATGGCACTAAAATCCCTTTACCGTATGCGTAATTTAAAAACTCGACCTTATTTTCAGTAGCTTCAGTGTTAGAAGTCAAAATCATACATATAAAAATAGTATAGTCTTTAGGCTCACTCGCCATTGTGCTCAAGCACATCACTAGATCATTTATCTTTTAAAGGGATATGTTTTGACAGCAGAACAAAAAAACGGCTTTAGTAGTAGATTCTTGTTAAACTCATAACTTTTCCAAAGCTTTGGTTACAAATTTTTAAAAACAACATTTTTCATGGCAAACACAGCCTACTAAACAGAAACACTTATCACTCACTAAAAATACATCAATAAAATGAAACACTATAGTGAAAACTAATAATCATTTCATTATTAACCCTTTCACCGGCATATCTATGATGGCCAATAGAGTAACCAGAAAAAGTATGAATATTATGTTTAATATTTCTCCTCTGTAAAAATATTAAAGCAGGAGATGAATGTTTAACACATTTTAAGACAAAACTATTTACTTTAATGCAAAAAATATATCTGCACAGAGAAGAGCTAAAAATTTGGAACAATACTAACTAAAGCTCAATTCCGATGATCCCAGAACTGATGTGGGGTCAGATAGAGTACATAGCTAATTCATCTTCCATTTAGCTAAGCTGTTCAGTAGCCTAAAAAATGTAAAAAAACAACAACAACCAATTACCGCTTCTTGTTGTTTTTCATCTTAAACTCTTTGACTGGCAATAGTGCCATATGGCACTCTGAATTCGGTCAGCAATTCCCCATTTATAAAAATCACATTATCCAATATAATTTATACAGTATTATTTGATCTGACACTGTACTTAAAAATTGAAATGAGAGGGAAAAAAAGGCATGACATGTCTATCACCACCAGCTAAACCTGAGCACTTGTTTAGGCTTTATCTGCTAGCCATCAACTATAGTGCTGCAGCTGCCACTATATGCTACCTATATAATAATATGTGACCGTCTATAGGAAAACCAGGCACAACGCGGCACCCTTCGAAATTATTTTTTTTTGCACTTACGGAGTTGTCGGGGTCCAGATATTGAGCTCTCCAAGTTTTATCGTCGTAGCTTAAGTCGTTCCAGCTATAATAGACCTAACCGTTCCCTTCCGTCCTCTTGAAACAATACATTTTTAAGAAATCGATCGATCTTTTCTCGATATTACGCACGCCGCGTTGTGCCCGGTTTTCCCGTAGACGGTCACATATATGTCAGTAATGACACAACAATGGTGATTGACGACAATGACTGACTATCGTGTGTGTGTTCATGAATACTTCATGAGCTGATCAGAGTTGGTAAAGAATCGTTATTACCTGAATGGAACCAGCAGTTAACAAGGGGGAAAATAAGGGAACAATAGTGGCACTAACAGGATTCGAACCTGCAACTTTTGAGTGTGGAGCAAGAACAAGAATGTTTAACCCGTCGGGACCTAACAGCTTAGTAGTATCTTAAACGGCCTTATTAACCTATTGTATCCTATTGAAACTGAACTGGGTGGCTGAACTGAGTTGGGAAAGAGTGTTCATCTACAGTAGCTAACCATAATGGATATCAGAGAAGAAGGAGAATGCAAGGGTCAATAAATATAGAAGCAAGTGAGAAAAAGTTGACTGATGTAACTACTCCAATGAAGAAGTAAAAGAAAATACACAGAAAGGACAGAGACAATAGGGAGCAGGAGAGGCAGACACAAATGAATAGAAGGGAATCCATGAGTTGAAAAAGGATGGCTGAGGAATAAAAAAGAGTGCAGGAGAGGGAAACCATGGATAAAACTATCTTATGCTACTGCACTATTAATTTAGTATGTCAGGCACTGTGTGGTGGGGTACTTGGTCCCTTTAAATGCTGTAAAATGGTTGCTTTCCACAAAAAAATTAATTGTAATTGAAGTTCATCGTAAAGTTATAAAATTGGTGAATAAAAACTTAATGGATAATATTAGTTGAAAAATCTTTTACATTAACGAGGTTAAATATGAAATGCAAAAGTATACGTTCATTCTAGAACAAGTTTCTTCTCTTATGAAGACAGTGTTTCCATGTATCATTTTCATTCTCGAGATATATTGATGCCTGATTAAAATAGCTAACAGAATGCTTGTTCTTTTGTAGCTAGGTAGTGTTTAACAGTGCTGAGGGTTTACTCCTTTGGTGTTTCATTAAGCTAGCACTTTAACACATGGATGTAAAACACAATAAAATTACCAACTTACTTTCACAAGTTGTGCTGATTAGGAAGTCTACAAAGTATGGAGCATCATTGAATGTCCTAAAAAGAAACACATGCTGGATG
>WLWI01004219.1_pt1 | contig 12190 bp, 6 predicted proteins | sample 6701501 | NCBI WGS metagenome assembly WLWI01 (sample SAMN12718690, study PRJNA515312) | sponge metagenome | isolation source: marine sponge | host: Mycale hentscheli | place: New Zealand: South Island, Marlborough, Capsize Point | collected 2014-11-01
ACACTTTGTGTGTGAGTGTATGGTGGGGAGGAGAGAGAAATATTTTAGTGTATTCTTAGCTATTACATGAAGTGTGCAGTAAGACTGGTAGGGAACTGAACAGTCAGTTTGTACACAAATGGGTATCGATGCAAAAGACACTTAGTAAAATGTTTCCAATCATACAGTATTGATATGAATCTAATTGGTTAAATGAGAGTGTGAGTGAACTTCATAAAGACTTCAAGAGATAGTGTGGGAATGGACATGACCTGAGTGTCAAATGCTATTATGTCCATGTAATTATAATAAACAAACTTGGGTCCTTGCTGTCTTCTAAACATTACCATTGTTGTTGTTGTCATTTTTATATAAGTGCAATAAAATTTTTATTGGAGTTTTATTTAAATTTACTTGTGAAAATAGTAGGACATGCTGAGATTTAGGATAAGGTGTGGAATGTCTGAAGCAGTGTTGGGTCAAGCACTGTTGAGCTTAAACCATTTGAGCTTAAGCCCAGGTTTGTCAAGGGCTTGAAGAGGCTTGAAGCTTATTTCATAAAAATGGTCAAGAGCTTGAGCTTGGACTTAAGCTCTAACACAAAATTTGGGCTTGAGCTTAAGCTCAATTGATTCATAGTTGTTTGCTGAATGGAAACAAAGAATCAATATTAGTAGACAATAACACTTTCCCATTTTACCTAATAGGCTATTAGCCACAACCAATATTAGTAACTTTTATTAATAAAGTCATTTCCTTTTATTAGTTTATTGAATTATGTAATTTTCAATGTTTTCACAATAAAAAGATTAATAAAGTCATTTCCTTTTTGTTTATCGAATTATGTAATTTTCAATGTTTTCACAATAAAAAGATTAATAAAGTCATTTCCTTTTTGTTTATTGAATTATGTTATTTTCAATGTTTTCACAACAAAATGATTAATAAAGTCATTTCCTTTTTGTTAATTGAATTATGTAATTTTCAATGTTCTTTCACAAATGAATAATAAAGAATTTCAACTTCTGAATAGAGCTTGAGCTTGGACTTAAGCCAAAAAAAAGATACAAGTAATATAAATTAATAATCAGTTATTTGTTATTTTTCTAGTTTTTTTATGAAATGGGCTTCAAGCCTCTTCAAGCCCTTGACAAACCTGGGCTTAAGCTCAATGGTTTTTTATGGCCTTTTTATTGTTACTGTCTCTATCAAGAAATATAGTGGAGTTGCTTTTGTTTGATGGAAGTATTACTATTTGTAGATTTTCCTTTAATTCTTTGAGAACTTGAACTGTACATACTGTACCTGCATAGAGTAGGCATTTATAAACACGATCATTTAATCTAGAGTGACTATAAATAATATGTATACTGTAGACAAAATTACAATCAAGTTATATATTATGCTATTTTTAATTGATACAATTACAGAAAATAATGACACAATAATTTATGTTGCAAAGTTCTATTGACAACTAACTACTAATGATTATGTTGCATATGTTGTGGCCACTACAAGTTACTCAGCTCAATTGGCCATAGGCAGAATTACTTTGTAGCTCAACATCCTGTGCAGATTTCACTTCCTTGATAGTATTAATTTCATCGTATAAAACTTGGTTAGTTTTATTTTTAGATTTTCTATGAGTAGACTTGAAATGTGCTTTATTGGTAATCGATTAATAGTAGTATAAGTATGCATCCAATAGCTCCAGTGATATTTCCTACTATTTAATGCTATACTGATTTTAGTATAATATATAACCTATAATAATGTGAATAATTGTTTCAAATTTTTTTTAACTATTTGCTAAACCCAAGTTCAACTAACAATTTTATACCTAACTGGGAGACATCTGATTTTGCTACTCTTTCTTTGCTGGTCACACATGTCTCATTTTGTGTAGAAGGATTTGGTGTAGCATTAACTGTAGATCTGATCATAGAATTGTTTACATTAGAACCATCATCATCTAAACAAATGAACATAAAAATTATGATACAAATTTTACTTTAAGTAGCTCTTTAGTTGAATGGCTAAGGTTTATAGGTGGCTTGAATTTGATAGTTCACTAAGAAAGAACAAATATATTCTACATTATTTTTTTCATTATTAAGAGTTAATAAGAACTGCTAAAAACATTATATATTTTTTAGTTATTATTTTTCTATTTTATGACAAAAGGCATTATGTGTTGCTAATAACACTTGGAGACAAAAAATAACAAATATACAATCTGACTCTCATCAAATTATTGTTAATGTTTAATATCATTAAAAAATAGTACATAAATAAAGTATGTTTTTGTTGTATTTCTTACCAGTAGTCAAATGATCAAATAAACATTTACAATTTTGTATTAATCAAATTGTATTTGTTAGGCATTGTTATGTCTGAGTAAGAGCTATTCCTAAGCAAAACTCATGCTTGCTGATAGTAAAAATTACAAATGCATTTAAAATTTTCAGCAAATATGAATGACTTTTATAGGAATGTTACATTGTGGTTCTGTAACTAACTAAAATAAATATTTGCTATCCAGATTACATACCAATGCACAATGTAGTTGTCATGGAGTCTTCAACAGTGTTTGGTAATTTTCCAATAGGCATTTTACATTGACCAGCTGAGCTACTATAGAATGATATTTCAGCAATGTATGTTACTAGTGATTTCTCAAATACCAGAGTAATAATTCTAGCAGTAGTAGACAATGCCATATTACAACCTCTCACAAGATGGTTACAGGAATGTTGTATATTAATAGTTCCAATAACATTATTATCACCAAGAACTTGAGTAATGTTGATTCCTATTCCTCTGGCAGGACAGTTAAACATGACTATTTCAATAAGCTCTACTCCAGTGTATGTTGTGTTTCCATTTGCATCAAATACTGTATTAAAGTCAAATGTAATATTAGAATATGTAGAGGTGTTGAGTGTGAGTAGTTGAGTTGCCCACATGTCTCCATCTAGTCCAGTTAGTGTAGGAATAATACCATCAAATAAAACACTACTACGTGGAGTATTGCATTTTCTACCTTGTTCTGACACATCAGAACAATCACCAATTGGAGATGACCCTCTCTCTGATGCAGGATGCACAGGATTCACTGAATAGGAACCAGGATAAACTGTTCATCGTCATAAAACACATAAATAAATGCAATTCTTGAAAATAAAAATATTGTTAAATTTTAGAATTTAGACAATTATAAAATGGTCAGTGCTATTGATTTTAATTTGAAAAGAATTTGCCCCACAGGGTTGAATCAATCACTGAATAAACTGTAAAAATTGATTTTGCTACTACATTCAGACATCACATTTCCTTATCTGTTTCATTAAAAGTGTACAACTTCTAATTTTGTGTTAGGCTTTTGAAAACATTCTTAGAAAATGTTTATATGCTAATAGTCTATGGTATCATGTAATGCTAATCAAGTTAGTACATGTCAATAAGTACCTAAACATGAATTCATGTAATAGTCTGGACATTGTATCTTCAAATAGGTTCTCTGTTTTATTTGGCAAATACAATTAATCGTTTAGGCTATTACCATGCAGTATCCACCTTTTAGCTGCTATCTCAATTCCAAACTATTCATTTCCTTTCAAACTCTAAAACAGAAAAAAAAAGAACTATTGTTTGTGTGGCATTCCAGGTCATAATTGTGAGCATTTTTTAATGTGTACATAATTATATGTGCACAGCTATTGATATGATATGATATTAAAATAAACAAAATTAGACAACCAATTTTAATTGATGAGTTAATTAAAAATTTGCCAATAATAATATAACTCTTTGGTTCTTGAAATGTAGATCAGTAAACATAGGACTTACTCTGAGATAAGCTTTGAGCCAGCAATGAAGACATGATCACCACAAATATCATCTATTTGAAGCATAAGAATAAAGAATTAATTATATATCCTGTGGATATTATAAGTTAGTGGATTATGAGAACATTAGAACAGCTCATTTTGTATAATCTTGTAGTTTAAATAGTTTCATGTATTCAATTTCCATGTATTTACTTTTGCCTATGCAATCCTGTTCGTTAAAAATTAGCTTTTTGGCTACTTCATGAAATTAACCCTATATTTATTAACTAAATTATTATTACAAAACTCCATCCATATCTAATGTTTACAAAACAATCTCTGATACATGTATATTGCCCTGATCTTCTTATAATAATAACACATAACATTATATGACATATCTTATATAATTTAATCTTACATTAAGCTTCAAGGAAATGGTTCCACATGTACTGAAGTGGTAGGATTAAAAGCTATACTCTTTCTCTGTTATAAAATATCTTTTGCAAACATCAAATTTTAATGGCAAGCATCTTAACCAAAGTTTAGATAAATTTAAGTCCAGGAGTTTAATTGTAATTCCTTTTTACCCTTGACAATTGTTGTACTGTACAAAATTGACTTCTATTAGAAAAATATTTCTTCCAAACATGCTTGGCAAAGGGCCAACTCATATAATATACATAAATTGCACTACTCAGTGTACTCTTTACTTTCAGCTGCAACGGAATGGACAGGCTTTGCGTAATATTATGTTCATTTCACTTCATATCATATGATTTGTACAGAGGAAGGGTAGATATGAAAACGCAATCTAAATTCTTTCCTCTTCATCAAATACATAGCTATCGCTATAGATTTTTGACATCCCGGTAGTTTATAGCTGTTTCGTATAACGGATTTTTTTAAAACCTTAATGAGTATATCCAAAACACATGTCACTTAGTTCCTTATAATTAAGTAATTATAGCCTGGTTAAATCTAGCTTAGCTGCTATGAAACAAAACATTTAACCTACCTGATGCATCGTGGGTCACCAAGGAGGACTATTCCGTAAACTGAGAACTTAAAGACCCCGAGCAATTCTAACTGGCAGTGTACGCCCGAATCTTGTGCCGCAGCTAGGAATTGCTTGCTAAGAGGGCTTGGTTTGTTAAGTTAGCCTATGTGTTTGTTTTAGTTACCTATACAGAAGTGGAACATATGGTCTTAGTTAGTTAAGGAAGCCAATGTACTTGTTTTAATTAGCTAGCAATATCTGATGAGTCTGAGGCAGATGAAAGCAGCCAGTATAGATCAGACTACAGCTCATCAGAGGCAGTAATATGGTTGTATAACAGCAGTGCCAGATTTCTTATAGCTCAAGCTGAGTCCAATAGTACTTCAAATTAAATTTCTTAACTGGGGTGGGATAGGAGGTGGGGCATAACAAGATAAGGACAAACCTCAGCTTGATAGAGTGTACCCTCATGCAAAAATATTTGTGCCAATTATGAGTATAAATTGATTATCTTCAAAATGATTATGGAAGTCCTAAAAGCAGAATGAGGCAGATGTTAATTTAATGTATTGTATTGGATTAATGTGTATCATCACTTAGCCAAATCTTTGGTATCAGGATGGGTAACAAAAGACTAGTGGGTAGTACGTCTGACTGATTGTCACAGTTGAAACTTGGTCCCCACATAGCACATCAATTAAAGAGGTAATAATGTAGTTCCTGGGTTTGATCTTGTCTACTCTCAGACGGCTTGCATGTACCTTCTTAGTATACCAGGTTATGATAGCATATTCCTACATGGTACATGTGGTACCATTGCTACACTGAACATTGATGTGTATGTGTGTATATGTCTGTTATTCAGTTTTTATGTCGTATTCAGTGAAGATAGTTGTATGTGTTGAATGTCTGTGGCATGCATGTTTGAGGGGGGCACTCTTTTGTTGCTTGTTGAATAATAAATGTGAGCCCTGGCCCTAGCCACATATAAAGGGTGTGGTGGTGGTACCTCATGGCCAGTCAGTCAGTCGTTAATCCAAAGTCATCTCTGTGTGTCCTGTGTTTGTGTGCTTCTTTATTTTTATAGTAGCAAAACTTATTTTCTTCAAAACAGTAATCAATTGGATCATACAATATGTTTTTAGTTTATTTCCTTTTAAAAAGTGACTAACTATTGACTCGGGAATTTGAGTTTCATTTATTGCACGTGCTAAATACAAAATCACTGGTAGGACTATAAGCCATATGAGCTTCCCCCCCCCCCCCAATATGCTCTGTGGGGCTCACAACATTTGCATGACAACTCCACAAATAATTATGCAAGTCTCAATAGCCAGAAATTTTCAATAAGATGTCTTGGCAGGCTTATTAAAGTTATGGCTGAATGAGATTAAATTCTTGATTGCACAACTACCAACAAATTGAGATTGGTAAAAACCAAATGAAAAAAAAAAACTGAAAGGAATAAATAATATATAACCAAAGGATTAGAGGTAGCTCAAATGAGGGGTGGGAGGGGGGGTGGGAATTGATAACAAATTAGAATTATTTCTTCCTACTTTTCTGTATCTTATATAGAAATTGTGCCATAAGCTATTTGTGCACATGTATAACACAATTAAATGCATTACAGTCATACTGGGTCACAGGTAATAGTTTTGTCTCCTTGTCCTTGTGGTCAAAAAAAGTCCTATATGTAATACGTTGTGTCTGGGGTGTCATGGACAGCCCCCTAGAAGGACAAGGGACCAACCCAGACAAGCTGGACCGTAACCAAGGGACCTGATTGACAAGTCATTCATACTTAATGGACCCAATACCAGTTAGGTGTTAATGATGTTGTGACTCCATTGTTTCATATTTGTGCATATTATTCTTGAGATTGTAGTAGAGTAGCTCAGTCTGACAAAAGTTAGAATAGTTGCATTTTGATATTGTTACTGAACTTTTCAATTAAATTAGTATTACCTAAAGACTGTTGGACTGGTCATATTCATTGTGTGGCAGAAGCTCTTGCTAGTGACAGAGTAGAGCATCGTTATATCTTGTTACATGATTCATGATTCTGCTATCTTATTCTTATATTATTTGAAATGTGCACTTGTAATTTTTATTAGCCACTTTTCTTTCTTTCATTCCCCTCCCACCCTAACTCCCCACCCCGCTGCAATTATGCCATTGCAAAGAATAAATTAAATTTAATTGCAGCAACCTCAAACGAGGAGGCTCATACAAGGAGTACACATGAATTCCCTGTGTATATGCCTGATCAGTTCTCTTTATGTTTTTCTAAAAATAAGGAGCTTATGTTTTTGCATCAAAACACATGGAATAGTCAATAGTCTGCCTCCTCCCTCCTTCATAATCATCTCACCCAGAAGATATGTAGAAGGAATAGTAAGTATAAGCTGTTGTATGAGACTAGGTCAGTCATGCCAGGAATTTCTATTTATCCTTACAAGAAGTTCTTAACTGTATGTTTACGTGGTCAGAGCAGTTACTGTCTACATTTACTTTATACATTACATTGCGTGTGAAATTAGTATCCATGAGTTTCTTATGTTTATTATTTAAATAGTATGCTCTTTGTTGTGACCCCTTCCCATAACTGATCTACTAGTGGTTGCAAGAAAATATTGTGTGCATGTGTGCATGGTGGCTGTGGCTAGGTGCTGTTATACATGTGTGGATGGTGTGTGTGTGATAAACTGCTAATTATTTAAGTCTTTTCCTGTGTATAACCGCTAGCCGTTGCAAGATAATTTGTGTTATGTTTATGTTTGCGTGTGTGTGTATGTGTGTGTATGTGTGTGTTATGTTTATGTTTGCGTGTGTGTTATGTTTGTGTTTGGGTGTGTGTGTGTTATCTTTGTGTATGTGTGTGTTATGTTTGCATGCGTGTTATGTTTGTGTTTTTCTTTTTGTGTGTGTGTGTTGGGGTTTGATGTAATATTGACATACAGAATTGTACATTGTAAATCCAGGTGTGAGATAAGGAAGCTGAAGGCGGTGTGCCATTTGCCCTTTTTTAATTAAAGGCCTTCATTTTCTAAACAGCAAGTTTTTTTTAACATAATTGGTTTGTCAGTTGCTCAATTCACAGTGAATATGGAAAGCATTCAATAAATGAGTTTCTTGTGTCCTAGCCCAACACCTTCATTCAGTCTGTACAAGATTTACACTACCAAGGGCCCTCGTCATATAACCATTTGATCAGCTTTTGTTTCATATAGACAACATGAGAATGTGTATGGTCTCGGTAGATATAAACTAGTGATGATCTCATTTAGTGAGCCATACGTGTATAATATGTACAGATATAATTAAATTCACTGAAGATTCCACGTCAGATCAGAACATATCTGTTGTGTCGACTTCCATACTAAACTAGAACTAAATCTAAGTTATAAATTTTGAATTTATTAATTTATGGAAGGAGTATTGAAATTAATGTAATACTTCACTATCTTTTGTTTTATTACAATTAAGTCAACAATCTGGACTTCGACCGCATTGGATTCCATCAGCTGCACTCATTTCATGTCATGCATGTCAGCATGTAAAAGTGTGGTTTTGTAATAATGACAATATTTTAGAGTCCATGAAACAGGGTTGAACCCCATGTTACCCACCGAGTGTGTGTGTGTGTGTGTTGGGAATTTTCACATATCAACAATGTGTCTTAAGTCTTTAAGTTTAGGTGTATGTATATGATGTAGCATGCAGTGTTTGTGAAAGATGTTTCTAAGCTAATTCTTTAGCCTTCCAAGTGATTTACCAAAGTTAGTTATCAGCAGCCAAAAATAAAGTGTTGTATTAAATTAAAATAACATGTAGCATGACTCCTCCTAAGTTGTTTGTCTATAATTTAGCAGCTGTATTTTCATCTATTTGCAGCAGGCTGGCTCTCTTGCAGCTGTTATCTAGGGTCCTCCTGCTTTTTCCCTCCAGATTGAATGTCTACATCCTGAGTGAAAAAATAATTTGAGTCATTCATGCAGATAAAATCACATAATTCTCAAACACAAAGTTCATGCAACAGCCAAAAATAAAGTATTGTACCAAATAATATAACAATGATTTAACAATATATGATCAGTTAATAGGAATTGGAGCAATGACAAGAACACTATCTTCTCCAATGTTTATTCCAAAATTAACCTTGGTTTTAACAAAAACAACTCTGTCAGTTATGTTTTGAATATAATAAAATCTGAGATCATCTTGTAAAGTAGCTGCCTATACTTGCGTGGGAAAACCAAACCATCCACGACACTGATGTGGAATATAAGGCACACATTGTGCTAGCCATAATCTGTGAGTCTCAGTTGAAGTAGAATTACTACAGCTTACAATTACTGTGCAGCATACAAATCCGATTATTTCAACTAATTGATTATTAACAATTACCTTTGAAGAATTTCCATACCTTGATTTTTCTGATGCTATTTTGATGGCCCCATTGACAATTGCATTAGTGTATTTGTGCAATTGCACAATGTAGTAGTGCCGTCATAGGGGTGTGTAAAACTTGATGTATTCTTTAATCCAGTTTGATTTCGTCAAAAACTTTTTGAAATATTGGATGGAGAGGTTTAATTTAGTTTTTGCCAAGAAAACTGAAATCAGACAATGTTCCTTTCTTATGCTCATGAAGCAAAGATGAAAATTCACTTTGGAATTCACTCCATAGACTACAGTCAGTTGACTGCATGCTTGTGAGTTTCCTCATAATTTGTATCGGTGTTGTGAGTTTGTATGGAAAGAACCAGCGATGACATTCATACATTCAAAAGCAAATAAGGTGTGAAATGTCTGAAACAGTGTTGGGTCAAGCACAGTTGAGCTTAAACCTTTTTGAGCTTAAGCCCAGGTTTGTCAAGGGCTTGAAGAGGCTTGAATCCCATTTTCATAAAATGGTCAAGAGCTTGAGCTTGGACTTAAGCTCTATCACAAAATATTGGGCTTGAGCTTAAGCTCAATTGATTGATAGTTGTTTGCTGAATGGAAGCAAAGAATCAATATTAGTAGACAATAACACTTTCCCATTTTACCTAATAGGCTATTAGCCACAACCAATATTAGTAACTTTTATTAATAAAGTCATTTCCTTTTTGTTTATTGAATTATGTAATTTTCAATGTTCTTTCACAATAAATGAATAATAAAGAATTTCAACTTCTGAATAGAGCTTGAGCTTGGACTTAAGCCTTTCTTGTTGTTGTTTATTGTTGCTGTTTGTAGATCACTGCTGACATGAGTGATGAAAAGTTGTAATCATCCTGGCTGTATGAAGAATTCCTGAGCATCTTCATTCATTCATGAATAGTTCACACAGATACAATGTCACATCACGGACCAATATTTATTGCATTTGCTGATTACTGGAATAAATTTTATACATTAAAATGTATATGGCTATAAAGTGAGTATTGTGAACGCCATTTGGAGTGTTGTAATAGCTACTTTAAGGGAGTAACACCATATTTGGTGCATGATAAGGGTGTAGAACACTTGGTCCTTGAACATGGGCGTATCACAACACTCCATTTGGTATAATGAAGGGTGTATAGGGGTGTAACTGAACACTTCCTCTAGGTGAAATGGAAACACCCCATGAGGAGTAGTACAGCCAGTGTTACCTGGACACCTCAAAATGGGATTCCCATGCACCCCATTTATAACAGTGCATGCCAAGCACACTTTATAGAGCTAAGAAATTCTTGAGTCACCCTGAGGATAATTTTAAAACTTATGTAGTTTATCCCAGCTGTCATAATTATTGTATAGTTTTCAGTGAGTGCTGTAAATATGAAAATAGGAAAAAAGTATCTACGACTTGCACCTTTGTAGGATATCCTAGTCATAGTCAAGCTAGAATGAGAAAACCATGCAGTGAAATTCTTTTGAATCAGGCTAAAACTTCTTCTGGTACATTCCACTTAGTTCCATTTAAAGTGTACTGCTACAAAAGTGTAGTAGTAAGTTTGGAACAACTACTTAGCAAACCTAACATTCATACGTTATGTGAGAAATGGAAAATTACGGAAAGAGATTATGTATTTACTGATATATATTATGATGGAAGGGTATGGAAGTCTTATTTGTATGACATGAATGGGCTGCCATTTCTAGCTGCACCTAACAACTATCTAATGACCATAAACTGTGATTGGTTTCAGCCATTCTAGCATACACAGTTTTCCATTGGTATTTTATATTTAGTCGTTGGAAACTTGCCCAGAGAGTTGCGCTACAAACGTGAAAATATTTTGATTATGGGTATAATTCCTGGACCCAATGAACCAAGCAAAGATATTATAGAAACACATATCTGGAGCCATTAGTAATAGAAATGGAGAAATTATGGAATGGAACTTCTATTACAGTAAATAGCAAGACTATAGTAATCAGAGCAGCTATTTCTTGCCTAGCATGTGACATAGAACATGAATATGGAGCCCGCTATTCCCTTTATTACGAATTACCATATTATAATGCTATTTCTTTTTGTATTCTGGATCCTATGCATTGCTTGATTTTAGGCATTTCTAAAACTTTTTTGAAAGTATGGATTTCACACGACTTAATATCTGACCAACAGTTTTCTCTAATACAGTCCAGAGTCAACCTAATGAAGTGCCCACCAGACATTGGACGCATTCCATATAAAATTATTTCAAAATTTGACGGACTTAAAGCTGATCAATGGAAAAGTTGGACATTATATTTTTCATTGTTCTGTTTAAAAGATATTTGCCTCAACATCATTTTAAGTGTTGGAAACTTTTGTATCTGCTACCAAGTTGTGGAAGAAAAATTACTGGAAGCTGAAAAATTGGTTGAAGAATTTTGCACCAAGTTTGAAGAGCTATATGGGTAGAATAACTTAACCCCAAATATGCATTTGGCAGCCCATCTCACTGACTGTATCAGAAACCATGGTCCTGCTTATCGCTTCTGGTTATCCCAAATCTCAGCATGTCGTACTATTTTCACAAGTAAATTTAAATAAAAGTCCAATAAAATTTTTATTGCACTTACCGGTATATAAAAATGACGACAACAACAATAGTAATGTTTAGAAGACAGCAAAGACCCAACTTTGTTTATTATAATTATACATGGACATAATAGCATTTGACACTCAGGTCATGTCCATTCCCACACTTTCTCTTGAAGTCTTTATGAAGTTCACTCACACTCTCATTTAACCTATTAGATTCATATCAACACTATATGATTGGAAACATTCTACTAAGTGTCTTTTGTATTGATACCCATTTGTGTACAAACTGACTGTTCAGTTCCCTACCAGTCTTACTGCACACTTCATGTAATAGCTAAGAATACACTAAAATATTTCTCTCTCCTCCCCACC
>WLWI01004221.1_pt1 | contig 12190 bp, 15 predicted proteins | sample 6701501 | NCBI WGS metagenome assembly WLWI01 (sample SAMN12718690, study PRJNA515312) | sponge metagenome | isolation source: marine sponge | host: Mycale hentscheli | place: New Zealand: South Island, Marlborough, Capsize Point | collected 2014-11-01
GAGAGACCAGAGAAGGAGAGGGAAGAAGATAAAGAGAGAGAACATGCATAGAAGATATTCATTTTTGTAACTATTCAATGTTGTAGATGTTTGTGTGTGCGGATTGTTTACATGTGTTTTGAGACTACTTGTGTGTTACCTTATATGGTCATGTTGTGGAAGAACCATGTTGTATATGTGTTAATCGTTTGTGGAATCCTTGTGTAATGGGTTGAATGGTCATGTGGTGTTGTTTGTGCTGTATCATCCTTGTTTTGTGGGTGGAACTTTAACTTTGTATAAAATTCACCCACCATCATTTTTGTATTCAGTCTATTCCATATCAAGTTCTAGTTAAGACTAAGTTCTTGTTCGCTGTGGCGATAGAGTAGATTCTGTTTGGACGCTTCTCTCTCTCCTTTTCCCAAATATAATCTTACTTGTATATATTATTATGACAATACTTTCGTAGTTTCAGTCGTAATTTGAGGGGAAAAAATGGATGTATCTGAAGTTGTTTTTTTCCCTCTTTCATTAGTCTAGATCTAACCTTGGTACTTGCAACTAGAATACAAAAACACAGCAAAGGGTTATAGTATATTAACTATTGCCCAATACTGACATTGGTACTGGATAGTAATAAATAGTAGTAATAATTAAAGTAGAATTCAAGTATGACATTATGGACTAGTTTTAAAATACTTAATTGTCAAAGCTATATAGCTATTGTATTAAGCATAATATTATGTGTAAATATAATTGTAATAACTTACTCTCACAACTTTGGATATTTTAGGCCTTTCCTTATCTTTGTGAGTAGATGAGGACTGAAGCAAAGAAACTTTATTCTTCAACTCTTTCAGCTCCTCTTCATTAGCTTCCATATGGTGGATGACTGCTTTAAGAAGGCCACAGATATCTTCATTTGATTCTATTAGGAGTAAACATTAAATAAGACAATAGGCAGATAACATTTTAATTAATTACCACTAGCAAATTCACCATTGTGAAGTTGAGAAGTAAAGAACTACACTGGTTATTGTCTATACAACAATACATAATTTTTAATATAAGAGAAATAATATAAAAGTAAATAAATCAAATCAATTTTGCTATGTAATTTTCTACAAAATCAACAACCTGTGGTGCCAGACAATTAATTTTTTATTGGAAAGACTATTTGGCTAATTGATAGAGCAATGAATCAAACTTTGAAATAATAAAAAAATAATAATTACTGACCTTGGGAGGTACCAGTACACAGTTGATGTGAAAAGGTTTGTAATCTTGGAGGCCTTTGTGGAGTCACACATAAAGAAGTCCTTTGCTGACGTGAAACAACTCTTGTATGGTTACCAACTATGGATCTTGCACTCCTTCCAACACCAGAAGAAAGAGGAGTGAACGTGGGAGCTACAGAGATACCTATAATTAGCTAGTTAAGGTATGTACTTATATAGTGCTTTCATGTTTGTTCATTCTGACTGCCTACTTCTACTTCCCTTGCAATTCGAGGAGTGAATGTGGGAGCTAGAGAGGAGAGCTAAATACAAATAATTAATTAGCTAGTTAAGTTACTCTACTTTTGCTTACGAGTTTCCTCTTCATCTAACTGCCTATTCCTTCTTCCTGGGCCACCCCCGTCCACCAACTGGAAATCGCTCTCCTCCGAAGAACTACCACCAAATTCATCACTGCGGGAGATTTCCGAACAGACCTCAGCAAAGAGCTACGCACGTTTTTTTCACAGAGGCAGACAACAAGACTTACTATACGCGACACACACTCGCACTCAACTAAATTGAGTTTCTCACCGCGCATGACTTTGGGGAAGAGGTTTGTGAGGAGATGGAGGGGGAGGGGCTGGTGTGCCTCGTTAGTTCGAAAGCTTGAGTATTAATTCTCTTAAATGTGCACATTCGCTGGCTGCTACTGGGATATCGATGATGGCTAGTAACAACTCTGTGGAAAGAAACGGCGATCGCGACGGTGGTAGAGTTATATTGAGGGTGGACAGAATATTTTTGTCCCCATTGCCAAGAGTATTAATTGACTTTCAAGACTTACAAAATTCATAAACGACTCTACTACAATTTCATTTGTGACAAGTGGACTTTAAAGCATCCTGTTGACACTAGTGAGGTACCTGATACTGCTGATGAAACTCCACCAAGTTCATTTGGGAAATTATCAGATGGTGAAGATGATGATAATGAGGCTCCTGGAACAAGCTATGAATCCCTCCATGATGGAGGTAATTATTATTATAACAATGGTTTCAAAGTCATCAGTAATAATATTATATGTTATAGCAGATTTCACAACCTTTGAGTGACATATCAGAGAGTAGACAAGGTAAAATTTAAGAGTTTAGCAAGATATGTTAGACCTATATTATTTTCTTTTTTCTCCAAGTGACATTGAGTACTGGGATGAGCTAGGTGCCACCCAGAAAAATAACTACCAAAATGATGTAAGTGATGAAGAGAAGAAGGCATTTAGTTTGGGTAATTGGATATGTGCATTTATTTTGCATCTCCGTAATAAATACTCAATATCTGACAATGGAACAGCAGTTTTGCTGAAGTTTTTTGCCACTTTATTTGGAATATTAGGACAGATTTATAGACCTTTGTATTTTATAACTGAGTGCCTTCCAAAATCGTTATAATATTCTTTTCGATCTAATTGTGCTTGTAGAAAAATTCATAAATTTGTTGTTTGCAACAAGTGTCACAATATTTATCACTATGAAGACTGCAAGGTGAACAATATTAGCAAGTTATGCTCATTTTTTGGTTTCCCAATCATCCACATTACCAGAAAAGACTTTCTTGTGGTACACCCGTACTGAAAACTGTGGAATTAGCAAGCCAAAAAAGAATACTATATCCATATTTAGCTTACTGCTATATATCTATCCAAGAATCGTTGCAAAAACTGTTACTAGAACCATCATTTTTTTAGAAATGCGAACAATGGAGGTCAAGAGCTGTGCCAGAAGAAAATTTAAATGATGTTTATGATGGCAATGTTTAGAAAGGATTTCAAAGTTGGAATGGGAAACCATTTCTATGTAAGCCATATTGTTTTGGGCTTACAATCAATTTAGACTGGTTTCGCCCTTTTCAACATTCAGAGTACTCCATTGGGGCTATTTATTTGACAATAATGAATATTCCCCGGAATGAAAGAAAAAAACAGAGTAACGTTCTTTTAGTTGGTATTATTCCTGGTCCATCAGAACCAACCAACCTTAATGGTTTCCTTGCACCACTTATTAAGGAGTTAAATGAGCTATGGGAAGGTTCACTTCTGAGTGTGGCTGGGTGTGATACAAAAACAATTGTTAGGTGTGCTTTGCTTTGTGCTGCATGTGACCTGCCAGCTGGCCGTAAATTGTGTGGTTTACTTTCTTATAATGCACATCAAGGTTGTTCTCGCTGTACAAAGTCGTTTTCTTCTGGCTATGGTGGATTTGATCGAGATAAATGGAATAAACGTTCAAGAACTGATCATTTAGAAACAGTTTCAAAGATTGATCACTGCTCTACGAAAAAAGCAGTAATGGAAATAGAATCTAAGACCAGAAACAAGTTGTGCATCGGGTCAACTATACTAACATTTGGGATGGAAATGATTTGGAATGTTGGTGCCATTTTGTCTTAGCTTGCCACTTACTTTGCCAGCATCAGATCAACAAAGAACAGTTGAAACTAGCAGATGCTCTGTTAATGCAATTTTGTAAGCGATGTGAGCGCATGTATGGTAGTTCTATTATTACTCCTAATATGCATTAGAGACTTTGGTCCTGCTCATGTCTTTTAGCTATTCTCTTTTGAGCAGTACAATGGAATTCTGGAACATATTCCTAGTAACAACCGTTCAGTAGAAGTCCAGATTGCAAGACGATTTGTAGAGAGTACATGTGATTTACCGGAAGAATATAGGGAGGAATTTGCACCAATATAAAGAACCTAAAGTAGTTGGGTCTCTTGCACAGCTTTCTAATCCAGTTGGCAGCACACACCTGATCACATATTTAGTGTAGATTGCCATGAACTGCCAAAGTAATTTCAAAGAAGCACTAATGAATTCCAAAGATTTGTCAGACCTTAAAGAACTATACTCGAAGGTTCTTAAGGTGCCACTTGAAAACATTAATGCACCACATTCTTTTTGCAAGTACCAGCACATTTATATAAATAGAAAGCTGTTTGAGTCTTTGCGGGGCAGGTCAGCATCGTCATCCATTGTAATGGCAATGCATCACTCTGAGAATGGAGTTCGTGCTGCTCGTGTGCTGTCTTATGCACTGCATACCATTGTTGCTTCCAATTTTTATTGTTTCAGCCTGCATGGTTCAAATGCCACCAGCAACACCATTTTTATGGGAAGCCAGTTACTCTGTGGGAACCTGATTGCTATGAATCAAACACCATTACTTTTTTACCAGTACAATACATTATTTCAAGAACAGCTTCATTAGTAGATGGATGCACTCTTTCTAACTCATCACACGAAAATGTTTTACTTGTATGCCCTATTGTGGAATAAAATTTTGTATATTTTCATTTTTTGACTGCAATATTATTTATTATATGATAAACGTAATGTAAGGTTAACTTTGCTGGCAAAAATACTTAGCGAATAATAATGATTGCATGAGTTTACATATACTTCAGAGAGAACACCAAATCAAGCCTAAATTTTTTAGAACTAAAATCTATGGTGGTATAGAAGCCAAATCTCAGTGAAAGTCACCTCGTACGATCTCAACACAAAAATCTTTCACAAAATATGCAGATATATTCATCAATGTATCTCACACATGTCAAAATGCATGTTTCATACTGTATTTTGAAACTTCTGGCAACTATATAGTGATTGCAAACACATACTCGAGCTTGAACGCCAAGATTTTTTCTTAGTGTTTAGAGCAAATAATCTTTCCATACCTCATTAAATTTCTTTCTCTGTTGTTGTGAGTCATTTATAACCTCAAAGGCTGAATATGAAGAATAATTCCAAGGTAGATTAGGATACTTACGTACATACTTACATACACACGTACATACATACATACATACATACACACACATACATACATACATACACACATACATACATATACATACATACATACATGCATACATACATACATACATACACACACATACAAGGTGCCATTTTTAGATCAATTCATCTATGCATCTGTGTACCCATTCATTGTTCAGCTTATTAGCCAGATAAATTACCAACCTTGACATAAAGCAAGGGACTGGTGACACTATATACACCAATTGTGGGGGGATTGGGTTACGGATAGTTGAGGGGCACTACTTGTACTTGGCTCAATTCCTGCACAATGATCTCTCAGATTTTCTTGTAGAAAAAGTCATATACACACAACGGGGCAGGAACTATCACTGAGAATTAACTGAACTGACATTTACCCAGAACTTATAATATAACAGTGACACACAGCAAAAGTGACAATGTCAAGCACAAAAGATATACTACAATACTATACAACTTTATAACTAATGATAACTTGAACTAATCGACATCAATTACGAGCTGCACAACAGCCTCATGATGCACAGATATAGTTCTTTAATCAATCTCTAATGACTGTTCATGATATTTGGCAGAGAGCATATGTACAAACCACAATATTTCACTTCTCTTGAAGGTGTTCCTCATAGTTGCATAATACCTTGGACAAATTTAAACAGTATATATACAACAGATTCACACAAAATAACACAAAATTGAATATTATGATAACCACTGATAAAATAAGTCAACAGAATAAAAACCAGTAGGCAGGTATGCTAAAATACCAACATGTTAGGAGATCACTACTTCACATTTGTATGTCATTGTGTAAAATTTAATGTATTAAACACTGTTGTAAAGTTATAAAATTGGATTTTTGACGTATTAACAGTGTTGGCAACAATTTCTACTGCAATTAAATAACAGAAATAAAATAGATAAGATTGTCTTGCTAGATTATTTTATATAATGCTGCAATGTTTCCCTCCCACATCTCATAAGCATACTACTACAAATGCTGTAATATTTTCACAATGAGTTATGTTTTTGGAAGCTGTATGGCTGCATTGAGAAGTGAGGTGAGACCATGAAGAAACTGCCACAACCACACTACCACATTCACTTGAGATATTCCAAGGTAAGTGGAATCCTAGTGACTGTAAAAGCTGATAAACAGTGTATGTTGCCTAGGATCTTGGAAAAGAGAGACCACAAGCTTGTATTTGGTCAAGATACTTTCGTGCGCCTTCTCTCTGCTTGATAGAAAACTCTTGGCTGAATGAATACTGCACGTGGACTGAACTATGGCGCCCTTTCTTGGAGAAGCCCCCACCCGTGATCCATACGTCCTCGTCGTCCCGTGCCTACTTACCGCGCATGACTCTCTTCCCATTGTCTTGTCGACCTTTTACCAACCCTACTGCATTGCTGTGCCTGTTCCACATGTTAACCTATATTAACTCTACGTGTTAATCTCCATTTAACCTTAAGGTCACATCTCTTACTTCTGTCTTATCTAAGTTTTTGCCATTATAGGCGGGGTGTGTGGCTTTTTTGGTGGGCAGCCTGCTTGGCCTCTTGCTCTGAGCGCAACCTTACCCATTCTGCTTGGTGGCGTTCTGAGAGGTGTCCCACTGAGGCTTAGCCCTACCTTTTGGATTTTCCTTTTTTTGCCCTGTTCTGGCAAAAACCTCGCCACATCCCCCCAAATGTAGGGCTACTCTACCCTCCTATTTAATAACTATTATTTGTAACTATATATACCTTATATACCCTCTTTTTTTTTTTTTGATGACATAATAGTATTCTTATGACAGCCAATTCACATTGCTAATGTTTTCAGTCCATGTTTCCAGGTTGCCACGCCCTCTGCTGTCCCCGTCGTGCTGCCGCGCTCTGCTGTTTCTCCGTTAGTCTGCCTGCCACCATCTGTTGTGGAATTCCTGCTAGTGACTCTCGCTCAGGCTGGACATAGCCTTTGTATGCCGCACTCCTCCAATGCCCCAGCTGCTGGATCACTGCATCACCGACTCCTGCCCCTGCTGCTGTTGTGGCTGCTCCAATCCGGAAGCTATGTCCGGAGTATCCCTGACTGCACACACCCCGTTGCTCCAGCGCCGATTTTAGTTCCACTATGAAACCTGCCTGTGTGAGGGGTTCGCCTGATGCTGCATACTGGAACAGTGGTCCCTGCCTGCGGCCTACTGCTGCCATGAAGCCTAGGACTGCTGTCACTGGACATAGCTTGTCTCCCGTGCGGCCTACCACTAGTGTGCAGCCCTGCCTTAACTGGTCAGTCTTCGACGCTTTCAGACGGACTTTCACTACGGTTGGGTTTGCTGTATTATCTGTGGCCACGTCCTGCCAAGTCAAGTGCACGTCTGGGTTGAAGCCTCTTGTTGAGGGTACTGTCAGCTCCCCTGACCTCATGAAACCAAAGAATGCCAGAGTTGCAGCTGCCCAGAGCATCTTAGCATCTATTCCACCAGGTGTAGCACTCCAGCTGGTTCTCAGCACTTCCAACACCTCTACCGTCATAGGCTTTCTCTGTCTCTGCCTCCTTCCCTGTTCTGACCTCCACCTTTGTACTCCACGTACCACTTGCCCCAGCTTCGCCATTTTTCCAAGGCCTGGGTCACCCCTGCCCGCTTCAACTTGCAACTGTCTCACTGCTGCCAGGTATGCCTTTATGCTACTATGCATCAGCCCCTCCCCTGCCAGGAATGCCACGAATTGACACAGCAACTTCTCCGACACTGGGAGGGGCGGCCAGCCATACTTCCCACAAAACCCCAAGTACCTTCGCCTCACTACTCCATACATCCGCTCTGTTGACGGAGCTATTCCCTTTCGGAACAGTGTTTCCACAGCTTCCTCCAGTCTGGGTCTCTGGCCGCTTGTCTGTCCTTGACTATCATTTGCAGGACTTCCTCGCCCACCTCTTCTGGCTTCTGTACCATCTGTGGGCATAAGTGAAACACCACATCCATTTTGTTTCTCGACAGAGCATCCGCCACTTCATTATCTACACCCCTTACGTGCTCTGCCCTCAATTGGATGGACCATTTTGCCTCTAAGAATGCCAGGCACCTTCTTAGGTGCATGGCTTCTACCTCTCTACTTGCACCAGAGTTAACAATGGCCACTACGGCCATGTTGTCACACCTTGCCATGACTGTCTTGCTCTGCCAAAACTTGCCCCATGTGGCCATCACAACCACTATTGGCAGGAGCTCGTTTGCTGTGATTCCATAGTTGGCCGACTCTCCCAGTCCATGCCACTGCAGCTGGAGCCATTTGGTCTCCCACCATGCACCACACCCCCAGCTCCCCGATGCGTCTGATGTTACGATCACCTCTGGGCTTGTTCTACTCACGTGCCACATCATGGCTGTGCCATTCCAGTCTTGCCCGAATTGTTACCACCATTCGATGTCCACTCTTGCCTCCCTACTCAGCCTCACAAACCTGTCTATATGTTGCACCCCTGCCGCCAAATCAATTAGACGACGTAGAAAACGCCTGCCTGCTCGCACCGCTTTGCATACATGACTCAAGATGCCTATCACTGACAGCAGCTGTCTCTTTCTACATGCCTTCATGCCCCGCACTTCCTGTAGAGTACTTCTCAGCCTATCTAGTTTTTCCTGTGGCAAACGGATTTCCAGCTTCTCGGAATCCAGCTCCATTCCCAGAAACACTAGCACCGTGGCTGGGCCCTCATCTTTTACGGGCTCCGTTGGCATGCCTGCCTCCTGACATACCTGCTTCACCAGCCTGAAATTCTGACTGCACTCTTCTCCCCCCTCCTTTCCAACAGTGATAAAATCATCGATGTAGTGCCTAATCCATGTCGCTCCTCTACTACACATAGCCCATTGCAAAATGTCTGCTGTGACTGTAAATAGCAGGGGGGCGGATCGCAGGCCAAAGGGCAGGCATCCATCTACCAGCAGTTGCCCTTTCCACTGCATGCCTAACAGCCCTCTGTCCTCAGGATGTACTGGTATATTTCTATAGGCCTGTTTGATGTCAGCTTTTGCCATCAACGCCCCCCTGCCTACCTCCAACACTTTCCTCATCACCTCATCCACCGACGTATACGACAGTGATGACAGATCTGCACTTATCCCATCATTCACGCTGCTGCCTTCTGGTGATGACAAGTCTACTATTAGGCGCCAGCAACCTGGCTTGCCCTTCTTAGGGATAACCCCAAAGGGGCTGCGGTGCACCCCTAGAGCTTCTGCCTGTCCTGCCTTGCCCACTGTAAACACTCTACCATTCCCCTGCTCTCTGTCCAGGTAATCTTGCACCACTTCTGGCTGCTGCTGTACCGATGACAGGTGCTGCTTTGACTTCCTCAAGTCTCGAGAATCATGCTGGTAATCTATGCGAAAGCCCTGCTGTATGCCTCTCACCATCCACTCCACCAGCTGTCTGTCCAGATGGTCTGCCAGCATCCTCTGCCACGCTGCTGCCCGGAGGGGTGTGCGTACCAGCCGTGCCTCAGCTGGTAGTTTGCACTGGCGTGCTCTTGATCTCCTCTCCAGCTCTAGCACCTGCCAGCTCGTGCCACTCCCTGCAGACCAAGTACACCCTCATTTCTTGTTCCGACCCCTACCCTCCCTGTATTTTGAATATAATTTTTATTAATTTATTTAATATACCCCTCACCTAATATATGTAAGTTCGCCACCCCCTGTTCCCATCTACACTTATCTTGAGTACTATGTTGCAATTTATTAATATTATCAATACTTTTTTTATTTTTTTAATAATCATAAATATATGCAGACATCACATACACATACACTAATAATGATCGTGATGCTAGCTGCGTTCTGTTCCTTGGCTGCCCTTCATTCTTTTGGCGCCGCCTGGCACTGCGAGACAGGGTGTGAACCCCTGCACCTGTTGAACACATGCAGGTAGCGGCGTCGGGCACCTAACTTGTAATCTCCCCGGTAGCGATTATACTTTCCACATACCGGGGTCCCTGCCTCTGCCCTGTCTTGCTCGAGCTCGGCTTGCTCCCTGTGCTCGTCTCCTGCCACCATCTGTCTGAATTGCCTGTCGTATTCCTCGCAGGCTGGCCAGGCAAATTTCTGGGCTGCCCTCACAATGGCGTCCATATAGCCGAGGAAGTCCACCAGTTTGTCATTGTCTCTGGTCGCCACGGTGCCAAAATATAGGATAAAGCACCAAGTCCAGGTAGTCAAATCCGGTACTCGACGCCTGGTTCTCCTATAATCTGCCGCCTGGACAATAAGTAGCTGGTCGCTGGACATAGTGCTCAGTGAGGACCCCTCTGGCAAGGCGGGAGGCAACTCCGCAAAGTCAACATACTCTCCCCTCCTGATTTTTCTAGCCAGTATTGCTGGTACAGCAGACAGCCCCGCCCCCAGCTTAACTGGGCCAGCTTTCTTTGGTGTTATCTCTGACTTGCCCTCTTAGCCACCTGCCCGCGCCAATCTATCAGCTGCCTCTTGCAGGGCACTAGACCCTGCGTCATCACCTGCTGGATCCTCCCTCACATCCAGTCCCACTAGGCTTGCTGCCGTCAGCGGAGCCCCTACATATCAGAGAACCGCTCATCATGCCTGCCTTATTATACTTCTAGTCCTAAATTATTATTATTATTATTATTTTTTTTTTTTTACCTTTTACCGTTTCTTATTGTAAACTTTAATACTATCCTTAATATTCCTTTTTTTTTTTTTTTTTGCTCAGCTTGCGTCCCTGCCCTGCTGCTCTTGTCTTGCCAGTCTAGCATTTTCTGCTTTTCTGATCTAGCCAGCCTTGCTTTTTCTGCTCTGTTAATATAGCCAGCATAGCCCAGCATCTGCATGATCAGCCCTGCCATTTTTTGGCCTCAGTTTGTCTACTCTGCAAGTCTCAGCCTCAGCACTCTGCTCTGCTAGCCTCAGCTTTGCTAGTTCAGCGTTAGCTCCGCCTATCCTACCCAGCTTACGGCAAAAATCAGCATACCCTGCTAGCGTCAGAGATCAGCATTCTCTGCTAGCCTCTGCTTACTCCCCCATACTTACTCTACCCAGTTGCTCGCCCCTTAGCTAACCTCTTGCTTTGCCATTTTTTTTTTTTTTTTTTTTTGCTATCTGCTCACCAGAGGTTCTCTCTACCCATGCCTGACTACTACTCGGCTTGGGCCTTATATTCCCACTGCCATAAAGGTCACACCCTGGTTGCCCCACTGGTGGAAAAAGGCTGAGCGAGGACGCCCTTAATTAAGCCCTATCCCCGCTAGTGCTCACCAAGCTCTGATTCGCTTCTCCCTTCACGCTCCCTTCGCCTGCTGTCTATCCTCGCCTCCAGCCTTCTGACGATCTCGTCTAAAGCCGACTCTGGCAACTCCAAGTTTGTTTCCTCGCTGCTCATCGCTAGAATACTTTCGTGCGCCTTCTCTCTGCTTGCTAGAAAACTCTTGGCTGAATGAATACTGCATGTGGACTGAACTATGGCGCTCTTTCTTGGAGCCGCCCCCACCCGTGATCCATACGTCCTCGTCGTCCCGTGCCTACTTACCGCGCATGACTCTCTTCCCATTTCTTGTCGACCTTTTACCAACCCTACTGCATTGCTGTGCCTGTTCCACAGGTTAACCTATAACTCTACGTGTTAATCTCCATTAAAATTGTTATGGTTTGGGGAAGTGTTATTTCCCACATTGGCAAACATGTAGCTAGTATGAGGTTATTGTGTACTTGTGAAACTTGTGATCTTTCTTTATTGCATCTAATTTGTCCCCTCCCTTGTCACTTCAAGTACCGGTACCGGCACCTACTGGGACAGAATCCATCAAATTTACATCATTAAAAAATATGTCCCAATATACCAGTGTTTTTTAAAATGTTATCCTGTTATAATTCTACAGAAAGGTTTACAAGCTTTAAATTAATTGATGTATAGTAAATATTGTACAAAGTTTATTTTTTATTATTATTTTCCTAAACACATTACTCAATGAAGCATGGGATTTAATAGTTATTCAAATTGCTGAAGACTTTGTCTGGATTTAAAACATGAAGAGTGATGTTGATATTTGGCTCTAATTGACTATTTTTACATTATCCCATGTGGGCACTTTTATTACTCCCAGATACCCAAGTGATACTTCATCTAGCTGTAG